>Ga0180431_10002562_pt1 | contig 24263 bp, 38 predicted proteins | sample SS_ome_11_FD_132459 | JGI IMG/M metagenome (GOLD analysis project Ga0180431, IMG submission 132459) | Hypersaline lake sediment archaeal communities from the Salton Sea, California, USA - SS_1_MS_1 metaG | ecosystem: Environmental > Aquatic > Non-marine Saline and Alkaline > Hypersaline >... | reverse complement strand
TATGACCAGTTATGGAATTACTTTGGTTCGTCTTATGCATCTTGGTTAACTATTCCTAGAATACTAATGCATGCAATGCCCGATGAGTGGCAAGAAAAGATGGCAAAGCTTCTTGAAGAATATCAAGATACTTTTCCTAATCAGCCTGATGTAGGTACTCGAGTGCATATAACAGACTTAAAGGGTAAGCTTATTAAGTGCCCTAAGTGGTTATTAAATTATCGACGCCCTAATCAAGCATGTATTAATGAGCTTAGAAAGGATTCAAATGGAGAATAATTTAACTTTTGAGCAGGCAGTTGCGAAATATCCACAATATTTAAGCATAACAGAAGAAGGTGCCTGTGAAACTATACGTTGTAATAAGAAAAATAGGTTGGCAGTTAATCAAACTTTAAAGGTTCTTAAGAATTTAAGAAAAGTTATTAAGACTGAACCTCTAAAAGGTTACGACTGTACGGATACGGGCTTTAAAAATACTGAATGTAATTGGGGTATTTGTGGAGAGAATCCGAAAGTGTTTCCCGATCCAGAAATGCATACTTGGCCCTATGATTTTATTCTATATAAAAGAGTAGCACCCCTATTTCTCGCTGAAGCTATTAGGTGTCCTTTAGATAAAAGAGACTCTAATGATTTAAATGGTTGTTTTTATAAATGTATGTTTTTTCGACATGAAAAACGAAGTAAGAAACTATCTCGAGAATACGTTCTTGAGAGACTAGATAATCAAATTAGGCATTGTCAAAATTTATTGCAGAGAAAAAGTAATGGTCTTAATTAACATAGGTTTCGTAATAATAAATTTAATTTTAGTCGGATTAAACTTAAAGATGCTAACTGAATACTGGAAAGATAAAAGTATAAAAGGGAGAAATAGACAATGAAATTATCTATAAGTTTAAACGAGATGCTAGAATTAGCTAAAGATTTTGATGCATTATGCGATGATATTGGTATCAATCCTTATTGTATGGCAGAAGGTTTAGCTACAGGATATGAAATACAAGAGATAGATATAGATGTAGCTAAGAGACACGGATTGTTAGATTAGTTAACTTTATACGGGAAGAGAAGGTGTAGTATGATTGGTTTAAAGGTAAAATACCATGATTGTTTGAAGAGAGAATTACAAGAAGCAGTTATTTTAGATAAAATTTTAATTGGCGCGGAATACTCTATGCAGTATAAAGAATCTCAAGCGTATTCTAAAACCGTTTATTTAGCCAAGATAACTAGTAATGAAATTATTGGTCAAACCCTTGATGAAGAACAGAATATTATAAATAAATATGGAAATGTTATTAAGGTAATAAAAATACATCCAGAAGATATTAAAGAAATATTACCAGCAGAAAGGGAGTGTTTAGATACAAAAGTGCCTACAGGTTATAAAGATAGAGATGGTGAGAATTTATTCTACGGTGATATAGTAGATGTTTCTAAATTTAATGGTATCTATGATTTTGAAGGTAAATGTAAAATAGAAATGAAACCTATTTTAACGTCATTAAAAAATAAAGACGACAGTCCTTCAACTCTTTGTAGATATTTTGATGAATTACCTACGTATTATTACTGCTGTAATCTCTGTAATGAAAAATTTAGGGAGTTCGATAAAGAAAAGAAAGCATGCCCGTCTTGTAAAGCAATCAATATTACGCTGTTACGTACAGCGTGGTCAGATCTTTTAAAGAAGGTCGAAAGTCCCGACTTGGAGGAAGATAAGATATGAAAATTCCTAGCCACTATACTTTAATTAATTTTGCAGAATTTAGAGCTGTATGTTACATGAATAAAACGTTTTACGGGAGGACGGGGCCTTTTTGTCATATTAAAAGACCTATACCACCAAAGCTTGCTGCAAGACCTTGTAAGGCTCGGTGGTGTCTACCTTGGAGGATTATGAAAAGATGGCAAAGACAGCTAGAAAAGAAATGAATGGTTGGTTATCACCTGATGCTAAGTTTATCTCTTGTGAGTATGGTAAGCACGATAAGTTTATCGAAGATTACTTAGGATTGTCTATTAATATTATAGAAAAGATGGGCTGGCAAAAGATAAATCAGAGTAAAGGCTCCGGCTGGTCTTATTATGGCAGTAGAGAGCCTAATTTTGAACAAAAAGAATGGATAAATAGAAAATTAAGAGAATGGAGAAAATAATGAATCCTGTAAAAGTAAAAATTAATAGAGATTGGTATAAAATAAATAATAGATGGTATCATTGCTGTACTACTGCTGACGGCCGTAGATATATAAATGGAATTTTGCAAGAGGATAAATAATTATGTTTTACAAATACTATTATCATAAACATACAGTATTATCCGATGGTTCATATAACATAACTATTAAGGGAGTGAGAAAAATACCTCTGCTATGGCGCTTTCTTGGTACAAAAGAGATCTATGAAACTTATAATGGTGAAAGTACTGTCTGGTATAATGTTGACGGTTTTATCAGGGCAACTACTTGTTTGGAATTACACTTAGCAGGTTGTGTATCATGGATTAAATATAGTAAACTTGATGAGAATAAAAGAGAAATTCCTTTTAATATTAACTATGGTGTTAAAGTTAAATTAACGGAAAGAGGTAGAGACATTTATTACCATAGGTATGATGAGCTTAATAAACTTAAAAGCCATGAAATAAAACCTTCATATCCTGAAGTAGACGAAGATGGTTATTTTAAAACAGCGTTATGGGATTTAATGAATATTTTTGGCTCACATTTTCGTTTAGATGAGAAACCACCCTTTTCGACTGAGATAATATTAATTAAAAAATAATAACAGAGGATACCGTATGAAAGTAAATATTACAGATGAAATAGATAGAAACAGCTTGCTTTCTCATTTTATTCTTGAAATGGATACGCCTACTATACAAAAAATAGTTAAGAAGATACGGGGCAAGAAACCTAGATCTATAGATGTGCAAATGACTGTTGAGGGTTATAGCGTCGACGTTAATAAGACTATGAAGCATATCGAGAGTCAATTAGAGAATTTAATAGAGAAGAGAGCAAAGAAACTATTTACAGAAAGATATGAGTCTATTATTACCGATAAGTTAGAACAGATAGGTGATATCGCTGACGATTTAAAAGAAAGACTCGACAATGAAGTAGACAAGAGAAAAGAAGACTGGGAGAAAGATTAAATGAATCTACAGGATAGAATATTTATAGATAAGCGAGGAAACAAGCACAGAGGCTTAATTAGATATGTCAAATACTTAGTGCATCGAGCTGTATCTATTTTATTAAAAAGATACTCTGATAAAGAAATACGCAAATTAAACGCTCGTATAGACGAATTAAATAAGCGTATTAGAACAGTAGAAATGGAGACTACTACTACTTATGGTAATAAGCCGATAGGACCTAGTTTAAATCAACCTTTTAGTTAAAGGAGAATAAAATGGCGATAGCACAGGTAAAGGCGACAGTCAACGAGTACGTATGGGATTGTCCAGCATGCGGTGAAAGCAACTATATAGAATATAAAGAAACAATAGTAAACTGTAGAAACTGCGATCATCCTTATGAGATTTTATACCCAGAGGTTAAAAACGACTCTGAAACTATTTTATTAAAAGAGTTAAATAATTTTTTTGATAAGACTAGAGTCAGCAGAGGAGAATAAAATGTCGTTACCTATTTGTAACAAATGCATAGATTCTTTTCTACCAGATCTTAAAGAACATATAGAAGAAGATGAAGTCTTTTATTTTGGAACGGATTGTAGCGTATGCAAAGAATCAGGTATTTTCCATTACGCAATACCGGAACAGCAGAAAGAAGGTATGTCTTGTTTAGAAACTATTAAAGATTTTTTGTTGAAAGTAAAACATAAAAAAGATAAATCAGGAGATAAAGATATGAAAAAAGAACCTACATCAGAAACTCATGCAAATGTAAAAGGTTACAGACCTGAATATTTAGATGATAGAGGTAAATGGCATGCTATACGTATGAAAACGACTGCTTGTGGTATAGAACGATCTAGGTTCAACAAAGAAATCATGTCTTTAACTAATTTAATGGGGTATGAAGCTGCACAAGCGCTTGCATGGGCTTTTTTAGCTAATTTTAAAGATAAGTGCAAAACTACGCGTATTGTACCTTACACTATTGATTTCTCTTATTCGACCTATAAAGAAGAATACGAGGCAGAAGAGATAACAGTCCATAAGGAAAAATAGTGGAAGTAGAAAACTGCGCCGTTTGTGATGTCCAGCCAAAAATAAGAAAAAGATATTTTCGCATATCTTATGAAATATTTTGTAAAAGATGTAAAATAATTACTTACGCAGTAAGAAGGAAAAAAGCTATACAAGCATGGAATACAATACAAAGGAGAAATAATGTCAGATGATTGGTTGAAAAAAGATATAAAGGTGTTTTATAAAGGCGTAGATATAACAGAACATGTAGGTACATGTGTTTGTCGTCATTGCTTAAAAAAGGTTAGAGCTTCTATAGATAAAGACTTACAGCGTAAAGAAAGACTCCTTGATAGTTTACAATTATTAGTTTAGAAAATTTTAAAGGAAGACTGGGTATGAAATTAAGAAGTAACTTTGTAGATGAACTAATCGATGATATAAAAAATAAACCTGAAACTTACAGGGATAATGGTGGATGGGGAGTAAAAAAAGATAATGTAGAAATATTTGGCTACGGGAATATGAGATTACTTTCAATTATTACTGTGAAAATAAATGAAAAATTAATGCCTTTATCCTTTCTAGATAGGTATCACTTAGAAGTAGCAGTAGGTAACTGGTATAAAAGGATAAAGCTCGATATATTAAAAAGGATATAACTATCAAGGAAAAGAAGATGAAGGGAATTAAAAATAGAGTACGAAAGTTTTTGTATTGTGATTTAAATATGGCTGATTCTATAAATAGAAATATGTTTTATGCAGCCTTAGCAGGTGGTTTAATAGCTATATTTATCATAATATTTGCCAAATGGTTATCAAGTTAACCCCTCAAGATTAAAGAGTAAAAGAGATATGAAATGTAGAAACTGTTTAAAAGAATTATTAAAACTAGCACCTGAAAAGGCTGAGGATATAATAAAAGCTGAACTCGAATTAAAAGAGCTTGCAGATAAAGAACAACAATATATTAAAATTATTAACGGTTTTTTAAACAATGCTCCAGATAAATATCATACCAACGAGCAATTTAAAAACATAGTTATAGATGCCGTAGCCTTATTGTTTATAGAGCCTTATTTTAGTAAATATGAGCCTAAGTCCATAGCTAAACATAAGGGAGAATGATATGTTAGAAGTTGTAATAGGATCGGGTGCTTTTAGTATTGCAGTCGGGTTGTGGTTTATTTCTTCACATTTACACGGCATAGAAATAGAATTAAAGCGCATATCCAACAGTTTAGACAATAAGGAGTAAGAGGTATGAGAGAATCGAACTATAATAAATTAAACTTCGGTCGTATGCTATCGGGGTATGATGGTGATAAGAATAATCATGGAGACTGTTTTCATTATGGTTCTGTAGGTGGCTGTGATGAATATTGTCCAGCTCTTAGAGAAGGTAATTGTGAAGTTCCGCAAGAAAACGCTGATTTAATTAGAAACGACGAGGAATTGTTGGAGATGTATCCAGGAATATCCCCCACTATTGAGAAAGGAAAAGAAGATGAATAAAGATTTAGAAGAAGTAATTGAAGTTGTTGGAGACTTAAACGATGCTTTTAGTTCTGAAGATATAGATGCAGAAATACAGATAATCACTAATGGAATGTGTTTCAGAGTAGAGTTTCTGAGTGCATTAGTATGTTCTTCAGAGGATGATGAAAGGCTCTTTGATGAAGATAATAACGAGTATGAACCTTGGAACCATTGTATAAAAAGAATCATAAAGGAATTAGTGAACTTGGATGATTTTAAACACATGTCAGAAATTTTAGATAAGGAAGCACAATGAATAAAGAACCTTTGAATTGCCCTTTTTGTGGTGGCAAAGCTTATAAGCTACCGTTAGGTGAAGACGATAGTAATATAGCTGCAAATACATGGTGTCTCGGAGATGTAAATTGTCCTCTTAGAGATATATCTATACCGATACATAAATGGAACACTCGCACAGCCTCCCGAACAGATAAGAAGGAATCCCAACAACCAGAGACTAAGGAGTGTAATAACTGTATTGAACAATTTAAAGATACAGCAGAGCATCTTAATGCTATCTTAGATAATTTTGGTATTCAAAGTGATGAATCAAGAAAGATTCAACTATCAGAATTATCAAGAATAATCTATAAGCGTATTACAACGGCACAGGCACAATAGAAGGGAAGGTGTAGTAATGGATATTGAATTATACGAAAAAGCACAAAAGGGACTAACGAACTTAGAAAATTACGAAAGTATTAAGTTAGAGTTTCGTTTATTTGACGGAAAAGAAATAAAAGTTGTATCTAAAAATATATCACCTGAAGATTTATATTGGATTGGTGATTCTATTAACGCGTTGCTCGAGGAGATACCTCCAGTAACCCCAGATAGAGAGTCTAATTAAACAATGGAATGGATATCAGTAAAAATAAAACAGTTGTTTTGTTTGCATAAGTGGAGAAAGGGTATTGTTAATTTTGAATGGACACCAAACCCTTTTAAATTTGGTTTAATTTGGGGCGAAGGTTATTACGAACCTTATCACTGCGTAAAATGTGGTAAACACATAACATGTAATTCTATACCGATAAGTTGGGAGGATTAAATGAAAAGAGTGCTTAAGAGGATAGAGAATCCTCATTTTAAAAAACAAGGGAAGGTTAATTGGTGTGATGGGTGTGTTATTAACCATGGCTGGTTGTACTGGAGTCCGTAATTTCCCCTGTGAAAATGCTAAATACATTTGGGTCTTAGACAAGGAAGAGAGTAAATAATGGTGTCATTTGATGACTGTTGTAAAGATAAAACTTGTAAGCATCATTGGACAAATTTAACTGTTAGAGAATTGTATCGTATACATACGGAGAATAATTGCACTTGCAACGGTGCGTGTATAAAAGTGGATTCCAACAATAATAAAGAGGAGGAGTGAATGGATGAGAAGATCAATGTTGAAGATGATACAATTGCGCTCGAAGCAATGTTTGATATTTTAGATCAAGTGAGCAATAACAAAGATACGAGAATAGAATATTGTGCCTTATATAGGAAAGATAAGGAGAAAAAGAAATGAACGATTGGTTATCACCGGATGCTATTAGAAAAATAAAATGTAGTGTTTTTTCATATTAGAGATTATATTAATAAATAACATTGCAAGTGTCATATAGCTGTATATGCTTCGCTGACTTGGAAGGGCAGGGCACATACAGATTTCGCCGCACGGGTGTTTACTTTGAGAGCTAAGGGTAAGTAACAATTTTTTGCGGAATTCTACTTACCCTTTTTATTCCTCCTACAAAAAGTAATAATATTTATTATCCATAATAAACATTTCAAGTTTTAGACAGTTCTACCCCCTAACAGTAATAACTGCGCATATACGCAAAGTATTCCCTATTTAAACGCAGAATATCAAGTGTCTAGACCGGTATTCCAACGGTTTATATTTATTTATGATTAAACAGCAGGCAAAACCAGCTGATTTTTAACATTTAACAAGGTTTTACGTATATGCAAGAGTTGAAAGAACGTTTTGATGGTTTGAACATTATCACAGAGCGAACAGCTAACGGCAAGACTATCTATAAGTTTAGAGGACCATTTCAGGAAATGAATGATATCCGTAATAATAAGAATCGTAACGGACGTGTCTATACGAGAAAGCTTTGGGAAAAAGTCTTGCAAGATGAAAACGTGCTTGAACGCTTAAATTCAAAGCGTATGCTTGGAGAATTGGATCATCCGACAGATGATGGCCAGATTCGTAGAACAAGTCATATTGTTACTAAGATAAAACCAAATTATAACGAAGGTATTATATACGGAGAGTTGGAACTTCTAAATCATGATCAGGGTGATGCTGCTTTATTACGCGCATTAGTCGATCAAGGAGTACAGCTTTGTGTTAGTAGTAGAGCCTATGGAGACTTTTTGGAAGACGGACGCACTATTGATCCAGATACTTTTAAGTTGACTACATGGGACGTTGTTTTAGATCCTTCTGTATCTATCGCGCAATTGAACAAGGTTTCCGAATCTGTCAATAAAGCTTTAGACGGAGAATCAAGAGCACGGAGCAATTTCGTTGAACGTACATCATTCAGCGAAAAATTAAAAGATGAACAATTAAATGAACATAAGTCTGGAGGACTAACAATGGACGAATTAAAAAAATTGATGACTGAGAACAAAGAATTAGCAGTAGCTAATGGTATTCATGAGACAAATATTGGACACATGAAAACTTTACTTGATGAAAAGAATAAAGCTCTTGAGACCACTGAATCTGCATTAAGCGAAAATAAAGAAAAATTGGAAACTTTAAGCGCAGACGCTGAAAAATCTGCTGATCTTTTAGAAAAAGCTACAGCTGAAAATAAAGAGCTAAAAGAAAAGAATGAAGCTCTTGAAGCAAAACTTAAAGAATACGAAGAGATTGAAGAGCAAGCAGTTGAAGCTATTGAAACTCTTAAAGAAGAAAAAGAAGAGCTAGTAGCTAAAGTTGAAGAGCAGGAAAAGCTTGGTGAAGAAGCGGCTGAAGTAATCAATAATCTAGTTGATAAAAAAGACGAGTCTAAAAAAGATGAATCTTCAGAGAAAAAAGATGAATCTAAGAAAGACGAATCTGAAGAGAAAAAAGACGAGTCTAAAAAAGAAGCTGATATGGATAAGGGCGACGAAGAAAAGTCTGACGAGAAAAAAGAAGCAGATATGAATAAAGATGACGATGACGAAGAAGACGACGAAGAAAAGTCTGACGAGAAAAAAGAAGCAGCTCATCGTGAAGACATCTCAGCTAGAATGTTTGAAGCAGTTGCAGGAAAGAAATACGAAAAGAAATAATTGGTTATGTGCAGATTAACCTCTGCACTTTACCTAACAACTGAGCGCACTTTCGCAAGATGACAGTTAGGATTTAATTTGACAACTTTAACGAAAGAGTAAATATTATGTTAACAGAAGACAAAGTTTATGGAAACGCTCAGGTCGTAGAAGGCCTTAGAGTAGCAGAAAGAAGTGATGAGCTTGGTGGATACGCCAAAAGAGCCATTGATATGTATGAACAGATGAATGGTAAACAACCTAACGTTATGTGGAGATCCGCTCTCGGACACATACTTGAAAATTTCAATACTTTTCAACAGAGTTTACAGGAAACTGTTACACAAGCCTCAATGCCTTTCCTTCAAGATTACGGTTTTGAATTAATTATCGCTTTAATGCCAGGTCTTATTGCTGATAGAGTATTCCAGACACAACCTGCGAAATACAAAAACTATTCAGTATTTTACCAAAATTATCAGTATGGAAATACTAAGGGTACAACTACTGCAAACGATAATGCAATTACTTCTCTTACAGCCGATGCTATCAATGATGACTATACTAAAGATTCAGAAGTAGACAAAACTATCGGTACAGGTGATGGTGCTACAGCTGCTTATTCAGTATTAGCAGGCGTTCTTTATGTTCCTGTTGTTGCAAGTTCTGTTGCTATTTCTTCTACAGATGTTGGTGACAATGCAATGGCTGTTGTTGATGATGGCGCAGGCGCTTTAACTGGCGATGTTGCTGCTCCTGGAACTATTAACTATACAACTGGTGCACTTTCTTTTACATTTAATGCAAATGTAAAAGATGGAACAGCTGTTCTTCTTACTTACGAATATGTAGGTGAAGGATCAACTACTAATGCAATGCAGTACAATATGGTTATCAGTGAGAAGACTGGTCAGGCAAAAGAAAGACGTTTACGTTACAATTTCTCAATTGAATCACAATTCTCTTACAGACAACAGTTCGGTCGTTCAATGGACGGGGATTTGTTAGCCGCTTCTATTATGGAAATAAGGAAAGAGATTGATCAAGATCTTATTCTTTATGGAAATACAGTAGCCGCAACAACAACTGGTGCTAATGCATCTGCTGGAACAGTTACATGGGACAGAACACCAGATACAGGCGTTCAGTATTTCTTCTGGAGAGAACAGTTTATCGATACCCTTATAGAAGCTGGAAACCTTATAGTAAAAGCAACTGGTTTAGGCCAGGGTAATGTTGCCGTTGGCGGTATTACATTTAAGAACGTAGTTGAAACTATTGGACCACGTTTTAAATCAGCTAATACTTCACAGGTTAAAGGTTCAAGATTCATCGGTACAATTGATGGTAACATTGATTGTTTTTACGAACCAGCTATGGCTGATGCTAAGTTCTTCGTAACATATAAGAGCGATAATCCATTAGAAGTAGGTATTGCTTACAATCCATGGATGCCTCTATATGCTTCAGATCCACATATGCTTGATAATGGTAAGCTTCACAGATACTTGATTACATCTTCTGGAAAGCTTCTTATTAATCCTAAGTTGTATGTTGGTGGAACTATAACTACGTCATAACCGACCTCCGAAAGGTTATTTCATAACAGAGGGGTAGGGTATATTTCTTATCCTACCCTTTTTATTAACTATTTAAAAAGGTAAGACAAATGGCACAGAAATATGTAATAGCAAAAAATGTTACGGAAGTTCCTCTAGGTTTTTCTACTTTTGGTGGTGGACGAGTAACATTAGATAAGATAGGTGCTCGTAAAAGTGAGCTAAAGATTCTCATTGATGAAGAAAGAGAAGAAGAGGCTTTACGTTATTATAAAGCTCTAAGAGAGGTCCCAGGTTTGGTTCTCACATTCTCAGAAAATACACCTCTACCTGAAGACAAATTAAAACGTTTAGTTGTTACTACTCCAGATAATGTAAATAAAAGTGTATTAGCTCGCGTAGATTTCATGAGAAAGAAACAAGAAAAAGAATCTAAAGCTAAAAGACTTACGGATTCAAGATTAGCCAGAGCTAAAGCAGAAGCAGCAATTAAAGCAGGTAAATCATCTAAAGAAGTTGATAAAGCTGTTAAAGATGCTTTTATTCGTGAACCAATACCTGCTGATGATCCAGATCTAGCTGAAGTAACTCTTCCAGAAGAAGGTGTAGAACTTTCTCCAGAAGTAGTAAAAGCTATGTCCGATCATGATCTTTTAGATATTGCTAAACAATTAGAAGTAGCAACTGAAGGTATTGAACGAGCAGCTGTCGAAGAAGCTATCCTAGCAGCTTCAGCAGAAACTGAATAAGTATATTATGTGCCTCTTCGCTGAGGCACTTTTTCATAGAGGGAATTATAATGTCTTTTCAAAATGATATAAAGTACGCATTAGGACACCCTTTAATTGATGTCGAATTAGAAGATAAACCAGGTACAGCAGAAGATTCTTATTCTCATATAGAAGAGCGTACTCTGCGTAGTATAGCTGATTATCATCCTCAAGAATACATTGTAAGAAAAGATGTACCATCAGCAGGTAGTGGTGTAGGCGAAGGTTATCTCGATGTATCAAGTGACGGTTTTTTAGGTATTACCGATGTATATCCAATAGTACCTAAAGCAAGTAATGAAGTATTACTACCATGGTCTTTTGTTCATGTGTGGGAACAATCGTGGTTAGGACAGAAAGACTTTGCTGGAACAGATTTTTTAGTTTGGCAAAATAGTATAGCGCAAATCAGACAGGTAACTAATACAGTTTACGCCTGGCGTTATTATAAACCAGAAGAAAAGGTTTATGTTACTAATATACCTTCGTATGCAACAGGTGTTGGTGTTAGAGGTCTAAAGAGAATCACTAAGATAGGTGATTTAGATACAGCTAGTACTTTATATGAGTACGCTCTAAAACTAGCTGTAGGCTTTGCAAAACAGTCCATAGGATTAGTATTACGTAAATATAACGTTGATGGTATGGAGATGCCGGGTAGCGATTATATTAATGAAGGTAAAGAAGAAGTATCCGAAGCGTTAGAATGGATTCATAAAGAAGCGGTATATCCAGGTGGATTAAATACTTAATGAGACTAAAATTCAAGAGTTTTGAGTTAGATTTAAAGAGTAAAGTATTATCTTTCATTGCTATTCTTTTGCTTGCTGTATTAGCGCTCTACGCGCTTCATATAACAGAAGAATATTTAATCGGTGATACTATTGAGCATGTAGAAGAAAAATAGTATGTATAAATTAGAAGCACTTTTAGAAGAAATCTTATCTGAGAAAATTAAACGTAAGAAAGTAGTTCGGCGAGGCAAACTTATATGGAAGACTTTTACAACTAAACCAGGTTTTAAAATTGTTTTTAAAGGTGGTAAACCTATTGAAGTAAGGGTGACACCTGCAGAGGCTAAAAAGATGCGTAAAGCAGCTAAAAGAGCCGCCCGTACTGGTAGACATAGTAGAGGAGCAGCAGCTAGGCAGATGAAAAAATCTTTACTGAAAATAAGTAAAAAAGGTCAAAAGCAAACAGATACTGATGATCTTATACCGACAGAAACTTTAGGAGAAAATACAATGAAGAATTTAAAAGAAACTTTAAGCAAAGTAGATGAAGCAAGAAAACCTAGAACCGTCGATCAACTTATTCGCATGTTAGTCGATGAAGGTTTCGATACAGATGATGCTATAGAATTTGTCTTTGATTCTTTGAGTAATGCAACTAAGAAGAAGGTAATAGATGATGCTATGGTTGAGTTTGATAAATGGAAGAAGAGCATCAGCGGCGATTAATAGGAGAATGTAATGAAAAATTTAAAAGAAGCACTTCAAAGAGTTTCACTTATTGAGGTCAAATCATTTACTAAAATGACGGATAAAGAACTAATAGCTTGGTTAAAAAAGAATTGGACTGAGGAACCTGTTTCTCCTGTATTTGGTCGGCATTTAAAAAATGCAAATAAAGAACTATTAAAGCGCGGTTTAAAATTTAAATAAGAGAGATATCAAAAATGAAAAATTTAAAAGAAGCACTTCAAAGAGTTTATGAAGCTGAGATAGATAAAGCAGCCGTAAAAGCTGCAGCGATGAAAAAGGCTAAGCAAGCATTCGGTGATAAACTAGATCAGAAAAAAGTAGACGGCATGGTTGATAAAGCTATTTCAATGGCTAAAGATACAGAAGATGCTGTAGGTATTGTATTAGGATTTTTTGACGAAAAATAAAAGGTAAGTAAAAATGATAAGCGTATTAGTCAATGCATGCAATAAGACTAATTCCGATCCCGTAGTTGATGCACGTAGTTGCGCTAAAAAAGGATATTTAGTAGCAGCTAATAATACAGGACGTTGGGGATTAGCAGAAGGTAAGCCAAATTTTGTTAGAATAAATATTACAGATACGGATGATTTATCCGCAGTACAGAATTATGTAAAGAATGTATCGCGACAAGTCGAAGTAGTTACTAGAGAGCACGTTGGCGTAACAGACACTTATAAAGTTAGAATACAGGCGATAGCTGATACAATAGGTAAGACTCCTTGCGGACAAATTTCTAAAGATGAATCTGACGCATTTCTTTTAACCTTTGGTTCCACCGGCATAGTAGGACAGTTGAATGGTGTAGATGCTGAATGGACTGTATTTAACGCTGTATCTAATACAGGTTTCTTTTCTTATGGTGAGGAAGAAGAGTATATCAAGTATACTGAATTACTCCATACGCCAGGAACAGGTGTACATAGAATACGAGTAGATTATTCATTATCAAGTTTAACAGATAAAGCAGCTATAGAAGCTGTTGTAATAGATGCAGGTTGTGCTGTTGTTTCACATGATACGGGTAAAGGTCTTATGGTCATAGAAGTTAAAGGATCTACTGTATTTAACAGTTTTGCGCAACATACAAGAGAACATTTTAGTGATTGTGTATGTAAGTCACAGTATTACTTTGCTGATAAGGCTGCAGGTACTGTCGATATCGAAAAACAGCCGGTTAAACTAACGCGTATAAGCGGAGATCTATTTACAAGTTATACAGTTGATAATACTGTTACATTAGGAGATATTTCAATGACTGTATCTTCTATTAGTGATGACGATACTATGTATGTAGCAGGCGATATTGATGATGTTTCTACTATTGTTCTAGCTAGAGCATCAGATCCTTCTTTAGAATCTACAGTTTCTGTCGAGAATCAGCCGGCTAAAGTAACTTATAGTACAGGCGATCAATTTACAGATATTGAAGTAGGAGACGGTTTATGTATTAATAGCAATCAGGTTGCTAAAGTATCTTCCAAGTCAAGCCCTTTAATATTATTTATAGAAGCGGGTGCATGGAGCACAGTAGAAGGTGCAACGTATACAAATTCGATAACAGAAAATGCGTGCGTAACTAATGCCTCAGGAACTTTAGAAATGACAATGGCAGAGTTTACAACTGCTTTAACAGATAAGATGAGCTAATGGCAACAACAGAAAAATACTCAATAGGATCTGCTGCTAATTATAGTACTGGTACAGTAACAACTGGTGGCGCAAGTAATTTAACTGTTACTTTATCCGGTGGTACTTTTCCTACTTATATAGGTGAAGGTGATCTTATAGTAATGAGTGCTGTAAATTATTACGTAGAATCTAGAGATAGTGATACGCAAGTTACTTTACAATCGTGGCAAACTGTTCCATCTCATTCTGGCATAGCTTATACAATAGGTAGAGCTTATTCTAATTTTAGTGCTTTTGAAACGGCGCAACAGCAAGATTGCGTTGCTAATGATGTTATAATAAAAGGCGTGATGCGCGCGGATTCTACTTTTACAGGCGATACTAATCGATTTAATATACAGGGTTGGACTTTTGATGCTACAAGATATCTCTGGATAACAACAGTTGAATCGGAGAGGCATTTAGGTGTATTTGATGCCGGCGTTGTAATAGATGCTTCATTATGGAGTAGCGTCGGTTTGGCTGTAGGCGGATATCTCTTATTGGAGTGGTTAGAGATAAAAAATATGACCAATACCTATGCAAAAACTATAGAATTTAGAGGACAGCAGCATGTTTGTCGTTATAATATATTTCGAGATAATGACTCGTCAGGTGCAGTAATACATTTTCACAATGGTAATTCTAGCTGGGATAATGATATTCACGATAATATTTTTGCGGACAATAATACTGTAGCTATATTTAGTTATCAAACTAGTATTGCCCAACCAGGCAATCGTATATTGAATAATATTGTTTATAATAACGCTACGGGTATAGCTTCTCTAGGTACTAGATCGGCTAGTCTCAATCGGGATCTTGTTAGAAATAATATTGTGCTAGATAATACTACCCAGAATATTGATACTAATTGGTCTGGCAGTAGATGGTCAATGGTTGCAGACAAGAATCTAGTTAATGGAAATGATGCTTTTCCTACTTCACCAAGTTCACCAGATACAAATACTATATATGTTATTGCTGATGAAGTATTTACAGATAAAGATAATAATGACTTTAGTAGTAAAGAAGGATCTCCAGGTATATTTTATGGCAATAATGAATCGGGAAATACGAGATTAAGTAATGATCTTTGTATTAATGGTATTGTTCGAAATACTAATGCACAACCTTGGGATTGCGGTGCTTTTAAAAATACTACTATTGTAAGTCGCATAGGTACAGGCACATGGTCAGGAACCGTTAATACAACTGTAACTACTAAGAAAGTAGATTGGATTTCTGGAGATAAATTTGATAGTTACGGCTTCAGAGATGGATCTACTATAACCATTAATTCAGTAGATTATGTTATTGATTATGTAGAAACAGATGAAATTTTATATCTAATAGGAGATCCAGGAACACAATCTGGTGTTTCCTTTTCTATAGCAAATAGAGATTATACTACTATGACTGCATGGGAAACAGCGACAGCTTCTGATCTTACGTCAACAGAACGTATCTGGAAGGGAGAAACCTATGCTGATTCTACTTTTGATGAGCTTACTGTTTTAGCAGGTGTGACAACTAGTACATCTTATTATCAGTGGTTAACAGTCGCAGAAGGGCAACGACATAGTGGAAATGCCTTTAGTGGAGGTGTAGTAGTAGATAGAGGAGGAAAAGTCGGTACCGTTGTGACTATGAGTACGAACTATGCTAGAGTCGAATGGCTGAGAATAACTAATTGGAGTAGTACATATAGTGGTGTAGCCGTCCCTTCTGGACCTACGGGTACCATTTGTAACAAATTAATAATACACGATGCCACTAATACATCCGGTTATTCTTTAACGGGAATATCTATTCTTGTAACCGCAACCCTTCGGACAGTGACAAATTGTATTATATATAATTTAAAATCTACGGCTGCGGTACCTACTGCTAATACTACAGGCATAGCTGCAAGTTATTTACAAAGAGTTTATAATAATACCGTATATAATATAGAAGCATCAAGCACTGCTAATGCAGTTATAGGTATACGTAATTCTAATGCTACTACATACGTAGCAAATAATATAGTACTAGATGTTATAGGAGGTGTTCTTAATGCGTGTTATTCAGCAGCTTTCGATAGTAATTCGAAAAATAATATGTCGTCTGATGCGACTGCTACAAGTGCCAATTCTTTAATAAATAAATCAGCAGTTGATCAGTTTACTTCGATAACAGCAAGTGCTGAAGATCTTAGTTTAAAGCCTTTTTCCGAGGCTATTGAAGCTGGTACCTACTTAGCTGCTACTGATTTAGCAACGGATGCTGCGGGTGAAGCTAGACCAGAAAGTGGTTCAGGTTCGGATTGGGATATGGGAGCTTTACATAGCGTTGTAGTAACTACTTCAATAGGCTCTGGTGTTTCGAGAACCTACTCTACTTTTGCAGCTTGGGAAACGGGTGAGCAAGGCGATTTAGTTGCACAGAATAGAATAAGAAAAGGTTTATATTATGGTGATACCGTATTAACGGCTGGATGCGTAATAGCAGGTGGCACAACTGATGCTAATCATTATATGTGGTTATCATCGGCACCTGGACAAAGAAATATAGGTTTGAGAAATTCAGCTGCACGTATAGATATGAATACAGCTTCAGGCAACTGTTTTGAAATACAAGATGACTATTCTGTTATTGAATGGATAGAGATATATAATCTAGCTGGAACAGCAAGTACTGATAGAGCTATTTATATAAATGCTTCTAACTGTTTTGTTGCGCATAATGTTATAAGAGATTTTGATGCTAAGACTGCAGGCTATGGTATTTATGCAACTAGTGCTGACGGATCTGCCAATAATACCTTATACAGAAATGTAGTTTATAATACGTACGCAGGTATTCAAGTTGTTGATACTTCTAGCGCTAATGATTCTTATATATACAACAATACAGTATTTGATTGTATTGTAGGTATAGGAGGCACGAACGGATCCGGCGTTAATTTTAGTAGCAATATAGCTATAGGTAATACAACAAACTGGAATGTTACTTCTTATAAAACAGCTGATAGAAATATGGGAGAGCCCTTAGAAGCTGTTCCAGGTTCATCACCTAGATATTCAATACCAGCAACAGAGTTTAGAGTTATTACTTCAGGATCAGAGGATTTAAGATTAACAGATGGTGCAGTAGCTGTAGGCAACGGAAGAGACTTTGGCGATGATTATCCACCTTCAGCAAGATTCTCTAAGATAAATGTAGGTATACAAGGAAATGTAATATCATGATAAAATCACACTGGATAAAAGTACCTAAGACTTTTGTAGAAACTGAAGCTTCTTTTCCTACTAATACTATTGTATCTCCTTTAGAGGCACAAAGTATCTTTGCTTTCATAACAGGACATATAGATTCTTTAAAGGTAAATGATCGTGTATTAAAAAGTAGTTTACCTGGTCCTATTAAAGTAGGTGATTTTCTTCTAAGAGAAGTAGATGCCTTTATCGTTGAGTATTGTGAAAATGATCTTAGAGAATGGTGTAAATTGAATAACGCTGAATATCTAATTTCGGATCAAGTAATTACTTTTATAGCAGAGAACAGGCCTGCAGCAATAAAAGAAGATTTCCCTATACCCGTTATCGAAGAGCCAACGGAACAATTATCTCCGGAGGATATGAGATGAGTATTTTAGTACCTATAAAAGGCGGAGATAAAATAACAGCCCCAGGCAAAGAATACATGGGCTGTAAACACGGCGATATTTTAGGGCACTTTGATTTAAATCATCCATTGTATAAAGGTAAATCCCTAGATGAAATCTTACCTTGGGACGCACGTAGAATTTTTCAGTGGATAACAGTTGATGGTAATAAAGAAGACTTGATTAAAGATGCTACACAGCCTCTAGGTGTTAATGATATTATTACAGAGAGTGAGCAGTATTCCTTTATTAAAAAAGCAGCGCTATCTACTGCTACTAGTAATACAGAAATACCTGATAAGCGGGAATTTAGACCGCATAAATATCGTTTAAGCTTTGATAAGTTAGCTGAGCATAGCGGCATAATAGATATCAACGGTAGAGTGCTGAGTAAGACAGAAGCTACACCTGTTATAGATTGTTCTACTTTGCCCTTAGATGCGTTTTTAGATGCCTCTACGCTAAGCAACGAGAGAACAACACCAGATAATAATGCTATAAGTATAGGCTATGCAGATGTAGGCGTTGGCGGTACATATCTCGCATGGTATTTATGGTCAAACGATTTAGCTAATTTAACCGGTCCTATGCGCATTAGGCAAATCAGCGATACAACAGAAACGTCTGCTATTACTGTAACAGAAACTATGGGTTATCCTCTTATTCTTTGTATGGATTTAAATCCGCATAACGGCGATAGAAATTCCGGCTGGAGAATATTATCTAATGTAGGAGCGACACAAACTTTCAATCTACAGCAGGAAGGCAATGGTCTTGTCATTGATGGTTTACATATCGATGAGAATATTCATACAGCTACTTGGAGTTCTATTTTTATAGGTGTGCACTCTGTAGTAACAGAAACAATACTAAAGAATATAATTATTGACGGTAACAATAATGGTCTTTCATCTATTTTTGTTAATGATACTGATGCTATACTAACTGCAAGCAACGTAATAGCTTCAGATAGCTTACACGGCGCAAAAACAAATGCGTGTAACATAGCTACTACTATTAATAAATGCCATTTTCATAATAATACAACAGGCTTAGATGCGAATAATTATGCTATCACTGTTAGGGATACTGTTTGCTCAAGTAACACAACTAATTTTGCTAATATAGGAAATGCTACAGGCGAAGGTAATGCTGCACCAGATACTTCAGTCGACGATGCTAATTGGGGTTCAGGTAGCGGTAACAAACCTTCTTTTGTATTCGGTACAGAATTTGAAACTGATGTAGAAGATACTGTGCAGGATGGTTTATTATTGAGATTAAAGTTAAATAATAATGCCGACGATGCTACAGGAAATTATTCGCCCACAGGTTATAATATGACTTATGGTGATGGTATTCTCGGCGGTACGAATAATGCTGGGGTATACAATGGTACTACTAGCCGGATATTTATAGGAGCAGGAGTTGTTAATGGTTTAACTCACGCTTCTTTTACTGGTTGGTTTAGACCTACCCTAGTTAATAAATGCCTCTTTGGTGCTTATGGTTATGCCGGATTTTTTATTTATATTACCTCATCTCAATATATAGGTATCAAGTTTGCTACGGTGGGCGTTACTTATACAGAAAAGCTTATTAATCTAGATATCTGGCAGCATATATCTGTTGTCAAAGATGGTACTAATTGCCTTTTATACATAAACGGTATACATATCGCTACAAAAACAGTAGACGCCACAATATATGATTTTCCTAACAGTTTAGAGGTGGGACGCTATAACGGAGCTACACTTTTATACTCTGGTTCTATGGATGAGGTTTTGATACATAATAGAGCAATAACACCAGACGAAATTAAGGAATTAGCTAATTATTCTAGATTTCTAAAACCTTTACCTACAGGCACCTTAGCTGATGCAGGTGTATCGGTTACAGTAGATAAAGATGATGTACCTTCAGGTTTAGAGCATAGATATTTACTCAATAATAATACAGAAGATTCCGTAGGTAATCAAGATGGCGTGAATTATAATGTTACACCAACGATCAATTATCTAGGCGAAGAAAATAGCGCTATGTATTTTAATGGCACGTCAGGTTACGTAGACTTAGTAAATATGCCTACAATAAATAACGTTTCAGCTTTTACTATTGCAGCTTGGGTACGAACCTCTGACACGCAAGGTTCTATTTTTTATGCTAATAAGACAGATGCTTTGCACGAGATTACTTTAACTATAGGAGGCTTAGCCGCTAATTCTTTAGACTTCAGAGTCGAGGATGGTAGTAACTCTTATATCTATGCTCCTTATAGTGCTTATTATGGCTATTGGACGCACGTTGTTGGTGTATATGACGGATCAGCAGCTCCTGCAGATAGATTGAAAATCTATTTAAATGGCGTTTTACAATCAGTTACAGCAATCGGCACGGCACCTACTACAAGCCCAGATTTATCTGGTGGAAATGCTTGGATAATGCACACCAGTTTTTACTTACAGAGTTCTATATCCGACATGCAATTCTATAATAGAGCATTAAACCCTTCAGAGATTCTAGCTCTAGCATTTAATCCAGGTTCCTCTGTTACTTCTGGTATAGGTAATAATCCTGTACCACATGGCCCGAATACAACTATTGGAGCAAAAGAAGTTCCTTTACTTGGGCAATATGTGAGTAAGTGGAATTCCTCTAATAATGTTTTTGCTTTATTAGCAGGTGCAATGAAAAACGGTTATAATCCAGATTCTTTCAATACTGGTTTATTACCTACGTATCAAGGTGAGAGCGCTGATTTCGATAAAGCTATTTATTTTGATGGCAGCACATCGTACTTACAAACAAACTATAGCGTGCCTTTAACTAATAGTAGCGAATTAGTTATCGAAATAGCTTATAATGAAACTGCTTTAGGTAAATATTTAACAGGTCAGTTCGATAATGCTAGTAACAGATGGTATGTATATATTTACTCTACAGGAGAGATAGAGTTTAGATTTGTAGTAGGAGGTGCCTCTAGAACTATAAAAAGTTCTACGCAAATTACTTCGGGTACGCGTTTTATTCATTGCATAAAGAGCGGCGCAACTTGCAGTATTAGAATAGATAATGTTGAGGTATCCTACAGCGCAAAAGTAGATTATGATATAGGATCGTATACACCTACTAATAAGGTAGTAATAGGCCAATTAAATAGCTCGGCTTATTTCAAAGGGCAAATATATGCAGTAACTTTTTACGATGCCGACATATCTAATACGCGCAGAGCTGCTAATGTTGCAGCCGGTAAAACCTTAGGTGTAGTAGCTAGTAAGCAAGAAGATGATACTATGCATTTTGATATAGGTACGTGGGATAATACTAATTGCGTATTCGCTTTAGCTGCAGCATCTTATAACAGAGAATTATATCAGGATACAGGAGATTTTCCTTTATATCAAGGACCGAGTGCTGGATCAACTATAACAGCTACACTTACAAATTTTACCTTTCCTTATGGTTACATGGCTCATATAGATTGTCAACTTAAGAATATGACTTCAGGCTATGGTTATGATAAAGCATCAGGTAGTATAAGATTTGATGGCATTAATGATTATATTCAAACAAATTATAAATTATCGGTATCTAATTCAAGTACTTTTACATTTGTTGCTTATTTATTATTTGACCTTACAGCTGCATCCTGGAAAACTATAGCAGCCATTTATGATGATAGTAATAATTATATGTACATAGATACTAATACTACGCACTATGTTCAGGCTGGTTTTAAGATTAGCGGTGTAAGTACTATAGTTACTGCATCTAGTGAGCAATTAGTTGCAGGCAATATTTACCAAGTAGTCCTTATAAAAAACGGATCAACTTTGGAACTCAGAGTTAATGCGGTAGAGCCAACATATAGTACACAGAACACATACGCGTCAGGAGATAAATCCTTTAATACATCATTAGTTATAGGACAGTTTAATAGCGCTGATTATTGGAATTCTGATATATATAGGGTACAATTGTACGATAGAGTATTAACTGATCAGGAACTATTAGAAGATTACCAAGCAAAATCGCCTTTTTTTAATCTAAGGTTATATGAATATAATGGTGATGGTAGAGGAATAATACAGTAATAGGAGAATTATTATGGCAGATACACCAAGATCGAAAAGCGCTCTTCAAGCATTACTCGCCGATAATGTTACGGGCGATATTAGCGCACAAGATACCAGAGATTTTTTAGTTAGTACTATAGGTTACGATTTTACGCGAGAAATAACTACAGCTACCTATAGTTTAGTTGAAGATGATATTATCTTACATGTAACAAGAACAACTACTGGAGCATGCGAAATTACTATACCTACAGCTTTAATTACTGACGGTAGATACTTCATAGTTAAAGATGGGGGATATAACGCCACCGTTAACAATATTACAGTTAAGACTCAAGGTTCTGAGTTAATTAACGGCAGTTCTGCAGATTACGTTATGAGTACTAACGGAACGCGGGCTGCTTTTTACTGTCGTGATGGCGATGTACATATTAAATCTAATGGCGCGGTACAAGCTGTTGCCTTCACATGGTCTACTGCCGACGTTGCTAATAGCGATGTAAATGTTTTTGGTACAATTTACAGTAGTGAGCAAACAGGTGTTACTTTAGACTCTGTAACGCCGCAGTCAATAACTAATATGTATAACAGACATTATATTGTGAATGTTACAACTATGACTTCCTCAGGTACTATTACCTTAACTGGTAATGCAGTTAACGAGTATACGGGTGTAATTACACCAGCAAGCACAGAAGATATAGTAGTATCTGCTACAGGTTATTATCAGTCTAGTACTAAATGGATAGGGCAAGTAACAGCATCAACAGCCGATGCCGATTTAGTTATAGATACATACTCTACAACTTATGTTGACGCAGCAAATAGCGATTTTCAACTATTTTATACCCGTATGGGTTTTAAACCCTCGAGTGGTACCTGGGATATTAAATTGGAATTGAAAAAAGTTAATAATGATGGTTCTTTAACTGATATCGCAGGTACGGATTTTGAAGCAGATAATAGCGATACATATTTAAGAGCAGCTTCGGGTGTTGCGGGTAACATAAAGAGAATTTGGACGGGTACTGATATACCACAATTTGCAGGCACATCAAATGAAGGTATTATTGTTGAAGTAACAGGTAAAGTAGGGACACCTACTAATATCACTGAAGCTGACGTTACTATAGTTGGTTTAGTATTTTAAAGGATAAATAATGGCAGAATTTGGTCCAGGTTTTGGTCCGGCATTTGATGCAGAGTCTTTATGGGATATAGGAGCAGACCAACTATATTCGACGACTTCTAGCAGCACATCTAGTAGCTCGACTTCAAGTAGTTCAACTACTTCCAGCAGTAGTTCGACAAGTACTAGTACTTCAAGCAGCTCTACTACCTCAAGCAGCTCTAGTACTTCAAGTACTTCAAGTAGCTCAACGTCTAGTTCTACTAGCAGTAGTTCTACATCCAGCAGCTCAACAAGCTCCAGTACATCCAGCAGTAGTTCGACAAGCTCTAGCACATCAAGCACATCAAGCTCTAGCAGCAGTAGTTCGACAAGTTCCAGCACATCAAGTAGTACTACATCAACTAGTACGACATCAAGTACAAGTTCGACAACCAGTAGTTCTACTACATCATCCAGTACAAGTTCCAGTACTTCTAGCTCGAGTTCAACTTTAAGTAGTAGCTCTACATCAAGTAGTACTTCAAGCTCTAGCAGTAGTAGCTCAACGGTATCAACATCAAGCTCTAGTTCGTCAACTAGCTCAAGCTCGAGCACCGTATCCACATCAAGCACTTCAAGTTCAACAAGTTCAACATCAAGTTCTAGTTCAACATCAAGCTCGACAAGTTCAACATCAAGTTCTAGTTCAACATCAAGCTCGACAAGTTCAACATCGAGTTCTAGTTCAACATCAAGCAGCACGAGTAGTTCTTCAAGTTCAACGAGCTCTAGTAGTACAAGTTCAAGTACTTCAAGTTCTAGCTCATCAAGTTCAAGTACTTCAAGTTCCAGCTCAACGTCAAGTACTTCAAGCTCCAGCTCATCAAGTACTTCGACGAGCTCTAGTAGTTCTAGTTCAAGTTCTTCGACTACTACACCTGGATGTCCTATACGTTTTAAT
>Ga0180431_10002561_pt1 | contig 24272 bp, 21 predicted proteins | sample SS_ome_11_FD_132459 | JGI IMG/M metagenome (GOLD analysis project Ga0180431, IMG submission 132459) | Hypersaline lake sediment archaeal communities from the Salton Sea, California, USA - SS_1_MS_1 metaG | ecosystem: Environmental > Aquatic > Non-marine Saline and Alkaline > Hypersaline >... | reverse complement strand
CATATGGGAGGAAGGGCTCTGGACACCTTCCGGCCGGTTCTTGGCAAAAAATCCCCACAACAGATTATAGACGAAAATTCAGGTGGATGTGCGCGTGAGTTGTCCGATACATCCCATTTTCATATGGATCTTTTCGGCTACTATATTCCCGGCCTTTGTTCCGGCCTTTCTATCTCAACCCCGGATTTGGGAAAACCCCTTGCCGAAAATAAATATCCGGTTATTACAACCCTTTTTGCCTCGGGCATTAAAGGTCTGTATGATTTTGCACACCAAGCGTTCGCATATACGCCGGCCCGGTCGGGATATATCAACAAATGCGATTTGTGCACAGAAATTCGTACCATTATGGTGAATTATAATTATGGTGGGGTATCCGAGTTTAATCCCAAAGAATTTTATATAAAATCTGAATAAATTTTTCTTGAAAAAAGTTAAAAAGACAATGAAAATAATACGAATAAATAGATTAATAATGAATGGTTTGATTCCGGTTTTAATAATAATGTTTCCTGTAAAAATCGGTGAATGCATGAATGGCATAAAATTTCCGGAAACAATACAACTCCCTCAGCCTCAATATGACAGACGGTCGTCGGTTGAAAGTGCCTTGTTAGAAAGAAGATCTATCAGAACGTTCTCGGATGAACCGGTAACGCTTGCTGAGGTTTCACAACTCTTGTGGGCGGCCCAGGGCGTTACGCATCGCAGAGGTTTCAGAACCGCGCCTTCCGCCGGAGCACTTTACCCGCTTGAGATATTTATTGTCGCCGCAAAAGTGACAGGTCTTGACGCAGGGATTTATAAATACAAACCCGGTTCTCATGAGTTGTCGAAAATTGTTGGGGGAGAAAAAAGAACAGACCTGTGCCGGGCGGCATTGAATCAGAGTACCGTAAAAAATGCACCAGTCGTTATATTGTTTTGCGCGGTTTACCAGCGGACTGCCGTTAAATATGGACAACGGGGAATAAGATATGTGCATATGGAGGTGGGACATTCCGCCCAGAATATTTGTTTACAGGCGGTTTCCTTAGGTCTTGGAACGGTTCCCATAGGCGCTTTTCGTGACGATAAAGTGAAAAAAATATTAAATTGCGAGGCCGATGAGGAGCCGCTCTATATAATGCCTGTTGGAAGACTGGTAGAAAAATAACATTCAATTTTTAAAGAGGTATTGATTTGTTTTAAAAGATAGTATATAGGGCTCTTGAATAATTGAACAGGGGATAAAAATATGGACCAATGTGTTTTGCTGAATGCCGACTATACTTTTCTGAATGTTGTAAACTGGAAAAGGGCAATCTGCTTGATCACAAAGGGTAAGGTGCAGGTTTTAAGGCATTCCGAAAGATTAATCAGAACCGCTGAAGGGCTTGCCGTTAAAGTTCCTGCAGTATTGAGACTGATAAAACTTATCAGAACACTCTACATCAACAGGGTTCCTTTCAGCAAAAAGAACGTTCTTATCCGGGACGGATTTAAATGTGCATATTGCGGCAGTGTAAAAAGAAAATTGACAATTGACCATATTATTCCGAAATCGAGGGGAGGTAAAACAAATTTCGAAAACTGCGTATCTTCCTGTAAATCGTGTAACAATAAGAAAGGAAGCAAAACCCCCTCGGAAGCCAATATGTATCTTAAAGTAAAAGCCTATCAACCGACTATTGCTGAGTTCTTAAGATTGAAAGTCGAGAAACTGGGTATCAATAAAGTCCTGAAAGATCTCGGAGTATATTAGTACCGGTTCCAGGTCCTATTTAGTGCCTGAACGAAAAATCCTAGTTTTCGTTCAGGCACTATTTAAAAAAACAGACGTTTCGATGACCATCAATAGGCCCGAACAAGATATTGTTCGGGCTTTTTGGTGAATAACATTAAAAAAAAAACACCCAAAATTAATCCCAAGTATCCAGAATTAGGTTGCGTCTATTTTCTTGACAGAAAGTGGTTTTGAAAGTACTTTTCATCTTTTAAAATCTAAATTCTGAACGCGCTGAGTTTTACGGATATATAGGGCCTTGAATTTCAGCCTTAGGATAATCCGAATTTGGAGGATGTATGGACTATAAAAAGACGCTCAACCTTCCCAATACAAAATTTCCCATGAAAGCCAGTCTTGCCAGGCGTGAGCCCGAACAGCTGCGTCTGTGGAATGAGATCCATTTATACGAAAAGATTAGACAGGCTTCCAAAGGCCGTGAAAAGTATATCCTGCATGACGGCCCTCCTTACGCAAACGGGCATATTCATATCGGTACGGCACTTAACAAGATTTTGAAGGATATTATTGTTCGTTCTCGACAAATGGTTGGTTATGACGCCGTTTACGTACCGGGATGGGATTGTCACGGGCTTCCGGTGGAACACAATGTTGAAAAAGAGCTGGGATCCAAGAAACTGGAAATGTCCCAGGCAGAGATTAGAAGATCATGCCGGGCGTATGCTGAAAAATATATCGATATTCAACGTGAAGAATTCAAGCGTTTGGGTGTCATGGGCGAATGGGAGAATCCCTATTTGACCATGAACTACGAATATGAAGCAACCATCGCTCGGGAATGCGGTAAATTTGCATCTCAAGGGAGCCTGTTTAGAAGCAAAAAACCGATCTACTGGTGCTGTAGCTGCAAAACGGCTCTTGCTGAGGCTGAGATAGAATATCATGATGAATCATCACCGTCGATTTTCGTTAAATTCCCCGTAAAAGACGATTTGAGCGCCGAGGTTCCCGACCTTGGTAATAAAAAGGTTTATGTCGTCATATGGACAACAACACCGTGGACCCTTCCGGCAAACCTTGCCGTAGCGCTTCACCCGGATATTATTTATTCCGCAGTGGATACAAAAAATGGTGACGTGCTGATTTTGGCAAAGGAACTTGTGGAAAACTGTATGGAAACTTTTGGTGTTTCAGATTTTTCCATAATTGCCGAAATTCAAGCGGACCGTCTTGAGCGAAAAGAGTGTCTGCATCCGTTATATCATCGAAAGTCCATAATTATTCTGGGTTCCCATGTCACCCTGGATGCCGGCACCGGTTGTGTTCACACCGCTCCCGGCCATGGACGTGAAGACTATGATGTGGGGCTTTTGTACGATTTGGATGCGTATTCCCCTGTAGATGACAGGGGATGTTTTACAGAAGAAGACGATTTCTTTAGCGGTCAATTCGTTTTCAAGGCCAATACGGATATCATTGCCAGGCTGCGGGAAAATGACCTCCTTATTGCTCAGGAAACAATGGAACATTCTTATCCCCACTGCTGGCGATGTAAAAAGCCCGTGATTTTCAGAGCTACCCCTCAGTGGTTTATTTCCATGGACAAAACCGGCTTAAGGAAAAAATCTCTTGAAGAGATCGACAGGGTCACATGGATACCGCACTGGGGAAGGGAAAGAATCTATGGAATGATCGAAAACAGACCGGACTGGTGCGTATCCAGGCAGCGGGCCTGGGGAGTGCCCATAGCAATATTTTATTGTGAGAAGTGTGGCACCTTATATATCAATCGGGAAATAATAAATCGAGTATATACGAAATTTCAAGAGCATGGCGCCGACATATGGTTTGAAAAAGATGCAAAAGAATTTCTCCCCGAAGATGCCGTCTGCCAACAGTGCGGTCATACAACATTTGTTAAAGAAGATGACATCCTGGATGTATGGTTTGATTCCGGTGTCAGCCACGCTGCGGTACTTGAAAAGCGCTCCAGCCTGAAATGGCCCGCCGATCTTTACCTTGAGGGTAGCGATCAACACAGGGGATGGTTTCACAGCTCGCTCCTTACGGCTGTGGGTACACGGGAGGCGGCGCCCTTTAAATCGGTATTGACCCATGGGTTCGTTGTGGATGCACACGGCAAAAAGATGTCCAAGTCTTTGGGGAATGTGGTCGCTCCGGATGAGGTAATCAAAAAGCACGGGGCGGAGATTCTCCGTCTCTGGGTTTCGGCATCTGATTACCGGGATGACATTCGTATTTCTGAAAACATCTTGAAACAGTTGAGCGATGCCTACCGAAGAATCAGAAATACGAGTCGATTTATGCTGGGCAATCTATATGACTTTGATCCTGAAAAAGATACCGTCGCCTATGATTCCATGCCGGAAATCGACAGGTTTGCCCTGTACCGGCTTCAAGAAGTGGTTGAACGAACACTGAGAGCCTATGATACCTATGAATTTCATATTATCTACCATACGCTTTACAACTACTGTATCGTGGATCTTTCGGCGTTCTACCTGGATATTCTAAAGGACAGGCTATACACATCTCCTCCTGAATCAGCAGGCCGAAGAAGTGCACAGACCGTTATTCACATTTTGCTGGATACCATGGCAAGGCTCATGGCGCCGATACTCGCCTTTACTTCTGAAGAGATATGGAGCTTCATGCCGGGAGGTAAAGAAAATGCGTCGAGCGTTCACCTGACTTCTCTTCCCGCAGTAAATAAAGCATGGAAGGATGAAAAACTGGCGGAAAAGTGGAAACGAATCCTCAAGGTTCGCAACGATGTCACAAAGGCCCTTGAGGAAGCCAGAGCTAAAAAACGTATCGGTCATTCCCTGGATGCCTTTGTGACGCTTTACACAGATGATGATCTGTATAATAACCTATATCCTTATGAAAATGAATTGAAGACCATATTTATTGTTTCCGGTACCTCTCTGGTTAATGGTGGGAAACCTGCCGGGGCTTTTGAGAGCCAGGATATCGACAACCTGTCGATTCTGGTTGAACCTGCAACGGGTGAAAAGTGCGAACGGTGTTGGATATACGACCATTCTATTGGAACTAGTTTAGAACATCCAACCATTTGCAGTCGGTGTCAGGATGCGCTTAAAGAATTGATGATTGATGATTGACGATTGGTGATTTTTTAAAAGGAATAACATAAGGTGGGCTCGAGTCTCTTTTCTCCAGACGAATCAGACGTTAAACATGATAAATACCTAAAGCTTGTCGCCATCGCCGGGCTGATCGTTATTTTCGATCAGATAACAAAGGCCGTCATCCGGAACACCCTGACGCTTTACCACTCGATAACCGTTATACCCGGTTTCTTTAACATAACCCATATTCTTAACCCCGGCGGTGCGTTCGGGTTTATGGCCAATAAAAGTCCTTTTCTGCGCAATCTGCTTTTTATTTTACTCTCATCATTGGCCATATGTCTGATATTTTACTTCTATAAAAATACACCCAAGAAATATTCCTTGCTTTCCACATGTTTTGCTTTGATTTTAGGAGGGGCCTTAGGAAACCTTATCGACAGAATTCGTTTCGGAAAGGTCGTTGACTTTTTAGACTTTTATATCGCGAGCTATCACTGGCCTGCTTTTAATGTCGCGGACAGCGCGATAACTGTGGGAATTACTATTTATGTATTTCATCTTGTTTTTAAAAAGATGCCGGAGTGATTTTCAATTTAAAATCGTAACCCATGCCTGAAATTAATTACAGAGAGCTCACCAATTATTTAAAAGACCGGAAAACCGGTGATTTTGCACCGGTGTATCTGATATATGGCCAAGAGCTGCTATATAAGAATTCACTGGACTCGCTTTTGGATGCAATAATTCCTGCGAATAAAAGAAGCCTGAGCTATGAGCCGGTTGAGGACACAAATGAAAATATTAAACAAGCCATCGAGCGGTCAAACACCTATTCGCTTTTGTCAGGCCCAAAGGTTGTTGCCATTTGTGATTCTAAAATATTCTATTCGAAACAGGATCAAGGCAGGCTTCTTGAAAATGCAAAACAAGCCTATGATACCCATGATATTAAAAAGGCTGCAAAATATTTTTTAAGTTTCCTGGGTGTTTTAAATTTTTCATACGATGATGTGAGCAAGGCAAACAGAAGCAAAACAATTAAACTCGATATAAACCGTTTCGGTGATGATGAGTGGATTGATAAAATTTTGCAATTTTGCACCGAGAACAACCTTCCCATAGCTTCTGAAGAAGACAATGCTACTCTTTTGCAAAAGGCCATAGAAAATGGGTTTCCAAAAGGAAACCATCTTATCATTACCACAGACCTGGTTGATAAACGCCGTAAACTTTTTAAATCCATTCGTGAACAGGGGATGATCATTGACTGCTCTGTCCCCAAAGGGGATCGCCGGGCGGACAGGATGGCCCAGGAAGCGGTTCTTTCGGAACGGATGAGCGAAATCCTTGATCAAGTAGGGAAGAGGATGGATAAGGATGCATACATGACCCTGTACGAAATGACCGGTTTTGACCTGCGTACCTTTTCAAATAACCTTCAGAAGCTGATCAGTTATGTGGGAGATAGAAAAAACATAACGGCCCATGATGTCAAGTCTGTTTTAAAGCGTACAAAAAAGGACCCCATATATGATTTAACAAATGCCGTTTCAGAAAGAGACATTGAAAAATCGCTCTTTTTTCTGGATACGCTTCTTTCCGATAATCTTCATCCGCTTCAGATTTTTGCTGCGATAACCAATCAGATGAGAAGGCTATTGCTTGTCAAGGGTTTTGTTGAAAGCTCTCATGGACGGGAATGGCATACCGGCATTCGGTTCCATCAATTTAAAAGCCGGATTATGCCCGCCATCCAGGCTTATGACGCGGATCTTTTGGGACAGTTTGAAACGTGGGACCAACTGCTTTCAAAACAGACGGGAAAGGGTAATCAACCATCAAAAAATAAAAATGCAAAAAAGAAAGGCCGACCGATTACAGATCTTGTTATAGCAAAAAGTGCGAAAAATCCTTATCCGGTTTACCAGATGCTCCTAAAGTCTGAAATGTTTACTACGGATGAGCTTATTGCCGTTCTTGAGTCATTGGGTCAAGCGGATTTTCGCCTTAAATCCACCGGCCAAAAGCCCAAATTGATATTGGAAAAATTGATATTATTTATTTGTCAACAGCAAAATAATGTAAACTCAGGGTAAACGCATTTGAATCCCAGTAGGTCGAGAACGCTCCACGACGGCATGTATCTCTTTCCAACCGACTGAAACTTGTGTTTAAGCACCCGTAAGCCCGAGCCGCGCAGGAGTTATTAAGAAAAATCTGTCGCTAAACTACCCTATTGAATTTTTAAGTTATAATTTCATTCGTCTCGGGCAAACGTGTGCTAAATCCCTTCAAACAGTCAGTCGGTTTCCAAGAGAAACACGCCGCCTCTACGCTACACCGAAATCAAATGTGGTTACCCTGAACGTAAACTAAAGAGCGAACGCCCGTTAGGAGATTTTTAAATTTTGTTTGGTTCTATCCGATCATGAGGTTATGGGATTGGGAGGCTGGTTCGTTCGGATAAGGGTTTTTAAAATGGGGTTTATAAAGGAACAACAAAAACGGCTGGCCATACGGTTTTTAAGCTGGCAATACGAGAAAAAAAAACTGCCCATACCGGCCCGGATTGAACTGGAAAGACATGCTTCCAGAATCGTTGAAGATGCCCATCGAATCGCCCGTGAAAGGGGGCGGAATGTCATGTCGATCATAAAGGAAATGATTGCCGATTTAAAACCATAGGATAGGGCGTAAATCAATACTGTTGTTGGCTAAGATTGCCATGGCTATTTGGTTTCAGGTGTCAGGTTTCAGGTGTCAGGAAGCATGTTCAGTCGTAATGGGGCAGCCCTGAGGGAACGATTCATCATTTACGCCATACACTGCCGTTTTCTCAACTAACTGCCAGCGGCGTCCTCGCGCTGGGACTTTCCGTTCAAATGTTTTCTCCAATCCATTCAACATACGAATGCATTCAATGTGTAACCGACACAACTTTTTATAGGTCTCAAGATCCTCCATGTCCATATAATTTCTATGGGTTACCTCGTTTCCCCCTGATTGCTGACACCTGACACCTGAAACCTGACATGGAGCACGGTTTGTCAATAGACAAGGATCAGCGGTTACCAACGGCCTTGATTTACACCAGTTTCGGTGTGTTTCAGGCTCCGGTAGAGATCTTTGGCTCGATAAGAACTGCGCACCAGCGGCCCACTGGCAACTTGAGAAAACCCCATTTTAAGAGCGGCCTTTTTCCAGTCATCAAATTCTTCGGGAGGAATAAAGCGTTCAACATTCAGGTGCTCTCTTGTGGGCTGAAGATATTGACCAAGTGTCAGAATGCTGCATTTCGCGTCAAGAAGGTCCTTCAGCGTGTTTTCGACTTCCTCGGCAGTCTCTCCGAGTCCGAGCATGAGGCCTGATTTGGTGGGAATGAATGAGTCGAATTGCTTAACCCGACTGAGTAGTTCCAGCGAGCGACGATAGTCGGCCTTTGGCCGAACCTGAGGGTAAAGACGCGGTACCGTTTCGAGATTATGGTTCAAAACATGGGGGCGAGCCTCCAGAACCGTGTGAAGTGCATCTTCATTCCCTTGGAAATCCGGAATTAAAACTTCCACAAGTGTACCCGGCATCTTCGCGCGGATTTCTTTAATGGTTTTTGCAAAAAGACCGGCCCCGCCGTCAGAAAGATCGTCCCGGGTGACGGACGTGATGACCACATAGCTTAATCCCAGGTTTTTTACGGCTTGGGCCACCCTGGCCGGTTCTCCGGAATCGGGTGGTCCTGGCGGTTGTCCGTGGGTGACGTTGCAGAAACGGCAGTTCCTCGTGCAGCAGGGCCCCAATATCAGAAAGGTTGCTGTCTGGCGGGAAAAGCATTCCCAGAGGTTGGGGCATCGGGCTTCCTGACAAACGGTGTGAAGCCGGCTTTTGCTCAGCAGAGTCCTTACCTCTTCATAGGTGGGTCCTGTGGGAAGCCGCCGTTTTAGCCAGGGGGGTTTTGCAATCCGCCGCTCATGTTTCTGATTATGATTCATCTATCTTCAATTTTTCAAGTTGCGTCATCATCAGTGAAACTCCGAAAACCGCTTTCAGATGGTGCTTTACCCTCTCGCGTACCCGCTTCATGGATACTTTTCGTGAAAGCTCATGCGCCATAGATGTAATCCCCGCATCCTGAAGACCGCAGGGCTTTATCCACTGAAAAGGTTTCAATGAGATATTGACGTTAAATGCCATGCCGTGGAAACAAATACCCCGCCGAATAGCGATTCCGATGCTTCCCAGTTTATGGTTGCCGACCCACACGCCTCTGTTAATGGGATTCCGTTTCGCTGTGATTCCCCAGTCTGCAGCCGTCCGAATCATAACTTCTTCGAGATTTTCAACATAGTTGACGACTCCCATCCGAGTTATTTGCAGATCAATAATGGGATACATGATCAGTTGACCGGGTCCGTGAAACGTAATATCCCCCCCCCGTTCAACTTGTATTACCGGAATGAGTGCTTTTTCAAGAAAAGTTTCGGACACTGACAGGTTGTTTAACCCACCCCGGCGACCCAGAGTGAAAACAGGAGGGTGTTCCAATAATAACACGATGTTTTTATTGATCGTTTTCTGCTTTTTTGCAGCCACAAGATGACTCTGAAGATGCCATGCCTCCTTGTATTCCGTGGCGGGGAGCTCGACACAGAGCCATTTTCGATCTGAGACCGTGTCTTGAGCGCTCTGCATTCGGTTTTGATAAATTAACATATTACTAAAATGGTCCAACCTTTGTAAAATGTGACGCGTGATATTTGTCAAGTGAGTTCGTTTTGTTCACAAATGGAATAATGGAACAATGGAATGCTGGAATAATGGGTTCTGGGAAAATGGAAACGCGGGTAATTGTAAAATCATCTTGAAATTGAAAGAGAATTAAATAAAAGAATAGTATCATTTTAAGATCAACATTCCAATATTCCATCATTCCAAGATTCCATGCACTAGTTATATGTTTAAGACTTAATATCATACTATCTTCAATAGATTAAAGGATTTACAAGACATTTTATTTAATTATGTTCTGTCCAAAAACTGCAATATCGTTTTATTAAACACCTCCGGGGCTTCAGCTGGAATAGAATGGCCGACTCCCGTGAAGTGATCGTGCCGCCCATTACAAATCATTGCCAGTTGCCCGGCGTCTGATTCTTTTACGAGCAGATCATCGGAGCCCGAAAGAACCAGGACCGGGCCATGGACATTTTGTGCGATTTGGGACAATAAAGGGTAACCCGTCATTGCCTCAAGATGGGCGATGAGAGATTGTTTTTTGTTTCGCCGGACCATGGCTTTTACGATATTGTCCAGGATTTTTTGGTTTTGATGTAAAAAATTTTCCCCGAAAGCAACGGGAAGCGAAACCCATGCCAGAGTTTCAAGATCAGAACGCATTAGTATTTCCAACCATGACTTCAAAATCAGCCGGGCGCGACAGGTCTGCCTTGCACCGACACTGCACAAGACGAGCCGGTCAACACATTCCGGTAGATAGACGGCACAGGCAAATGCGACTTTAGCCCCATGGCTGAGCCCGATAAGATGTGCCTTTTCAACCCTTAGATGTTTGAGTAATCCGGAAAAATCCTCGGTGTGACCCTCCAGCGATAATTTCCCTTCCCCCAAATCGCTTTTTCCCTGGGCTCTGGCATCGTACATCAGCACACGGAACCGGTCCTTAAGAGCCATGCCGTGTGTTTTCCAATATACCGTACTCTGCAGGGTTCCGTTCAGAAAAGCAACCACCGGCTTTGATGATTCAAATCCTTGCGTTTCATAGTAAATAGAACAACCGTCTTTTGTTTTAAAATATGGCATACTTGTTTCATCCTGCCAGACAGGGCTTTCGAGCGGCGGTTACCTCATCCAGTCTTTTTACTTTGCAGCTTTTTGGCGCATGATGCAGCAGTCCCGGATTTTCCTTAGCCTCATTCGCAATGGCCTTGAAGGCTTCGATAAATTGATCGATATCCTCTTTTGATTCTGTTTCCGTGGGTTCAACCATGATGGCACCGGGTACGACCAGCGGGAAATAGACCGTGGGCGGATGAAACCCATAATCCATCAATCGCTTGGCCATATCCAGAGTAGCTATTTTTTGAGCCGCTTGATGTTTATCGGAAAAAACACATTCATGCATGCACGGTCTATCGTAGGGGAGATGCAATGTTCCTTTTAGCATTTCCTTAATATAATTGGCATTCAACACAGCAAGCTGGCTGGCCTTTTTCAGATTTTCCGGTCCCATTCTGCGAATATAACTGTAGGCTTTTATGACAACACCGAAAGCGCCATGGAAGGCCGAAATTTTGCCGATGGAGTCCGGATAATCTTCAGCCAAGATATAGGCACCGTTTTCCTCGATCACGCGAGGAACAGGAAGAAAGGGTTCCAGATGCTTCGCAACACTCACGGGACCCGAACCGGGTCCTCCACCCCCATGGGGGGTTGAAAACGTCTTATGGAGGTTCAATTGCATTACGTCTATGCCAATGTCTCCCATTTTAACCATACCCATGACCGCATTCATATTTGCACCGTCACAATAGACCAGCCCGCCTTTGCCATGGACAATTTCGGCGATATTTTGGATATTTTCTTCAAAAAGACCCAGCGTGTTGGGATTGGTGACCATGATGCCGGCAGTGTCTGGATCCATGATTTCGGCGATGGACTCCACAGAAAGGATTCCCTGTTCATTCGAGGTTACGGGCACCGGACGAAAGCCACACAGGGATACGCTGGCAGGGTTTGTGCCGTGGGCGGTATCCGGGATAATGATCTTTGAACGCCGGTATCCCTGTTTTTTGTGAAAGGCGTTTATAATGAGCATTCCGGCAAGTTCACCATGTGCTCCTGCCGCGGGTTGAAGGGTTGTCGAGTGCATGCCGGTGATTTCGTTAAGATATTGCTCAAATTCAAACATCATCTTGAGCGACCCCTGGGACAGGCCGGAAGGAAGGAGGGGATGCGCCCCGGTAAACCCCGGAAGGCCTGCCTGTTTTTCATTGGTCTTGGGACTGTACTTCATGGTGCATGAACCCAGCGGGTACATGCCGGTGTCCACACCGAAATTCCACTGGGCCAGTCTGGTATAATGGCGCACCACGTCAACTTCGCTCAAATCCGGAAAGTCGGGACCTTCACCGATGAGTTCTTGATCAAGGGAGGCAGGTTCAACGTCGCGACGGGGAAGAGAAAATCCGCACCTTCCCTTTTTCCCTTTTTTCCAAAGGAGCGGCTCGTTAAGTAACAGACCAGAAGTGCCTAGAGATTCTTTCATGATTTAACCTCCCTGACCAGGGCATCCATATCGTTTTTTGATACGGTTTCCGTAACGCACAAAAGATAATGATTGGCAAGCTCAGAATAGTATGGAGTCAGACAAAGGCCCGCTATTATCTTTTTTTCTAAAAGGTGCTTGTGAGTGGCTTCAAAGCCGGAAGGGAATTCAACGACAAATTCATTGAAAGTAGGGCTGTCAAAGGTGATGGTAAATCCGGCCTTTTTCAGTTCCTTTTTGAGATACTCGGCCTTGTCATAGTTGAGTCGGGCAAGTTTCCGTATGCCGGTACCCCCCACAGAAGCCAAATACATGGCAGCCGCCAGAGCACAGAGGCTGTTGTTGGTGCAAATATTGGACGTTGCTTTTTCCCGACGAATGTGCTGCTCCCGGGTCGCAAGGGTCAGCACAAAGCCTGTTTTTCCATCCAGGTCTTTGGTTTTACCGACCAGCCGACCCGGCAAGCTACGCATGTGCTTTTTGCCGCTTGCAAGTATACCCAGGGCGGGTCCGCCGAAGGAACGGGGAATGCCCAGGCTCTGTCCTTCCCCGCCGACGATGTCTGCGCCTTGACTCCCGGGGTTTTTTAAAAGACCATACGCTAAAGCTTCCGTGAAGGAAGCGACAAAAAGAGCTTCTTTATCATGGGTCTTCTGTCCAAGGACCCGGAGATTTTCAATACATCCGAAAAAATTGGGTGACTGAATGGCAACGGCTGCAAGATCATCCATTTCATCAAGACCGGTCGCATCGGTAACACCGGTGTTTAAATAAGGAAGTTCCACAACCTCGTAGCCGGTGGGCTCAAAATAGGTTTGAACCACTTGACGATATAAAGGGTGAATGAGACTTGAAATGGCGACTTTCTTTCGTTTGGTGATACGAACGGCCATAAGGAGTGCTTCGGCCAGGGCCGTGGCGCCATCATAATGGGAAGCGGTTGCGACTTCCATGCCCAGAAGCCGCGCAGCCAGTGTTTGATATTCATAAATTGCCTGGAGAGTTCCCTGGCTCATTTCCGGCTGGTAAGGGGTATATGATGTTACAAACTCGGAACGACTTAGCAGGTAGGATACCGACGCAGGGATAAAATGGTCATAACTGCCCGCACCCAAGAACACTTTGTATTCCGGAGAAACTGCCATATTTTGGGAAAGCGTGGACATGTGATCGTTTAGCTCCCATTCACTCAAGGCCTCCGGCAGATTTAAATCGCCGTTGAAACGGCAATCCTCAGGCAGTGTTGAGAAAAGATCGTCAAGGTTGTCAATCCCCAAAACCTGAAGCATTGAAAAAATATCTTCATCGGTATGAGGCAAGTAAATCATTTACTCTGCTCCTTTCAGCTTTTCCATACAGGCCACATGGGTCATCAGATTTTCCATTTCAGATAGATCGCCGGGATTGACCTCAACAAACCAGCCATCACCGTAGGGACTATTGTTTACCAGTTCAGGCGATTCTTCAAGTGCCGTGTTTACAGCAATAATTTTTCCGCTGACCGGCAGGTAGCATTCGCAAACCGCCTTGACGGATTCCACGGTTGCAAATTCTTCTCCCTGTTTAAAGGTATCGCCCACCTGGGGTAGCTCCACAAAAACAATATCTCCGAGTTGATCCTGGGCATAGTCATCGAGGCCTACTCTGATTTTGTTTCCCTCAAGCCTGGCCCATTCATGATCTTCTGCATAGCGAACGTCATCCGGTAAATGTATTTCACTGATTTCTTTCATGAATTTTACTCCTTTTTCTGTACTGAAATTTTAATCGACTTAGGAATTTAGATGATTATCACATAATACGAATGATTGTAAATACCCGATTGCGATTTATCATCATCGAGGTTCAAATGTTTACGGTTCAGAGGTTTCAAGGTTTTGGGGAAAACGCATTTGACTTCGGTGCAGCGGAGCGACGGCGTGTTTCTATTGGAAACCGACTGACTGTTTGAAGGGCTTTAGCACGCTTTAGCCCGAGCCGAATGAAATGATGATTCAAAAAAATCAATAGGGTAATTTAGTGACGAATGTTCTTAAAAACTTTGGCGCAGCTCGGGCTTATGGGTGCTTAAGCACAAGTTTCAGTCGGTTGTAAAGAGATATACGACGTCGTGGAGCGTTTTCTCTGTATTGGGATTCAAATCCCTTTATCCTGTCAGAGGTTCAGCCTTTAGTTGACGAAACGTTTGAACCCTGATATTAAAGAAAATTTTGTGATGAAACCTCCTGTTATGGTGGCTTAGATCTGTTTTTACTTCAGGGTTCTTTTTTTCTAATGAAAGGAGATGATTGATGAGCGACCTTTTAAAAACCGTATTCTATTACCGGCACGTGGATTTGGGAGCTAAGATGGTGGAATTTTTTGGCTGGGAGATGCCCATGTTTTACTCCACCGGCATCGTTAAAGAACACCTGGCCACCCGCAAACATGCAGGACTTTTTGACGTTTCCCATATGGGACGATTCATTATTCGAGGTTCCGGGGCGTTGAAGTTTCTGCAACACGTCTTGAGCAACAATGCTGAAGCACTCGATATCAGAGAGATGGGTGCTCAGTATACTTTTATTCCCAACATCGCCGGCGGGGCTGTGGATGATGCGTATCTCTATCGATTTGTCGAAGATGAGTATCTGCTGGTAGTCAATGGCGTTAACCGGGAAAAGGACTGGGATCACTTCCAGGCGCTTTTAAAAGATTTCGATCATGTAGAACTGACCGACCGCACCAAAGAGATTGCCATGCTGTCGCTGCAAGGGCCCAAATCGCGCGAGATTCTCGAAGAAATTATCCAGTCCGGTCTGCTCCCGGAGCCAACGCGAAATGCCGTGAGCATTGTGACCATCTCCGGTGTCGCGGTCAAGGTTGCCCGCACCGGTTATACGGGTGAACCGGTCTGTTTTGAACTCTTTGCCGATGGAGAGGACGGTCCCATGCTGTGGGACCGTATCGTGGAAAAAGGAGCAACACCCATTGGCCTTGGTGCAAGGGATACCCTCCGGCTGGAAGCTGCCTTGCCGCTGTATGGCCATGAGCTGGGCCAAGACCCCGAAGGTAAGTTAATTCCTGTATTTGCCTGTCCCCTGGCAAAATTCGCTGTAAGTTTTTCGCCGCTGAAAGGTGAATTCCTTGGCCGTGAGGCACTGGCCAGGCAGCATGAGGCATTTAAAAAAATCATCTCCCGCGATTATTCAATCATCCAGGATTTACCCCGGGTGAGCAAGGCCATTGCCGTTGCGGGTCGAGGCGTGGCCCGTGAAGGGGCAAAGGTGTTTAAGAGCGATAAACATGTGGGCTATGTTACCAGCGGCACCATGATTCCCATGTGGGCTGTCCAGGGAGAAGGTCTGGGTTCGGCACAGACCGAACAACACCAGTTGCGGTCAATCTGCTTGGGATACATCGATAGTGATATTGTTGAGGACGAGAGACTTGCCATTGAAATTCGCGGCAAGTTGGTGGATGCTGTTGTGGTGCCGTTTCATCTGCGTTCCGAGGCCCCGCCATACTCACGCCCGATTATCTTCGATCAACAACTGCCGGATGAGGAGCTTCCCACAGACGAGGCACCGATCAAGGTTTTCAGACTGCTTGAAAAGAGCATGGAGAACACACAATGGCGGCAGCGAGAGTGTATCAACCTCATTCCTTCGGAGATGACAATTTCCCCCATGGCCCGGCTGTTGTCAGTGATGGACCCTGCCTTCCGATACGCCGAACACAAGAAGGTAAAGGCATTTTACGACGCCGATATATTCTACTATCAGGGCACCGAATTTATCTCCGAAGTCGAACAAATGCTGGATGAGGAAATGCGAAAATTCATGGGGTGTAATAACGTAGAAACGCGTCTTGTCAGCGGTCAAATGGCCAATACCGCTGTTTTTAGCGCCATGGTCGACTACATCAATCGATCGGATCGTAAGATCGAGCCGCGCCGGATACGGCGGGTGATGAACAACCACATCGGCAAGGGCGGACATCTCAGCGCACAGCCCATGGGCGCACTGAAAGACTACGTTGCACGGGACCCGCGCACGGAACGTCCGGCAGTGGTTAATTTTCCGGTACTGCCCGATAACCGTCATAAGATCGATGTTCCGACCACATTGAAATTGATTGATGAATATCGGCCGGAGTTGATCATTTTTGGCAAAAGCATGGTCATTCACAAGGAGCCGGTGGCGGAGATTCGTCAGTTCCTGGATGCCCAGGGGATCGATGCGGTGGTGATGTATGATATGGCCCACGTGCTGGGACTCATCGGCCCTCATTTTCAGGAGCCGTTTGTTGAAGGTGCCGATATTGTTACCGGATCGACGCACAAAACTTACTTTGGCACACAACGCGGTGTTGTGGGCAGCCGCTATCAGGAAGATGAAGAGTGCTATGAGCTTTGGGAGGCTCTGTTGCGGCGGGCCTTCCCCGGATCGGTTTCCAGCCATCATCCCGGCACATTGCTGGGGCTGCTTATGGCCGCTTACGAAATGAATCATTTCAAGGACGAATATCAGTCCAGAGTTGTGGCCAATGCCAAGGCATTTGCTCGGGGGTTGAAAGACTGTGGACTCGATGTGATCGGTGATCCGAGTATTGATTTCACCGAAACCCACCAGGTTTTGATAGATGTGGGTTACAGCCGTGGTCCGGAAATCGCCAGTCGGCTGGAAGCCAACAACATCATTTGTAATTTCCAGGCCAATACCGATGAAGAAGGGTTTACCGCCTCGGGCGCTCTTCGAACGGGTGTATCCGAGATGACTCGATTCGGCATGCAAGAAGAAGATTTCCATGACTTGGCCGTGCTGGTCCATGACGTGGTGAAGAACAATAGCGATGTCAGTGATAAGGTCAAGAAACTTCGGGAACGGTTTAGCCAGTTGCAGTTTTGTTTTCGTGGCGACGAGTATAATGACGTGCTGCAGAAACTTCATGAACTGCTGTAAAGAAACCGAGGAATGAAAAGATACGTCAGATATTGTTATGTTACAGAACCTATAGAGGTGGATCAATGAATGACAGCAAGTCTGTTGGGCCTATAAATGACCTGGAGTATTTGGAAGAATTGCTTGATCAGGGATATGTGATTAAGGGCCCTAGAAAAGACCCCTCAAGAGATTTGATTTCATTCAAAGCATTTTTGAAAAAGGGAAAGGAATTCGCCCCTGAAGTCTGGCTGTCACATATGGGGTATGAATTCGTAGAACCGAGTACATTTACGAAAGGTCATAAAATTGCTTATAAAATAATTGATAAATTTCCAGATGAACGATTCAATTCAAATTATGCGCTGGTCAAAGGGGAGAAAGAATTTCCTTTATATTTGAAAGTAGAAATATCCAATGCAAAATAAAGCAGGTGTTTTGAATAGGAAAATCCGCGAAGAATATTTTGATCCGTCAAAGAGATATTATTTTATTGAAAAAGCGACACCTATATGCTACTAAGCTGAATAAACTAGGCGAATCGAGACTCGTTATTTCTATTTAATTCAAAATATTAATGAGGTTAGAACAAGGAGGTAACCATGCGGAAAGTTTTGTTGTTGTTGGTTTCATGTTTGGTGATCGGCCTAATCTTATCTCCATGTGTATGGAGTAAGACAAAGATAATCAAGGTTGGCATCAATGCTCCCCTGACCGGAGATATACCCAAGGTGGGTGAAGGAACAAAGTATGCGGCACAGATGTGGCTTGAAGACATTAAATCTGCAGGCGGCCTTGAGGTCGGGGGAAAGAAGTACCCGGTAGAACTTGTTATTGAAGACAATGAGTCCAAAGCGGAATCGGCAGTAAAGGTCAATACCAAAATGATTACCCAGGACGAAGTGATGGTCATTGTCGGGCCTCAGGCATCAAGCCAGGCCATACCTGCCGGTGAGGTGGCTAACAACTATAAAACGCCTATGATTAGTCCATGGTCCACAAATCCAGATACCACCAAAAACCGCCCGTTTATCTTTCGGGGTTGCTTCCTTGACCCCTTTCAGGGGCCAGTGGCGGCCAATTTTATTAAAGAGGAGTTTGGATTTACCAAAGCCGCGGTTTTGTATGATGTCGCCAGTGACTACCCCAAGGGACTTGCCGAGTTTTTTAAAGAGGCCTGGGAAAAAGCGAACGGCGCTGGTTCCGTGGTGGCTTTTGAAAGCTTCACCACCAAAGACGTGGACTTCAGCTCTCAGTTGACGAAAATCATAAAATCAGGTGCCGAGGTTTTATTTACGCCCCAGTACTATAACGAAGTAGCCTTAATCGTACAACAGGCCCATGAATTAGGATGGAACAAACCTATTATGGGTAGCGACAGCTGGGGTTCGGCAGAGACGGTAGAGCTTTGCGGTAAAGACTGTTACGGGCTCTTTTTCAGTACACACTACGCCGCTGCCGGGGCTAAGGGGGCAACCAAGGCCTTTATCGACCGATACAATAAAAAATATGGTTACGTGCCTGACGATGTGGGCGCCTTGACATGGGATGCCCTGCAAATCGTCCAAGAAGCCATTCAATCTTACGGCAAAATTACCGGGAATGTAGAGAAGGACCGCGAGGGTATCCGTAATGCACTGGCCAAGGTTAAGGAATTTGACGGTATTACGGGTAAGATGACCTTTACAGAGGACGGCGATCCCATTAAATGTGCCGTTATCGTTAGGATCAGCGAAAAAGGCGAGTACGAATTTTATAAATCCGTTTGTCCGTAAGAATAAAGGATTGGATGCATTGTATTATATCCAAATGGTTGCAGTCCGATAAAACGTTAGTTCATTTAAAATGAGAAACCATACAAATAAGGCGGGCCAGGGCTTTTAGCTCTGCGCCCGCCTTTTTGAGTGACTTCGGATCGAATTAAATGGTATTTTTCTTTCAAAACCTGATAAACGCATTGCAATGGGGCAGCTTTTACGCATTGATAGCGCTGGGGTACTCCATGGTCTACGGTATCCTGATGCTTTTTAACTTTGCTCACGGCGATATTTTCATGGTCGGAGCTTATATCGGTTTTGGTGTTGCGACCGGAATAGCAGCGCTGGCTTCATTGGGTGCTATTGTTCTTCCTAACTGGTTGATCTTGGTTTTGACTATTATTATTTCCATGTTCTTAACATCCTTTGTTGGCATACTGGTAGAAAGACTTGGCTATCGGCCCTTGCGGGAAGCACCACGAGCTTCGGCGGCAATAACCGGTTTGATGATCGGTATTATACTGGAGACGGGGAATCTGGCTCTTCTTGGTGCAAGAAGGGTAAGATTTCCGTCATTAATCGAATCTACGACTTATAACATTGGCGGGGTTTATGTTACCAACAAGAAAATCATGATCGTTGGGGTTTCCTTGATGCTTATGCTTGCCTTGCACCAGTTTGTACGCAGGAGCAAGTATGGGATGGCCATGCGGGCCATGGCCTTTGACTATGTTGTGGTGCCGTTAATGGGCGTGCCGATTAACACCATTGCTGCCATGACTTTTGCTATCGGTTCGGCACTGGCTGCCGCTGCCGGTATACTCTTTGGTATTGCTTATCCCGTTTTGGATCCTTACATGGGTATTGTATTCGGCTGGAAAGCTTTCGTAGCAGCGATTCTTGGGGGAAGAGGTTCTATTCTGGGGGCTACGCTTGCGGGCTTTCTGCTGGGCTTTATAGAGATATTCGTAGCGATGATATTTCCTTCGACGCTACGCGATTTTATCGCATATTCAATTATTTTGCTTATCTTGACTTTCAGGCCTCACGGATTTTTCGGCGAACCTTACAGCGCACGTCTGAGACTTTAAGTCGAACTATAGGGCGAAAGAATAGATAGCTAGATGTGTTGCTGATTACAATCTCGCCAAGAGCGGGATAGAATTTCCGAGACATAAAATAAGGACATGAGTGAAGAAAACGGCAAATTATCTGGATTCATGAGGATGTTGAGTCGAAGAATACGGGATTCATTTTTTCGGGTCCCCCTGCTCGGATGGCTTATTGGCATTCTGATTGCTGTGATGCTTGAACACCTTTTGGGTGATTCGCTGGTCGATGTGTTAGGTCTTTCTAAGATACCGGTTCTTTTTGGTTTCGTTATAATGCTCAAAGACCCCTTGTTGATGCCCGGTGCAACCCTTTACGTTCTGCTGATATATATAATACCCGTAAGCGCCGTTGCACGGATAAGCTCTTGGTCGGCCAACAGACTGGCAGCCAGGCTTCTCGATTTTCCAATATGGTTCAGTGTTGTGATACATCTTGGTCTATTTTATGCCGCATTGCATATGTGGTCCGAAATCAGTGCCTACCGTCTTCTTACGCTTAAGCTGACCTTGATTGCCATTATGGTTACCCTGAGCTTGAACGTCGTTAACGGTTACATGGGAGAGTTCTCCTGTTCGCACCCCGGATTCATGGCCCTGGGAGCCTATGCAGCTTCGGTAGTTACCGTCGTTCTTTTTGTTAATGATAGACTCTTTGGGCCCGCTCTACTTGCTCCGGCGTTTGGACCGTTTATATTCCCTGTTGCATTAGTAACAGGAGGTATGGTGGCTGCACTTGGAGCCTTGGCCATCGCTATTCCTTCTTTCAGGACACGAGGGGACTATCTGGCCATCATTTCCCTGGCATTTATGTTTATCATTAAAAGTATGATCGAAAACCTGGAAGTTGTTGGAGGTCCTCGTGGGTTAAGCAGTCAGCCGGATTATGCCAGTCTACCCATCGTTTTTCTTTGGACCATCGCTTGTATATGGATGACAAATAATTTTGTGCGATCAATTTTGGGAAAGGCACTGAATGCGGTACGTGACGATGAGATGGCTGCAAATGCAATGACCGTAAACACCCGGCGCACAAAAATCATCGCCTTTCTATTCGCCGCTTTCTGGGCTGGCGTGGCCGGCGGACTTTTTGCTCATGTGCTCAGATACGTTAATCCCGCAACTTTCGGGCTTCAAAAACTAGCTGAAGTCTTGGCAATGGTGTACTTTGGAGGGCTGAACTCTGTTTACGGATCGATTGTAGGCGCCGTGAGTCTAAGTCTTCTGGGAGAAGCGTTGCGGCCCCTGGAGATTTTTAAGTGGATTATTATCCCCCTTTTGCTTATTCTGGTGATGATTTATCGCCCGACAGGACTTGTGGCATTTAAGGAGTTGAATGTTAGGAATCTCGTGAAACCGAAACAGTAAACCCTAACCCGGACAAGCCCGCCCTTTTTCCGAACCGGGCGAGGGGGACAGACCGGAAAAAGTTGCCAGGCACAAAGACACAAAGGGATTTTTTTATAATTTCATTTTCGTGTCTTGGTGGCTTAGAAAGAAGAGGTTAAAAAAAGATTGTGGCAATGCCTTTGCTTCAAGTTGAAGAAATGAGTCACGAGTTTGGCGGTTTGCGTGCGGTCAACAGTTATAATCTGGAAATCGAAGCAGGCCAGATCAGAGGTCTGATCGGGCCAAACGGAGCAGGCAAAACAACGATCTTTAATCTCATTACCGGTATATACAAACCTACCGAAGGTGATATCATCTTGGACGGCAAAAAAATAACAGGGCTCCAACCCCACAGAATCGCCGCTTTTGGAATTGGCAGGACCTTTCAGAATCTTCAATTGTGGCGGCATATGACCGTGATTGAACATGTGAAACTGGCCCGTTATTCAAGGATCAGCTATGGATTGATCGGGGCTTTTTTCGGTACGATGAAACGGCAAAAACAAGAAGCAGATATAGAAGAGATGGCTCATAACCTTCTTAAGATGGTTGGCATCGATCATCTTTCGGATCAGGTGGTTACCAACTTGCCTTATGGCGACCAGAGAAGAGTGGAGATGGCGAGAGCCTTGTCCATGGAACCCAAGATATTGCTCCTGGATGAACCCACTGCCGGTATGAACCCGGAAGAACTGATACAGATGATGGAGATTATCCGTCGCGTTCATAAAGAGCTGGGAATGGCCATTTTTCTGATTGAGCACCGGTTGAAAGTGGTTATGGATCTGTGTCAGATGATTCAGACTTTGAATTTCGGGCATGTCATCGCCGAGGGAACGCCGGAAGAAATCCAGAACAACCCCAAAGTTATTGATGCATATTTGGGAAGGGAGTCGTTGTTTGATGCTGTTATCCGTGGAAAATCTGCGAGTTTCCTATGACAAAATTAGAGCCCTTCACAACATAAGCTTTAATATTGACGAAGGGGAAATCGTTTGTATTATCGGCGCCAATGGGGCCGGGAAGAGCACAACCCTGCGAGCCGTTTCCCGGTTGGTTCCGGTTGAGGCCGGAACCAAAATGACCTTTATGGGGAAAGATTTGCTGCAATATCCCGCTGACAAGGTGGTCAGCAAGCTTGGCATTTCCCATGTACCCGAGGGAAGACGGTTGTTCGGCAACCTGACAATTATGGAGAATCTCAGGCTGGCCTGTTTTGCAAGAAGTGACAGAGATAAAATCGAAGAGGACCTTAACCGGATTTTCATGATTTTCCCGCGCCTTGAAGAGCGAAAATTACAGAAAGCCGGAACCTTGAGCGGCGGTGAACAGCAGATGCTTGCCATCGGCAGGGCCTTTATGAGCGGAAGGAAGATTATGCTCTTAGACGAACCCTCCATGGGGCTGGCGCCCTTGTTGATGATGAGCGTGTTCGATGCCCTCAAAGAACTCAATCAGGAAGGAACCACCATTCTTCTTGTTGAACAGAATGCCCGTATGGCGCTTCAATTTGCCCAACGAGGTTATGTTTTGGAGAACGGCAACCTTGTGCTGGAAGGAACTTCTGAAGCGCTTCTCGACAATCCGGAAGTCAAAAATGCCTATTTGGGCGGATGATTTAAGATAGCTTGCTGTATATGAAGTAATAGATCATATTGCTTGGCCGAAACGGATCTCGAGAAAAGAGATCACTTTGTGTCGGATAATATCCAATGTTCAAGTTGTTGGATACGGATTAAATTATTCAATCTTCAATAACCATAAGGGGGCGTTATGATACGAGTCGGTGTAATTGGTGCAACCGGATACGCCGGTGCCGAGCTTGTGCGGATACTCTGCGGTCATCCAAATATTGAGTTAACCATCCTGACTTCCCGCCAATACGCCGGCGTCAAGTTTGACACCGTCTATCCGTCAATGAGAGGGGCTACCGGCCTTATTTGCGAAGAACTGTCTGTGGATACGGTTTGTGATAAGGCTGATGTTGTATTTACGGCACTTCCACACAAACTTCCCATGAAGTTTGTGCCCGAACTTATTGGGCGGGGAAAGAAGGTCATTGACCTTTCAGCTGATTTCAGATTCAGGGATCAGGCAACATATGAGTCTTTCTACCAACCCCATACTGCCGGAGATTTAATTGAAAAATCGGTTTACGGACTTTGTGAAATCTATTTTGACAACATAAAAAATGCAGTTCTGATTGGTTCCCCGGGCTGTTATCCCACCGGTGTGCTTTTGCCCCTGGTGCCGTTATTGAAGAGAAAGTTAATCGATATCGACACCATTATTGCAGATTCAAAATCAGGGGTCAGCGGCGCCGGCCGAGGACTGTCGCTGGCCACGCATTTTTGCGAAGTCAACGAGTCGTTCAGGGCTTACAAGGTTGCAGAGCACAGACATAATCCGGAGATGGAAGAAGTGCTGAGCCGGGAAGCAGGAACCCCGGTTAAAATTTCATTTGTTCCACATCTTGTTCCCATGACCCGTGGCATACTGACGACGATATATGCCAACCCGGTTAAGAAGATACGTCCTGAAGAGATTCAAAATTGTTTGTCCTCTTTTTATTCCGGCTGTCCTTTTATCCGAATATGTCCTGACAACCGGCCACCGGATGTATTGCATGTTCGCGGAACCAATTATTGCGATCTGGGTTTTAAGCTGGATGAGCGTAATAATCGTCTTATCCTGATTTCAGCCATTGATAATCTGGTGAAGGGCGCATCAGGACAGGCGGTTCAGAATATGAACATTATGCTCGGACTGGATGAAACCGCCGGCCTTATGATGGTTCCTTTTCCGCTGTAAGGGCCGGGACCTCAGAGTTTTGGTACAAGAATCACAACAACATGGGCAGAAATGATCAAGCAATGTCCAATGGTGCGTCTGGTTTTTGATCATGCATGTCAATAATTTGACGGTTAACCTCTTCTCTCGATTTCCCCGCAGTTTCCTATCAAACCCTCCAAGT
>Ga0180431_10002558_pt1 | contig 24287 bp, 16 predicted proteins | sample SS_ome_11_FD_132459 | JGI IMG/M metagenome (GOLD analysis project Ga0180431, IMG submission 132459) | Hypersaline lake sediment archaeal communities from the Salton Sea, California, USA - SS_1_MS_1 metaG | ecosystem: Environmental > Aquatic > Non-marine Saline and Alkaline > Hypersaline >... | reverse complement strand
TGCATCTGACGGTAGGTGATACCTTTGAGGACATTCAGCGTGGGCTACGTACCACGCTAGGTGTAGCCGACGTCGTCATCGCCACCGGCGGGCTCGGCCCGACGGAGGATGACCTGACCCGCCAGACCATCGCCGCTCACTTTGGCCTGGAGTTAGTAGAGGATCCCGAGGCACTGGCCCGCATCCAGGCACGTTTTGCCCATCGGGGCCGTACGATGCCGGCCAGCAACCGGGTCCAGGCCCAGGTGCCTGCTGGCAGCCAGATCATCTACAACGATCGGGGGACCGCTGCCGGGTTCTACCTCCCGGTGGAGGGGCGGCATATCTTTGTCACCCCTGGTATTCCCTACGAGATGGAGGGCATGCTGGAGGGGTTCATCCTCCCCCGGCTGCGGGAGTTGGTTGGGGATGGTCGCCACGTCCGGCGGGTGGCGCTCAAGGTATACGGCATCCCCGAGTCGGCGATCAACGAGCGCATCCGGCCCATGCTTGCGCGGGACCGCAACCCGCTCTTGGGGCTCCTCCCTCGTCGGGGTACTATCACCGTCGAACTGGTCGCCGCGGGCGCGACGTCGGAAGAGGCGCAGGCGCTGGTCGAGGCGGACCTGGCGACGCTGCGAGCCGAGCTGGGGCGCTATGTCATCAGCGAGGATGGGCGGGATCTCCCACAGGCCCTGGCCGATCTGCTGATGGAGCGGGAACTGACGGTCGCGGTGGCCGAGTTGGGGACTGGTGGACTGGTGGCTGCCCGTTTGACAGAGCCGGTGGGAAGCGAGCGCTGGTTCCGGCGCAGCATGACTTTCGGCATGGATGGGGAGGGGACGGGCCGAGGAGAGCACAGCCGCCTGACAGCGGAGGACGACGTGTTGGCGATGGCCAGCGCCATCCGCCAGGCTGCGGGTGCAGACCTCGGCGTTGGCGTGGGGCCGATCGTCGTTCCCAACGATAGCACGCCTGGACGTCCCTACGGGGAGGTCCACATGGGGGTAAACGTACGCGGGCGGGAGAGCAGCCGCAGGTTCAGCTTTAACGGTGACCGCGCCCGCGTGCGGGAGTGGGCTGCCGACGCTGCGCTGGCGCTGTTGCGGGTGTGGTTGTTGGAGCACGAGGTGGTGTAGGTTCTTACTGCGATATCCGTGCCTCTCCGTTCCCGGCTGTTGAGCTCTTGCCCCGATGTTACCTGGCCAAGCGCTATCTGTAGCGTTTCCCGCCGGATGCCCAGTACCAAAGTACCACTTGATTGGTGTGGCGGGTTGTGATATACTAATCTCCAGTGCAAGGCGCCTCCTATATCTGAAAATATGTTGCATCCACCCATGCCGTCTTTGGGAGAGACATTGCCGTGGATGCAGCCCTGTAACGGAACTGTAACCCAGGTGAGGCGGGATATGGTGTACATTTGTCTTGTGACAGACACCAACGGGCTTGCCGTCTGCGCCGTTCACCTCGTGATGCATTGCCAGATTAGGAGTTTGGATGCGCTTTTGGAAGCGGTATGGGTTCATCATTGTCCTCTTTGTCGCACTGCGGTTGATGCTGCTGGCGACCTTTCCAGCCGACAACCTGACGCTGTTCGGCGATTACGTGTATTACTATGAACTCGCTGCGTACTCTGATCAGGGCTATCTACCCTTCATCCACTATTGGTCAGAGTACCCCCCGGTCTTTCCGTTCCTCTCTGTGGGTATTTACCAGTTGGCTCACGTCTTTGGAGGTGGTTACCACATATTCGTCCAGTTGATGGGGCTGCTGATGCTGGGTGTCAATACCGCCAATCTGGTGTTGTTCCTGCGTCTGGCGCAGCGGCTGCGTGGCGATGACGTTGCCGAGCGGTTGGGCTGGGTGTACAGTAGCTTGTTCGTGCCACTGATCTACACCTGGTGGAACTTTGATGCGCTCACGGTGTTCTCGCTCCTGTTGACGCTCGAGTTGTTGCTGTGCGGGCGCGAGCGTTGGTCGGCGGTCGTGATGGGTGTGGGTGCGTTGATCAAACTGGTGCCGCTGCTCGTGTTTCCGGCCGTCGTGCGGACACGACCCCGGCGGCGCTGGCTCACCTACGGGCTGGTCGCTGCGGCGGTGGTTGGGTTGGTCGTGGTGCCGCTGCTGCTGATTGGGGGACAGATGGCCTGGGCCTCCTTCCGCTCGCCCACGGGCTGGTCATCATGGGAGACGGTGTGGGCACTGCTGGATGGCAATCTCCGCACAGGGCTCCTTGTTGCACCCAGAGAGCATTTCAACCTGGCTGTGGCGACGACTCCGGTCGGCAATCCCTCACGGGTGCCAGAGTGGGTCAAGCTGGCCGTCTTTGGGACGGTCTATGGTATCATCTTCTGGAAGTCTCAGATGGGCGAGCGCGCCCGCCGCCTGGTGGCATTCGTCTGTATCACTTTGGTTCTCTTCTTCCTATGGTCCAAAGGTTGGAGCCCGCAGTGGCAGACGCTGCTCTTCCCGCTGCTTTTGTTGGTGTTGCCGTTGCGGCGTAGCGTGCTATTCATCCTGGTGCTGAGTTTTGTCAACCTGGCCGAGTGGCCGGTGCTGCTCTCACGGGGGATGAACGAGTGGCTCTACTTGACGGTTCTGCTTCGCACGGCTACCTTCGTTCTTCTCCTGGTCCATCTGGGACAGATGGTGTGGGGCAGTCGGCAGGAGGTTGGGGGTGGATCGTAGGTGTTGGACTTGTGTGATTGGGGTGATGCTGCTGGCGGCGTTCGCCCGCTTGTGGGGATTGGGGACACAGTCGCTGTGGATGGACGAGGCTTTCTCCCATCTTTTTGGAACGTTACCGCTGGACGTGGCCTGGGAGACGATGGTCGTGGATGCGGTTCATCCGCCGCTCTACTATCTGCTCTTGTGGCCGTGGCTTGCCCTTGTTGGCGAGAGTGAGTTTGTGCTGCGCTTTCCCTCCGCTGTGGCCGGGGTACTCACAGTGGCGATCTTGTATCGGGCGGAGCGGTGCTGGCTGGACCGGCGCACTGCCGGATGGGCGCCGGTGCTCCTGGCGCTGAACCCATTTCATATCTGGTACAGCCAGGAAACGCGGATGTACGCGCTGCTGGGGCTCCTCTCGCTGGTGGTGCTGGTGGCCTTCTGGCGAGCGCTGGAGAGCCGGCGCTCGCCAGCCTGGGGAATTCTGATTGGGGTCAGCGCTTTGGCCTATCTTACTCACTACTTCTCACTGTACCTCCCAGTGGTGGAGTTTGCCTTCTTGCTGGCGACGTTCCGTCGCCACCACCGGGCGCTGGCCCGGTGGACGGTGGTGCAGGCGCTCGCTGTGCTGCCTCTTGCTGCTTGGCTGACGGTGCTGTACACCACCGGGGGCGGTACCTTTGGCATCGGCTGGATCTCGAGGCCCCGACCATCCGACCTGCTGAGAACACTGTGGTCGTTCGGAATGGCGTACGATGGCCGCGTGACCCCTCTGGTGGTGGCCGGGTTGTTGGTGTGGGGCGGGTTGCTGGCGCTGGGGGCCTGGCGCGGACGCACCTCGCAGGAAACTCGGATGCTTTTGATCCTGGCGCTGGCCTTGCCGCCGCTGGGTACCTTCTTGTTTTCGCTGCGCCGGCCCACCTACGTGGACCGCTTCTTCATCGGCAGCCTCCCAGCCTTTCTGCTCCTGACAGTGGCAGGAATGGCCTGCCTGCCCCGGTGGGCATGGCGGGCAGCGGGGCTGGCCCTGGTTGTCTTGGGGCTGTGGGGAACAGTACGCTTTCACAATGACCCTCTGTTTACTAAAGAGGACTGGCGCGGAGCGGCGGCCCATATTGAGGCGCGAGAGATGGCCGGCGATGTCCTGGCGTTGCGCCAGTTTCAGTACGTGGTGCCCTTTCGCTACTATTATCGAGGGGCGTTGGAGCCGGTGGCCGTGACGCTGAACCGGCAGACAAAGCCGTTGGAGGATATCGCCGCCGGTCACAGACGAGTGTGGCTGCTTCTGCGTGCCCGCCACAGCGATCCGCATCACCTGGGCTGGAGTGAGCCCTGCGATCTGGGGCGGGATGAGGTGGATTCGGCGTTGCGCACGTGGATCGCCAGTCACCGCTCAGTAGGCGTGGGGACCTTCCCTGGCGCGGTGGTAATGTTGTTCAGCTTGCAAGCGAGTCCCTAGATGCGTGCGGTCAGGGGGCGGCGCTACCAGTGGGGGCAGCGTTGGCTCTCACCGGCCTATGCTGGCAGCAGGGCAGGTGCAATGGGCGATTGGTACTGGGTGACCGGCACGCGTATGCGAAATCAGATGTAGAAATGCTGCCTGGCGGCCAGAGCAGCGTGGGGTAGTGGTATGAGACGCGGTAAACGTGCAATCGTATTGACGTCTATCCTGGTGACCTGGGTGGCTATTGTGCTCACCGCCTACTATATCATCCACAAGCCTTTCTTGCCAGCCAACGTGCTGGCTGTGGGGGAGGCAGTGGCAGGACTGGCTGGCGCGGGGATGGTGGTGGCGGCGGGCGCCGGCATTGGGTTGGTTCTGCTGCGTCGGCTGGATTTCGCCCCGGCTGAGCGAATCGTTTGGGCGGTGGCGATAGGGCTGGGCGCGGTCTCGTTCGCGGGGCTGGCGCTGGGGGCGGTCGGGCTACTACGCCCCTGGCTGCTGTGGCTGCTTATAGTAGTGGGATTGGCGACCACCGGCCGCCGGTTATGGCAGGCGCTGCGAGAGGGCTGGGTCGCCTCCTCTTGGCGGCCCATGGATCGGTTCGAGAGATTTCTGGCCGGCTACTGCGGCCTCATGCTCCTGTTCGCGCTGGTCAGGGCACTGACTCCGCCAATTGCATGGGATGGCTTGGTCTACCATCTGACCGGCCCGAAACTCTACCTGGCGACCGGGTGGATCTCCCACCCGCTGGACCTGCCGTATCTGGGTTTTCCCCAATTGGTGGAGATGCTCTTTACGTGGGGAATGGGACTGGCTGGAGAGCGGGCGGCGGCGGCCGTCCACTGGTTCTATGGGCTCCTGATTGTGCTGGTCCTGGTGAACGCCGGGCGGCGCTGGATGGGAGGTGCAGTGGGCTGGCTGGCAGCAGCGGTTTTGCTCTCAGCATCGTCCATCGTGTGGCTGGCAGGCTGGCCGTACGTGGACCTGGCGCTCCTGACGTATGCGACGCTGGCCTTCCTGGCCCTGGTTCGCTTCCGTGAGGGTAGCCCTCCAGCGCGTCGTTGGCTGGCGCTGAGTGGTGTGTTCACCGGCCTGGCCCTTTCTACCAAGTATACCGCACTGGCGCTCCTGCCGGCCCTGGGCTTGGCACTCTTCCTGGCAAATCACAAATCACAAATCTCTATTCGTGATCCGCTATTCGCCATTCGCGATTCACTTTTCCTCTGTGCCATCGTCCTTGCTGTCTGGTCGCCGTGGCTGGTCAAGAACTTTTTGCTGACCGGCAACCCGATCTATCCTTTCTTCTTCGGTGGCGTGTATTGGGATCACTGGCGGGCCTGGTGGTACGACCGGCCTGGCACGGGGTTGGCCTACACTGCCGCGTGGAAGCTGCTCACCGCGCCCTGGGATGCGACCGTCTGGGGAGTGGAGGGGGCAGCAGGGTACTCGGCCACCATCGGGCCATTATTCCTGGCCCTACTACCTTGCCTGTTCCTGGTGTGGCGAGGGCTGCTGCCTGAGAAGCGCCGTTGGCTGGGGGCGGCCGCGGTCTTCTGCGGCGTGCTATACTTGTTCTGGCTGTGGGGTGTGGCCCGTACAGCGCTATTGCTGCAGACGCGACTGCTCTTTCCGGCGTTTGGCGTGCTGGCACTCATCGTGGGTGCAGCCGTGGAGGGGCTACGTGCGCTGCCTTCCCGCCCTCTCGACCTGGCTTGGCTGACGCGGGCCATCGTAGCCGGCGTGTTGGCTCTGGCGCTAACGGGCACGTTTCTGTCCACCTCTCAAGGGCGGCCGTTGGAGGTCCTGTTGGGCCACGAGACGCAGGAGGATTTTCTGGCCCGGCGCCTGGGGTGGTACTATGCGACGATAGAGTTCGTGAACCAGGAGCTGCCGCCCGATGCGGTGGTCCTGTTTCTCTGGGAGCCCCGTTCCTACCATTGCCAGGTCAGATGCTGGCCGGACGCACTGCTCGACCGGTGGCTACACACGACGCACATCCACGGGTATGATGCCACGGCTATCGCAGATGATTGGCGGACGGAAGGAGTGACCCACGTGCTGCTGTACCGGGTAGGGTATCGCGCCATCACGGATGCTGGCTTCGACCCGGTCATCGAAGCTGATCAAGTAGCACTGGCACAATTGTTCACCGAGGAAATGGTGCAAATGGCGGATTTCGGAGGCGCGTACGAGTTGTATGCCTTTTCAGGGGGGAGATGACTGTGAAGGGACGTGCGCTGCTGGTCTTGCTGATCTCGATTTTCCTTGTGGGCAACACGGCAGGCATTTACTTTGCCCTGACCTCGCAGAGATCGGTGCAGGTGTGGGACTTGCAGCCATTATGGCAGGCTGGACGGTGGATTGTTGAGGGGCGCGGCAGTCCCTATGGTGACGAAATGACGCACCTCCTTCAAATGCAGTCCTATGGTCGGTTGGCGGGGGAGGGCGAGGACCCGCACACCTTTGCCTACCCCCTCTATGCCTTGCTCCTGGTCTTGCCGCTGATCTTCCTCCCACTTCCCTGGGCTCAGGCAGCTTGGTTCACGATGTTGGAGTCTGGGCTGGTCGCAGGCGTCCTTGGCGCGATCAAGTTCACAGGTTGGCGAATGCCGGGTTGGCGGGTACTGCTTACGGTGATATGGGGGTTCCTCCTTTACCCCGTGGCCTGGGCATTGGTACTGGGACAAATCTCGATCCTGGTCTTTGCGCTGTTCATCGCGACGATGTTGGCTCTGCAGTCTGGGCAGGAGGGGTGGGCTGGGATCTGCATGGCGCTGACCATGGCCAAGCCGCAGATGTCTTTCCTGTTGGTCCCGGCTCTGCTTCTATGGGCGTTGCTTCGGCGCCGATATCGCTTCTTGCTGTTTTTCGCAAGTACGCTGGGCGCGTTGCTTCTGATCTCCTTCTTGCTGCTGCCTGGATGGTTGGTGGAAGTGCTGCAAGCTGGGATTAGATATTTTCGGGGCCAGCCCTTCCCCCCACCGGTGACGCTGCTGGGGGAAGCAATCGCTGGAGATCATGGCTGGGCGGTGGCTCTGCCACTGACAGCGTTGTTACTGGCTGGACTCGCCTGGGCTTGGTGGCGCGAGCGGGCCAGCAGCTCAGCCCCGTTGTGGCCGATTTGTCTCACGCTCGTTGTCACAACACTCGTCGCACCCCGCACCTCGGTGGTCAATCAGTCGTCTCTGCTGCTGCCGCTGTGTTTTCTTCTTGCAGACCTGACTCGCCGAGGACGACAGGGGCATCTGGTGGTGGCGATGGTCCGGGCTGTCCTGCTCGTGGGACTCTGGGCGATTGACCTGCTGTGCTTCCCACCCTCAGGCAGCGGCGTTCACTGGCATGCACAGCAGCGAGTCATCTCGCCCATCCTGCCGACTTTCTTGTTGATTGCCTTAGCAACACGACCCTGGTGGATGCAGAAAAGGAGCGAGCGCTGAATCATCTGCGAATGCTTTGGTACCGGTTGCCGGAGTCGGTGCGCTGGGGGGCTATGTTGTTTGTGATCGTCCGGTTGTTATTCTGGCTATGGGGTGGCCTGCTGATGAGCTTGCTGCCACTGCCACCGTTGGGATCGATGTATCAGCCGGCTGTATCAGCGCCGCCTGGCCTCTTGGGGTGGGCATTGTCGCCCTGGAATCGGTGGGATGTCCTTTGGTTCACCCGCATTGCTGTCCAGGGCTATGGAATTGTCGATGGTCGTAGCGCCTTTGAGCCGTTGTTCCCTCTGCTCATCAGTCTACTGAGTCGTCTACTGGGAGGGCAAACCCTCATCGCTTCCTTTCTGGTCTCCGACGCGTGCTGCCTGGGGAGCTTGATTCTACTATACGAGATCGCCCAGCGTGACGTTCAGCGCGGACGACGCGCCGTGGCTGCGTTGCTGCTCTATCCGGTTGCCTTCTTTCTGTTTGTTCCATACAATGAATCGCTGTTGTTGCTTCTGACCCTGGCAATGTTCCTGGCTGCACGTGGCGGTCACTGGTGGTTAGTTGGGCTATGCGGTGCGCTGGCGGTCTTGACCAAAGTCACCGCGATAATGATGCTTGTGGCTGTAGCCTGGGAGCTATGGGAACGCCGGCAGAGCGATTCTCTTTGGAATGGCCTCTGGCTCGCTTTGCTTCCATTGGCCAGGGTTGGTTGGCTGATGGTGCAGAGTCTCGTGTTCGGCACACGAGGATGGCTGGACTTTTCGTCTCCCTACGGCCTGCTCACGCCATTCTTGTCGCCTGATTTGCAGATGGAGTGGAGTCACGTGTCATTGAGTTGGCCGTGGCACAGCCTGGTCGCTGCTGTATTGGCGCCTTTCCGCCTCTGCCCGCATCCATACACGATCACCGCTGTTGTCGACCTGCTGATCATGCTGCTGGTGTTATACTATACACTTCTCACCTTCCGCTTGCCGCGGTGGTCATACCGGCTCTATACAGTGACGGTATTTGTGCTGGACCTGATCCTCGTTGTTCGAGATGTCCCGCTGCAGAATGCTCCCCGATGGTGGATGATGGCTTTTCCTATGTTCATTGCTGCGGCAGCACATGTGCCGCGCAAGTGGGAACGACCACTGACCTACCTCTCGTTGCTGATGCAGCTATTGTTGAGCGCACTCTACGTCAAATGGGTAGTGGTGGGATGAAACGAATTGGGATCATCGTTCTTGGTTACGGTCGGGGTGCGGCTCAAGCTCCAGGCATGCTGAGATGATGAGAGATGGTCGAGAGATGAAAGACGCGCGTTCTCCATCCCTGCCGATGCTGTCTGCCTGCGCTACCGCTGTCTTGACGGCACTGACACTGCGGCTCATTAACTTGGATGGGCGGCCGCTATGGTACGACGAGGCCTTTGCCGTTCTGTACGCAAGCTTGAGCCCAGCGCGCATGCTTTATGGAACAGTGACGCCAGTCGCAGGGGCAGGCGCGGCGGATGTACATCCTTTGCTTTACTATTTCCTTCTTCACGGCTGGATGGAGTTGGTCGGCCGGTCTCCGCTGGCGGTCCGGTTTCTCTCCCTGGGACTCGGTATGATCACCGTGGCGCTGCTGTGGCGACTGGCGGCACGGTGCTTCGACCGACGTACTGGCCTGATGGTTGGGCTGCTGGCGGCGGTGAATCCTTTCCACGTGGCCTACTCCCAGGAGGCACGGATGTATGCTTTGTTGGCGTTGGCGGCAGTGGCAGCCGCCTGGAGCCTGCTGCGGGCATTGGGGAACGAAGGAGAGAGCGGAAAGCAAGGGACAGGGGACAATGGGCGCGGGGACCGCCCCCGATCTGTCACTCATAGACTGCTCGCCGGTCACTGGTACTGGTGGGGCCTCTATGGTCTGGCGGCGGCCCTCACCCTCTATGCTCACAACCTGGGGGTGTTTGTTCTGTTGGCCCTCCACGTGCTTGCCCTGGCCCGGCGCCGGTGGTGGCGTCGTCTCCCAGCGCTGGTTCTGGCCGACCTTGTCGCGCTGGCTCTCTTCGCCCCGTGGCTGGTGCGTGTATTGCCTGGGCAGGTGGGCTTCCTGGGGCGGGGATACTGGCTGGCCCCGCCAGGTGTGGAGGAACTGGTCCGTGTTGCCATGTTTCCGGTTCTAACCTTCTATGAACCTGTGCCGATGTGGCTCATGGGGCTGGGGCTCTTCACAGGTGTCCTGCTCCTGGCGTTGCTGGTCCTGCAGGCCTGGCGGACCCGCTCTCGGGCTGCCTGGTTCCTTGTGCTGTATTGGGTGCCGATCCTCTCGCTCATACTCATCTCCCGCTGGCGGCCGATCTACCTGGAGCGGGCGCTGTTGCCCTCGGCGCTCTTCTACATGGTAGGCGTGGGGTGGTTGTTGGTTCAGGGCGGGCTACCGCGTGCTCTCCGCCTGGGGCTGGTTGCGTTGCTACTGGCGACAACTGCGGGCTCGCTTGGCTTCCATTACACCTATGCCCGTTTTCCCCGTCCCCCCTTTGACCGGCTGACCGCCTACCTCCAGGACAGGTTGACTCCCGGAGAGGTGATAGTCCATGACAACAAGTTGACCTTCTTCCCGGCCTATTACTATGATCCTCTTCTGCCTCAGGCCTTCTGCCCCGACAGGCCTGATATGGGCTCAGATACGTTGGCGCTGCCTACCCAGGAGGCGCTGGGTCTCTTTGCCACTCCGATCAGCCGGACGCTTACCGGTGGCGTGGGGGGGGTGTGGTATGTGGCCTTCGACCGGACTTGGGAGGAGTACCGTACGCTGGGTTACGACGATGCGCCAAACCGGGTCTGGCTGCGTGCCCATTGCTGGCAGGAGGGGCAGGTGCAGACCGTCGCGGACCTGGAAGTCTATCACTTTGTGGACTGCGAGGTCGGACCATGAAGGACAGAATCTCGTGGGGGGAGTGGTGCTGGGTGACGGCGGTCGCGCTGGCGGTGGTGGTTATCTCGACCTTCCCATACGCTGCTGGCTGTCTGGCAAAGACCCCTGGCCTGCGCTTCGCCGGGGCCGTGTTCGACCTGGAGGACTATTACAGCCACCTGGCCAAGATGTGGCAGGGCTACCGCGGGGAGTGGCGCTATCGTTTGTTGTTTACCTCCGAGGATCACGTGGGGGCGTACGTTCAGCTATTTTACATAGCCCTGGGGCACGTGGCGCGGTTGCTGGGACTGGGGTTGCCTATCACCTATCACCTGGCTCGCATAGGGGCGGGGCTGGCCTTGCTCTTGGTCGCCAACCACTTTATCGCCTTTTTCGCTGCCGGCCAGGTGCGGCGGGTGGCCTATTTGCTGGTGGCTACCTCATCGGGCCTGGGGTGGCTCGTGGAAGCGGTGCATCCTACGCCCATGGGGGGCGTCTCGCCCATTGATTTCTGGCTCGTGGATGGCTATACTTTCTTCTCCCTGTTCACGTTTCCCCACTTTTCTGCGGCGGTGGTGTTTCTGCTACTCCTGTACGGCGTGCTGTTGCGGCTGGCAGAAGAGGCGGACGGAATGGACGCCGGGAGAACATCGTGGATTTGGAAAGCGTTGTGGGCAGTCCTTCTCTCCTGGGGGCTGGGTCTGGTTCATCCCTATGCCTTGCTCCTGGCCGACCTGGTCCCGGCCCTCTACCTGGCCTGGTGCATGATTGCAGGACGACGTTTGCCCTCGCGCTTGCTTATAGCCCTGGTGCTGATGGGGTTGGTCCAGGCTCCGCTTTTGCTGTACAATTACCATGTCTTTGCCACCCTGCCCGTCTTCCGTGCGTGGGCTGCCCAGAACATTACCCCATCCCCGCCCCCCGCTTACTATCTTCTGGGGTATGGCGTGGTGGCCATTCTGGCTGCCTGGGGCGCTCGCCCAGCTCTCCGGGCTTCCCCGCGTGTTCCGTTTCTGCTCCTCTGGGTCGTCGTTGCCTTTGCATTGGCCTACCTTCCCTGGGGGTTACAGCGTCGCTTTGTGGAGGGAGTGCACGTGCCACTCTGCGTGCTGGCGGGGTATGGGCTGGTCGGTGGATTGATGCCTGTTCTGGCTCATCCGCTTGGAGGGATAGCTCGTCTTCTGCGCTACAGCCCACGTCGACTATGCTGGCTGACGCAGGCACTGATTCTGGTGTTGGCCGCTATCTCCAATCTCTACTTGGTCAGTAATTATGCGCTCGCAGCGGCGGCTCGTCACCCTACCTTGTTCCACACCGCTGACGAGGTCGCTGCTGTCGAGTGGCTGGACGTCCATTCCGAATGGGATGAGACGGTGCTGGCTGCCTATGAGACTGGCAACTGGATTGCGGGGGCCATCGGCCATCGGGTGGTGCTGGGTCACTGGGCGGAGACAGTGGATTACAAAGTGAAGCGGATGCAAGTGGCAGCCTTCTATGCGACCGTTACGCCTCAGGCAGAGCGGCGTACGTGGTTGAGCCGGTGGGGCGCGCGCTACGTCTACGTCGGCCCTGAGGAGCGGGCTCTGGGTTCCTTTGATCCGGCAGAGGCCGACTACCTGCAGCCGGTTTTCCGGCAGGGTGAGATCGTCATATATCTGGTAGTGGGGAGGACCTCTTGAGCCGGCCGATAGGGGCCTGGGAACGATGGCGAGCGTCTTGCTGCGGCCCGAGCGTGCGGCAGACACTGGTTCTGTTCGCGGTGCTGCGCGTGGGCTTCAGCCTGTGGGCAGGGCTGGTCTTGACCCTGGTGCCGGCCGAGGTTGGTCCGTCGGATGTGTCACGTCCCTATTTCGACCTACTGCCCGTGGACGAAGGATGGGCTGGCTGGCTCCTGGGTCCCTGGCAGCGTTTCGACACCCTGCACTACCTCACGCTGGCGCGCCACGGATACCAGGCTGGAACCCAACATACCGTCTTCCCGCCGCTCTACCCCTGGCTCATCCGCATCGTGGGTGGAATGATGGGCGGGCAGCATCTGCTGGCAGCGCTGTTGATCTCCAACGTGGGTGCCATCGGCTACCTGGTGGTGATTTTCGCGCTGGCCCAACAGGAGGTTGGGCCGGCAGCCGCTCGCAAGGCGCAGGTCTACGCCGCGCTTTACCCCTGGGCCTTTGCCCTGCTGGCTGGCTACAGCGAGTCGCTTTTCCTGCTGCTGGTCGGGTTGGCTTTCTGGTTGGCACTGCGGGGGTGTGGATGGGCGGCCGGCCTGTGTGGAGGACTGGCGGCACTAACCCGTATGCAAGGCGGGGCCCTCGCGTTGCCCCTGCTGTTCATAGCCCTGCGCCGGCGTGGTTTCCGGGTATGGCCACTTTGTCAGGACCTCTTGTGGCCGCTGCTGCCGGTACTGGCCTCCGTCGGCTTCTTGCTTGGACGTGCGTGGGCGGGTATCGAGCCACTTTCCGCCGTCTATGCCACATCCTGGCACCAGGCTCCGGCTTTCCCATGGATGGGCATGGCCACCCATCTGCGCAATGTATGGGTGGGTGTGGCTCATCCCACGGACTGCCTGGATTTCCTGGCCGCTTGGTTGGCCATCGCGTTGACCGTGGTGGCGTGGCGGCGGCTGGACCCTGCCTATGCGCTTTACATGAGCGTGAACCTCTTGATCAGTCTCTCACACCTGCGTATGCGCCACCCGATGTGCAGTGTGGGCAGGTATACCGTGACGCTGTTTCCGGGCCTGTTTCTGCTCGGGGTGTGGGGTGCGCGCAGCGTGTGGTTGAATCGGTTGATACTTTACCTGTCCTTGCTGTTGCTGGCGTGGCTGAGCGGGCAATTTTTCTTGTGGGGGTGGGCCGGGTGATGGAGATGAGCCGCCGGATGTGCCGCAAAAAGTCCCTCCAGCGGCGGGACGTGTGGGTGCTGTTTTGTCTTTCTCTGGCCGTACGGCTGTTCGTGGCTGCCCTCGTTTCTCGGCCTGGTTATATGGACACGGCCTACTATGCCGCAGGCGCGGTGCGCCTGGCCCGCGGCGGCGACCTCGGCGATCCATTCCTCTGGAACTATCTGGGTGACCCGCTGGGCCTGCCCCACCCGGGCTTTCTCTACTGGATGCCGCTTCCGTCGCTCCTGGCCGCACCCTTCGCCGCTCTGTTTCCGGGTTCGTTCTTCGCCCTCCAGATTCCCTTTATCATCCTGTCTGCCCTGCTTCCGCTGGTGACTTTTGGACTGGCCTGGGAGACTACCGGCCGGCGGCTCACGGCTTGGCTGGCTGGGCTCCTGTCCCTTTTCAGTGGTTTCTTTTTTCCCTATTGGACCCTTCCGGAGACCTTTGCTCCCTTCGCGCTCTTTGGCAGCCTGGTGTTGTGGTTGAGCGCCCGGCGGGGTACAGGGGTGGGAGGTTCGCTGGGCCGAGGAGCACTATCTGCTTCTTGCCTACTGCCTCTCATCTCCGGCGGCTTGGTCGGCCTGGCCCACCTGACTCGCGCCGACGGCATCCTGCTGTTGCCCGTGGTCGCCCTCGCTGTATTCGTCTCTGTCCCATCGCGCCGCGCGTGTAGTGGAGCATCTGTGTCCATCTGTCATTTGCTCATTTGTCATTTGTCATTTCTGGTCCTGGGTTATTTGCTCGTGATGGCCCCCTGGTTCGCCCGCAACCTGGCGGTCATCGGCACGCCGCTATCGCCGGCGGGCACAAAGACGCTCTGGCTGCGCAACTATGACGACTTGTTCTGCTACGGATGCGACTTATCGCTTCGTTCTTACCTGGAGTGGGGTTGGTTGAACATCTTGCGGTCCAAGCTGTGGGCTATGGGCGTGAACGGAGCGCGGTTCCTGGCAGAGGATTGCCTGGTGTTTCTGCTGCCGTTTGTCCTCGTCGGTCTGATTCGCCTGCGCCGCCATTCCTCCTTTGCCCTTGCAACCATCTATCTGATCCTCATCTACCTGGCCCATTCTCTGGCCTTTACCTTTCCCGGGCCTCGAGGGGGATTCTTCCACGCCAGTACACCGGCTCTCCCGTTTCTCTTTGTCGCTGGGGTGAAGGGGTTGGAGACGGCGGTGAGTTGGACGGCCCGGCGGCGCTGTTGGGATCTGCATCAGGCTCAGGCAGTGTTCGCTGTGGCGGTAGGGGTGGGGGCATTGGCTCTGAGCGCCTATGCTGCGGTGCAAAAGCTGCCGGTCTGGCAACAGGCTGACGAGCCCTATCTGGAGATCGGCGACTGGCTGGCGCAGCAAGGGGTGAAGGAGGAAACAGTGATGGTCGGCAACCCTCCGGCTTTTTGGTATCATACCGGGCATTCTGCGCTCGTCGTGCCGAACGGGGGTGTGGCGACATTGCTGGCCGTGGCTGATCGGTATGGAGCTGCCTACCTGGTCATAGACCCAAACCGGCCGGAGCCGCTCGCGGAACTAGATGAGGACATGGAGATAATGGGATTGGCTCCGGTGGCTACCTTCGATGGTGGGCGGGTACAGCTCTACCGGCTGGCAGGCACGCCTTGATCGAGGAATCTTGCGGTAATCGTGAAAAGAGCGCCAAGTATCGGGCGGGTGTCCGGTGCAGTTGCGCTTCTGGCCCATCGTGTGGTATACTAGAGGCGTGCAATGGGCTGGGATGCATTGGGAGGATGGGAGAGGTATGACAGACAAAATCGACGTGATGATCGTGGATGACCATCCGGTCTTCCGCCAGGGACTGCGCAACGTCTTGGCCGTGCACGAGGACCTGTGTATCGTGGGTGAGGCGACCGATGGCCCCGAGGCGGTCGAACGTGCGCTGGAACTGAAACCGGACGTAGTCGTGATGGACATCAACCTGCCGACGCTCAATGGCCTGCAGGCGACGCGTAAACTCAAAGCCTCTTGCCAAGATATCCACGTGATCATGCTCACCGCCTACGATGATGAGGAACAGATCTACCACGCGATCCGTGCCGGTGCGGCGGCCTACTATTGCAAGGACGTCAGTCCAGAGCATCTGGTCGACGTGATCCGCCACGTAAGCCAGGGGCGATACGTCATCGGTGAGACCGTGTTAGACGAGGACGGCATGGGCGACTGGCTCCTGAAAGAGTTCCGCCGTTTTGGTGGAGGGATCTTTGAGGAAGAGGGGCAGTTCTTTGCACCGCTCTCGCCGCGTGAGACGGAGATTCTAGAGTTGGTCATCCAGGGTATGAGTAACCGCGAGATCGCCTACAATCTGGGGATCAGCCATCAGACGGTCAAGAATCACATGACATCCATCCTGAGCAAACTAGGGGTGGCAGACCGGACCCAGGCGGCGGTCTATGCTCTTCGGCATGGTTGGGTGCCACTGCGTGAGGAGAACACGAGGTCCCGACGCATCTTGCCTGGGGCAGTAGACAGGCCATAGCGTCGAAACAGGAGCAGATGGAATGGCTGTTGCGGCTGAGACTAACATTGAGTCTTTTGAACAATTCCTGGAAGAGTGTAGCGCGGAGCGCGAGCAGACGCAGCGGGAAATCAAGGAGATTGAGCTGCTGGTCCAGCAGACGACTGCTGAGGTGGAGCGCCTGGCGCAGCGCAACACGCAGGTGACCAACCGGTTGCGGCAGATCGAGGCAGCGTTGGATACTGTGCCCCGAGAGGACATACGGGAAGCGTACACGGCTGTTCTCGATACGCAGCAGCGGCTTTTCACCATGCAGGGGCAGTTGGAGAAACTGCAGAGCAACCAACGTCAGATGGACCGCTATCTTGACTTGCTGCGCGGCGTGCTCGAATTCACCGATCAGGCCGCCTATGCTCCTCAATCATCGGACGAAGGGGAACCTTCCCAACCCCTCGTGGTTCGCATCATTCAGGCTCAGGAGCGCGAGCGGCAGCAACTCAGCCGGCAGATGCACGATGGCCCGGCTCAGTCTCTGACCAATCTCATCCTCCAGGCCGAAATCTGCCAACGCCTGTTCGACACGCATCCCGAGCGGGCCCGGGCGGAGCTGCAGAATCTGACGACGGCCGTGGCGACGACTTTTCAAAAGGTCAAGGGGTTCATTCTCAATCTGCGCCCCATGATGCTCGATGATCTCGGGGTGGTTCCCACCCTGCGGCGCTATGTGGACAGTTTCTCTGACAACAGCGGAGTTCACACTGCCCTGACGGTCACCGGCAAGGAACGGCGGATGGCATCACATAAGGAGGTGACGTTATTCCGGCTCGTCCAACAGTTGATGAACAACGCCGTTGACCACGGTCACGCCAGCAGCCTTCAGATCGGCCTGGATATTGGGGACTCGATTGCCAGGGTATCGGTTGAGGACAACGGCAGCGGTTTCGAACTCACCGAGATGCTGGCCTCGCCGGATGAGGAGCGGCTGGGCCTGGCGACGATGCGGGAGCGAGTGGAGATGCTGGGCGGCCAGATTCGATTTGACAGTGGTCCGGGCAGGGGTACAAAGGTGAGTTTCGAGTTGCCGGTCTCTTGACACGGGATTCTAGCATTAGTACAAAGTTCCTATTGCCACGACGGCGGTTTTACATTATAATTAGGCCAACTTGAAGGTAAAAAAGGAGGTGAGAGAGATGTTGTTTCTGCCGCGTGAAGAGGGACAGGGCCTGGTAGAGTATGCGTTGATCCTTGTTCTGGTGGCCATTGTGGTGATTGTGATTTTGGCTCTCCTGGGTCCCGCCATTGGTAACATCTTTAGCAACATTGTGGCAAACATCTAGTCGAACGATCACCGCACTTGTGCAGGAAGACTGCACCGCCGAACAGAGCCTCGCGTATGCGGGGCTCTGTTTGTGTGGTTGCTGAAAAATCCCCCGCGAATAGTACCATGGTACACTTGCGAACCGGTGAGCAATTGAGGTATAATTAAGGCAGACCCCGCCTTCATAACGCAGCCCCCGTTGTTGGTGGAGGCTGCTCGTGAACGTGGGCGGGCGAGGAGAGTGGTGATGAAGATGAGGAGAGGCCAGGGAATCGTCGAGTTTGCTTTGATCCTTCCGGTATTGCTGCTCGTCATACTGGGCCTCATGGAGGCCGCGTTCGTGATCCAGGGCTATCTGACCGTGCAGCATGCGGCCAGGGAGGCGGCGCGCTTCGCCGTCGCCTACCAGCCGCTTCAGGGGGCCTGCCTGGATCAGGACGGGGACGGGCAGGTTGAGGATGGCATCAGTCAAGATCCGGATGATCGGGCTCCCTATCCTTTCTGCCCCGTAAACAACCGGGGAGATGCAGGGGAGACGGACGCACACTATCACGCGCGGCGCGTGGAGATCATCAAGCGGGAGGCCCGCCGAGCTGCAGCCGGACTGCGCATTGACGATGCTCACCTGGGAGACACGCCCGAGGATTTCGACCAGTATCGCAATCTGCCAGGTTTCTTTGGCGTCCTTGTGTGGGGGTATCCCTCGTTTCTGGTCGACTGTGACGCTGACCCAGATCAGTGCCTCGATCACCCGGGGTTGGAGGGATTGCCAGTCCGGGTATTGGTCAGCCACAACGTCGAGATCGTGGATCCATTGTACCGGGCTGTCGTCGAATATGTCCCTGTGCGAGCCAATACGCAGATGGTCAATGAGGGTGTTCAGGTCGGTTTCGGCAACGTGCCCCCACCTGACTTTAGCACGAATCCAGACCTCGACGAACCTCCACAGGATCCGCCACCGGACGATGACCCAGACGATCCGCCGGACCAGCCGACGGAGGAGCCGCTTGCGTACTATATCGAGTTGAACCCCAAAAGCGCGGAGAACACCATCCCTGGGGATCGTGCTCACGAGTTCGTCGCCACCGTGACCGATGAACTCAGCCGGACGGTCCCGGGGGCACGGGTCAGCTTCTCTACGGACGCAGGCGGGTTCGGCTACTCTGGAGTGGAGCCCCGCTACGTCGAGGAACTCACGGGCGCGTCGGGGCAGGCCAGGGCCGCGCTTTACGGGAACCGGCCGGAGACAGCGAGCATCCGCGCCTGGCTGGATTACGACGGCAGCAATACGTGGAACGCCGGTGAGCCGTACGACGAGGCGACCAAGACCTGGAACGTCTCCGGGCCGTACATCGAGGTTTCGGATTATGAGGTCTACCCTCAGGTGGATTCCATCTATATTGGTGTCATGGACCACGATCCGGCGGACAATCCCTACAACCTGTTGTGGTGTGTCATCTCTGGCACTACTCCTTCGGGCGTCGTCCGGGATCCGGTCAACGTGGACGTGAACGGAGACGCGGTTGACCTGGATTTCCAGATTCCTGAGGGTAGCAAGGGCCTGTATCGACTGGAGACTCATTCCGATGGTGGGGATTGCGGGGCAGGGGACCTGGTGGCCTACTCTGCGGAGGTGCACGTGGTGGTGCTTCCTCCAGATCTCGTGGTCTCGTCCTTCAACGTACCAGATCTGATATGCCCCGAGACTGTCTTTACCATGTCGGTCGTGGTCGAGAACCTCTCTCCAGGCGACACCGACCAGACCTTTGACGTCGACTTTTACCTGGACCCCGAGTCCACACCTCCATTCAGCCCCATCGGCCAGATGAAACAGTGGGTGTCCGGTATCGATTCCTATGGGAATGCAGTCGTGAACACATTGATGTGGGTGGATTCTCCTGGCGAGCATCAGATTTGGGCGCGGGTGGATACCAGCAACCTTGTGGATGAGAGGACTGGCGAGGACAACAACGCGGATGTGATCACCATCAACGCCGGCTCCGTGGGCGGCGATTCAGAGGACACGGGCTGGCGCAGTCCCACGGCTAACTATGCGGTCAATCAGGGCTTTGATAATGCCGGCGGTGGTCATGCAGATGGCGGCGGCTATGCCTATGATAACAACTATGCCAATAACGTCGGCCACGCCTACAGGAACTATGGGTTTGATATACCCGACAATGCGGTCATCGAGGGCATTGAGGTGCGCTTGGACTGGTGGCTGGATAGCACATACGGTTCTAACGGCGTGCGTGTCTACCTGTCTTGGAATGGTGGCAGTAGTTGGACAGTCTATCGGACCGCCGCCACGGAACGTACCAGCGACGGTAACCCGACGGATATCGAAGGCGGGTCAAGCTACACGTGGGACCGGGCGTGGGATCCGTCCGATTTCTCCGACGGCAACTTTCGCGTGGGCCTGGTGTTGCGCACGGACAGAGATTATCGTGATTTTCGCATAGACTGGGTGCCGGTGCGGGTCACCTACAGCCTGCCGCCCGAGTGTGAGGAGAATCACGAACTTCCGCCCTGGTACGAGGATGATGTCCCTCCGCCTGGCCTGGTGGAGTGCGAGCAGTTGCTCCTGGCAGGGGGCTTTGAGGGTAACCCTCAGACGGTGTTCTCCTATTGGAACGCCGGCGAGCCACTGGCATACAAGCACCAGTCCCGCTACTTTTACGAGGGCAGCATGTCCATGCGGTTGCACGCCTCAATGGGTTCCTACCCGGATTGCGCGTCCTACACCCCGTATCTCTGGCAGACGGTGCAGATCCCGACGGAGGTGTACTCGATCACGACCATGCTCGTGCGGGGACAGCGGCTGGTGGCAGGCAGCCAGGCGCCGTGCAGCAACGCCGATAGCGCTGAGGCCGATGACGAGCTATGGGTGCGGATGCAGGACGACGGTGGCGATGATCTGGGAGATGCGGTCAGGATCGGTGACGGGGGTGCAGACGTGGGGGTGTGGGGGTCTTTTGAGGTGGACGTGTCGGACGCGGTCGATGTCGCCAACCACCGTGGTGAACAGGTGCGTGTGTATTTCAACGCCACGCACGATGAGGATTATAACGACACGTGGTTCTACCTGGATCGCCTCCAATGTGAGGTGTGCACCGGATGGCCACCCCCGGATCCTATCCCCGGTACGGCCTCGATCGGTGGGGAGGCGCGGGTGTTGGTGAATGGCATCCCCCGCAGGCTTCAGGGTGTGGACATCTGGGCCTACAGTGTGGGTGGGGAGGTATTTCACACCGTCACAATCCATGACGGCACATATCATTTCTACAACATCCCATCCGGCACCTATACCATCTACTCAGAGACCTGGATCGGAGGCAGTGCTCGCTTTGTGACGACGATGGTGACGGTGGGGGCCAACGAGCGCGACTATGGCGTCAATCTGTTTCTGTTGTAGGATGTGTGGGGGTGTTGATGGTGTTAGGGTGGCGTGAGCGCAGGCGGGGTGTGGCGATCGTACTGACGGCTGCTGGGGCAGCGGCTGCTGTGGCGTCCATGTTGGGAGTCGTGGCAATGGCCCGTCCTTTGGGCTTTGTCCACATGCAGTCCAATCTCTCGCAGACTTTGACGTTAGCTTCGGGCCGTCCTGATCTGGCAGTCAGTCCCAACGGCGAGCACGTAGCTGTGGTGTGGACGGAGGAGTATCTCCCGGGTCGGGGGTATCACAGAGGCCATGTCTTTCTTCGGGCTGTCTCTGAAACGGGTGGCGGCTGGGGCGACAAGGTCACCGTCTTTTCCGCCTCTGATTCCGCTTGTGCGCGCCATGCTGCCGTGGCGGTCTCGGGTACGGTGGCGCACGTGGCCTACGTGGTCTTTGATACATGTCGCGATCCCCAATGGATCCGGGTGCGCTATCGTGCCTGCCATCTTACTACGGGGGAGTGTGATGAGAGCCAAGAAGTGGCATCTGTGGATACGGACTATAACACGATCACGTGGGTGGACATTGCCGTAGATAACGAGGAACATCCGCACGTTGTGTGGGCTCGGTACGATGCCAACGGACGATACGGTGTTATCAGGTATCGTACCTCCGACGGCACGACGTGGGGTGAAAAGCTGAATGTGAGGTCTGGTTTCGACAGCGGCTCGCCTGCAATTGCGTGGGCGGATGGCTATGTGCACGTGGTGTGGGAGGAGGTGCAGAGCGCAGGGCACCAAATCTGGTATCGGCGGCGAGATCCGTCGGGCTGGGGACCTTTCGAATACCTGTGTACGCAGCAGCCCACCTTCCTGCCAGGCAATCCAGATGTGGCAGCGGGGAATGGCACAGTGTTCGTCGTGTGGGACTGGTGCTATGCCCTCGGCGATGACTCCTATTGCGAGCGGTACGATCTGGTCTACCGGCGTTCTAACGATAGTGGAGCCCCAGACAGCTGGGGGGACTATGCCAACGACACCCGCGAGGTCGGGACGGACTATAAATACTATGGCTCGGAACTGACGCACTATAGCTCGACCGGCGATCCGGAAGGACCGGATGAGAGTTTCTTGGATCTGCAGCCATCCATTGTGCTGAACCGGAACGGCTGGCCTGCCGTGGTGTGGCACGCGGATCGTGACGGGGGAGAGGGTACGGATTACACGGTTTTTGTGACCTATGCCACCACGGGAACACAGGATGCCGTGAGCTGGATCACGCCCACCGTGGTGGGCTGGGGAGGGACGAACCAGAGTGCTGCAACCGTCGGTGTGGGAGAGCCTGGAGTCGACGGCGAGCAGCACCTGCACGTCGCCTATATGAAGAAGCCGACCACGAGTGCCAGGGAAGTCTATTACGATAGTAACGAGTACGACGAGTATGTTCACATCTTTTTGCCGGTAGTGGAACGTGGCAACTAGGCGTGGTGCCAGGCTCGCCCCTGCAACAGGTATGGGTGATGAAAGTGGATGCTTGATGGAGTGCGCGTGCGATGGCTGAAGGCTCTGGGCGCTCGTTATTGTTGTTGGGCTTGAGCCTGATCCTGCTGGTCGTGGTGGTTGGGGTGGTGATCCTTGATCGGTTGATCCAACCGACCAGCCTGACTCCGGAAGCCAGCTTGCCGGGCATACAGCTCACTGCCCGTCAGGCGTTCCTGCCGGCTGCCGAGTTGGCCGGGCAATGGCAGGAAGACGCGCGGGTGGCTGCCGTCTCCGCATTCTGGCCCAGGCTGGGTATGCGGTTGGGTGGGCAGGCCGAGTGGGCTTTCCAGTTCTTTTCGCCATCGACACGGCGGCTGGCGATCATCACCGTGGCCGATGGCAGAGCACAGATGGTGCGTGAGAGCACGAGTCCCTACGCGGTGGCCACGTTCTCTGCTGAGGAATGGAAAGTAGATAGTGACCGGGCGCTGCAGACGTGGTGGAACCGGGGGGGAGGGACACTGGTGTCGAGGCGTCCTGAAATCGACCTGGCGATGCAATTACGTCCGCTGGATGAGGATAGTCGGCTGGTCTGGAGTGTGGTGGGATCGACTGCCGGCACTGAGACTGCCTTTACCGTTGTGGTGAGTGCCGCTGATGGCACGGTGGTAGAGTAGCGTGGGATTATCCATCGTGGAGACCGACCTTTCGCCGGCGGTGAGTGGGGAGGGAAGAGATGGGCAAGCCAAGAACGGAACGCGGCCAAGGGCTGCTGGAACTGGCCGTCATCCTGCCTGTGCTGTTGATACTGTTGATGGGCCTGGTTGAGATTGGGTACGCACTGCGGGACTATCTCATCGTCGTCAACGCCTGCCGTGAGGGCTGCCGTTTTGCGGCCCGGGGACGCTTCTCGGAAGAAGACGTCGGCGCGCGGGTGGTCAGTGCTGGCGGGGTTGTGAGCCTGGGGAATCCCAGCACTGACGTCCCATTCTTGCGCACGCACGGTACGGACGAAAACACGGGCATCATTGTGCAACACATCTTGATGGATAGCGCTGGCGCTGTGCCTACGCGCACCTGGTACTTTTCTGGAGTGGTGCCCAGTGGCGCAGGAGGGGTGACTCCGATTCTGGATGGAGATTCGCGCATTTCGTTGACTCAGGTCATCGATCGCCATGGCCCGGCCACGCAGAGCATCAACGCGACGCGCGAGGAGGCCGGGTACGAGCGCATGCCCAATCACATCGTGATCGTCGAGGTCTTTTTTATGCACCACCCGTTGTGGAACAACCCCTTCGTCCCGCTGCCTGATCCCTGGATGATGCGCGCTCAAACCGAGATGCGGGTGGTCACCGACCGGGGAGGGCTTGAGTAGTGAGTTGTGGACGAGGCAGGCGATCCACGGGGTCGGTGGTATGCCAGGGACGAGAGTGGAGGTGAGAGATGAGCAAGACAAATCCGCGGTGGTGGCAAAGGGTGCGATCCGGTCATCGGGTGCTGCGTGGTGGGCAGCGAGGGCAGAGCCTCGTGATCGTGACCTTTGCCTTCATTGGCATCCTGGCCTTTGTCGGCCTGGCCATTGACCTGGGCTGGGTCTACGTCGAGCGCGTACGTGTGGCCCAGGCAGCCGACGCGGCCGCACTGGCGGGGGCGTCTGAACTACCACTGGAGGGGACAGCGCATACGCGCGCATTGGTCTACCTGCAGGAGAACGGGTACGACTTTACCGATGAGAGCAACGTGCAGGTATTCATTGATGACCGAAATCACGAACCGGACCCATCCAAGCCCACCAACATCTGGATCGAGACGGAATACTCACGGGATACCAGTCTGCCTCCGAGTCAGCAGTTAAACACGGCAGATCGCATCCATGTTCGGGTCAGGCGGGATGTCTTTATGACCTTTATGCAATTCGTAGGCTTCCGGTACATGGCGGTCGAGGCTACGGCTGAGGCGGAGAACATCAGCAACATTGACACCGTCATTGTCTACGATAAATCCGGCTCCATGGAGTTCGATACGCTGTGCTACGGATGTTGGGAGCGGTCGGACGTGCAGTACCCCAGCGGTCATATCTATCCATTGCCGTGGTCCGACTCTACGATTGCATCTGCAGATCATTGCGCGACCGATAATCGCTACTATGAGCGGAGTGGTGAAATCTATGTGGTCATCGAGGCGGAGGACTACTCGCGGCTCAGTGCGGACTATCACGACTGGGGCTACACGGCCTACTATTCCTTCTGGGTTTTGCAGCGCAACAGCTACAATGAGTATTGGAACACCCAGGTGGGAGCGTATGGGCGAGATGGACGGGGCGCTTATCTCTCGCATCATCCCTTTGCCAACTATATCGAT
>Ga0180431_10002557_pt1 | contig 24294 bp, 17 predicted proteins | sample SS_ome_11_FD_132459 | JGI IMG/M metagenome (GOLD analysis project Ga0180431, IMG submission 132459) | Hypersaline lake sediment archaeal communities from the Salton Sea, California, USA - SS_1_MS_1 metaG | ecosystem: Environmental > Aquatic > Non-marine Saline and Alkaline > Hypersaline >... | reverse complement strand
AGTTCCTCGGGCACCTGCAGGCGCCGCCAGCGGTTGCGCAGGGCGATCGCCACCGCCCGCTTGGCGTCATCCTGACCGATGACGAACCGATCGAGGGCCTCGACGATCTGCCGGGGAGTCATTTCTCGCGCAATGTCGGATTCTGGATTCACGCTTCATCTCCCTCGGGCAGGGTCATGACAGTCACGCTGTCGTTCGTATAGGGACAGATCGCTGCCGCGATCCGCATCGAGCTCTCGACCAGGTCCGCCAGGTCGGCGTCGGGACGGCATTCAAAGTGGGCGCGGGCCGCCGCCAGAGCGTACGAACCGCCCGACCCGATGGCCACGATACCGTCATCGGGCTCGACGATATCGCCGGTTCCCGAAATGACGAAAGCCCGCTCGGTATCCAGACAGACCAGCAGAGCCTCGAGCCGGCGCAGAAAGCGGTCGGTCCGCCAGTCCTTGGCCAGTTCGACCACCGCCCGCTGCAGGTTGCCCTTATAGCTCTCGAGCTTCTCCTCGAAACGTTCGAACAGGGTCAGGGCGTCGGCCGCCGCCCCGGCGAACCCGGCCAGTACCCGGCCGTCGCCCAGACGACGTATCTTGGTGCTGCCGTGCTTCATGATCGTCTCGCCGAAGGTGACCTGTCCGTCGCCGCCCAGGGCGGCCCGACCGTCGCGAACGACGCCGATAATTGTGGTCGATCTGACTCGCATTCTGACCCGTATCCTTTCAGCCGTCGGCCGGCTGTTCTTTGCGTTCGTCCGCAGCACGCTCTCCGCCCGGCCGGTCGCAGCGGTACTCGCCCTCGGACCGGGGGTGAGCCTGACGGTATACCTCTTTGAGGCGATCGGTGGTAAGGTGCGTGTAGATCTGCGTTGTGGAAAGGCTCTCGTGACCGAGCAGCTCCTGCACAGCCCGCAGATCGGCTCCGGCATCGAGCAGGTGTGTGGCGAATGAATGCCGGATGACGTGCGGGCTCAGACGGGCCCGCTCGCTCACCTGGCGCAGCTCGGCGCGCACGATACGCTGCACCCCCCGCGGGCTCAGGCGCTCACCGCGGCGGTTGAGCCAGAGGGCCGTTTCGTCACGTCGGCCCGTGCGGCTCAACAGTCCGGCTCGTGACCCGAGCCACGTCTCGAGCGCGTCCAGAGCCATCTGCCCAACCGGTACGATCCGCTCCTTGCGGCCCTTACCCCTGACCCGGACCGTCCTCTCCTCGGGATCGACCGCGTTGCAGTCCAGCCCGGTCAGTTCGGAGAGCCGGATCCCGGTCGAATAGAGAAACTCGATCAGGGCCCGGGCGCGGACAGAGGCGAAATCGGTCCCGGCGGCGGGCCCGGCGGTACGCAGGGCGGCATCCATCTCGGCCCGGGAGAGGAATACGGGCAGGCGGCGCGGCGTGCGGGGAGTGTGCAGGAGCGAGGCCGGATCTTCATCCACCACCCCCGCCCCGAGCATCCAGCGCCAGAAGGCTCGCAGACTGGCGAGTTTTCGCCCCACGGTGCGCGGCGCGTATCCCCGGCGCCGCAGAGTGCCCAGAAAGGATCGCAGCAGAATGTGATCCACCTCGACCGGTCGGGGCTCGGCGCCCCTGACCGACTTGGCCCAGGCCGCGAACTGGCGCACATCGCGCACGTACGCTGTGACGGTGTGAGGCGAGAGATCCCGGACGGTGCTCAGATACTCGCCGAAAGCCCCGCAGAGCTCGCGCAGGGGAACGTTATTCCTCGAGGCGGTCGGGGTCATAGATACTCCTGCACTTCGGGCAGGCGAGGTGGTGCCCCTCCTTCTTGGTGGTCTTTTCCTCAAGGAAGGGATGACCGCAGGTCGGACAGGCCCGGGCAACCGGCTTGTTCCAGGTGGCGAAATCGCATTCCGGATAGCCGCTGCAGCCCCAGAAGGTCTTCCCCTTGCGGGTTCTCTTCTCGGCCAGCGGTTGGCCGCACTCCGGACAGTCGACGCCGATCAGCAGCGGCAATGAGCCCTTGCAGTCGGGGTATCGGCTGCAGGCCAGAAAACGGCCGAAGCGACCCCGTTTGACGACCATGGCGGCTCCGCATTCGGGGCAGACCACGTCGACCTCCGGTTCCTCCCCGTGCCCCTCGCCTTCGCCCCCGGATCCGTCGGCACACTCGAAGGGGGCCGTGCCCTTGCACTTCGGCCAGTTCCGGCAGGTCCAGAACCAGCCGTTGCGGCCGAAGCGCAGGTACATCATCCCGTCGCAACCCTCGGCCGGGCAGTCGGGGATCTCTTCGATCTCGCAGCGTTTCATCAGCGCGGCCCGGATCTGCTCCATGATCTCGCCGACCCGTTCGGGGGCCTTTGTGAGATCCTCCGCAAAGGGCTCGTAGAAATCCCGCATGACAGCCAGGAAATCGTCCTCGCCCGACTCTATCCGGTCGAGTTCCGCTTCCATTCCGGCGGTGAATTCCACCTGGATGATGTCGGGGAACAGTTCGCTGAGCAGGTCGTTGACGATCCGGCCCAGATCGGTCGGCAGCAGCGAGGCTCGCTCGCGTTCCACGTAGCGCCGATCGAGCAGGACACTGATGATCTGGGCATAGGTCGAGGGACGGCCGATCCCGTCGGCTTCGAGTTCCTTGACCAGGCTGGCCTCGGTGAAACGGGCCGGCGGCCGGGTGAAATGCTGTTCGCCCTCCAGCTCGCGCAACTCGGCCCCCGCCCCCTGCTCGAGACCGGGCGGGAGTTCCCTGTCGCCCCCCGAACCCTTGCCTCTCTCGACAGAACCGTTGCGTTCCCCTTCACCATCTTCGCCTTCATCGGTGCCCTCGCGGTAGACCGCCAGGTACCCGGGAAAGACCACCACCGAACCGGTGCTCTTGAATTCGAACGCTCCGCCCGTGGTGAGTACCGCCGTCTGTTCGATCTCGGCCGGATTCATCTGGCTGGCCAGAAAACGCTTCCAGATCAGTTCGTAGAGCCGCAGTTGATCGCGGTTCAGGTAGGCACGGGTGCGAGCCGGCGGGCGGTTGAGACCGGTCGGACGGATCGCCTCATGAGCGTCCTGGGCTCCCTTCGCGCTGCGGAACCGCCGCGGCTTGGCGGGCAGGTAAGCTTTCCCGTACTCGTCCTCGATGTACGCTCGAGCGGACTCCAGGGCCGAATCGGCGATCCGGACCGAGTCGGTCCGCATATAGGTGATCAATCCGGTCGGTCCCTCACCGGGAATGTCGATTCCCTCGTAGAGCTGCTGGGCCAGGCTCATGGTGCGTTTGGCCGAATACCCCAGCTTGCGGGCGGCCTCCTGCTGCAGGGTGCTGCTAATGAAGGGCGGCGGCGGGTTGCGCCGGCGGGCTTTCTTCTCGATGGCCGCTATGGCGTAGCTCTCCCCACGGGCCCGTTCGAGCAGGGTGTCGGCTTCAGACTCGGAGCCGATCTTCGCCTTTGTGCCGTCGATTTTTTCCAGCGTGGCGGAGTACACGACCTCTGCGCTTCCATCCGCAGGGGTGGTAGCGAAGAGCGCTTCGAGGGTCCAGTACTCCTCGGACTCGAAGGCCTCTATCTCGGCCTCGCGCTCGCAGATCAGGCGCAGGGCCACGCTCTGCACCCGACCCGCCGAAAGACCGCGGTAGAGCCCCTTCCAGAGGATGGGGCTGATCTGGTAGCCCACCAGGCGGTCGAGAACCCGCCGCGCCTTCTGGGCCTCGACCTTCCGCCGGTCCACATCCGTGGTGGCTTCCAGGGCTTCCGTGACGGCCGTACGGGTGATTTCGTTGAAACTCAGGCGGCGGAAGCGTTCCCCGGCCGGGGTTCCCTTCCCTCCCAGCAACTCGGCCACATGCCAGGCAATGGCTTCACCCTCGCGGTCGGGGTCGGTGGCCAGGAAGATCGTATCGGAGGCCTCGGCGGCCGTCCGCAGAGCTTTGACGACCTTGGCTTTGGAGCGCAACGAGACGTACTTCGGTTCGAAGGTGCCCCCCTCGAGATCGACGCCCAGCTCCTTCTTCGGCAGATCGCGCACGTGGCCCATACTGGCCAGGACGGTGAAGCCCGGTCCCAGATACCTTTCGATGGTGCGCGCTTTGGCCGGCGATTCGACCACCACCAGAGACTGCTGCCGTGCCGGTTCTGCCACTGCTCAACCTTCTCTCTTCTGGAGCCTGAGGACTGCTGCGATCCGGGACCGGAGCCGGTGTCAGTCGCCCCCGTCCGCGTCTTCGTCGCCATCGAGACCGAGAAACCAGAAGCGTTCTTCGAGCCGGTCGTAATCGCTCCAGGTCCGTTTCTCGCCCCGGTGGCTCTCCCGGATGTCGCGGTAGGCCGCGACCCGGGAATCGAGCAGATCGAGGGCATAGAGCACCAGCGCCTCGAGGGTCTTCGGCAGGACCGGCGAGCCGTATTCCAACCGCCCCTGATGACTCAGGATCAGGTGGCTGAGATGCATCTTCAGCGCCGCGGGGAAATCGGGAATCCGGTCGGCGACCCGGCGCACCATGCGGTCCCCGATCACCACATGACCTTCGAGACGGCCCGTATCTGAATAATCAATAACCGTCGTCACCCGATACTCGAAAATCTTTCCGATGTCATGCAGCAGAGCCGCGGTGACGAGCAGATCGCCGTTGATTTCGGGGTAGAAACCGGCGCACCAGCGGGCATGTTCGGCCATGTTCAGGCTGTGCTCGGCCAGACCGCCAAGATAGGCCTGGTGCTTTTTCTTGGCCGCCGGTGCTTCGAGCCAGGCCTCGCGCAGACCCTCGCCGTCGAAGATCTCATCGAGCAGCCGGATCAGGTGTTCGTCCTCGATCCCCTCGAGCACCTTCGCCAGACGCGCCCCCAGTTCCTCGCGTCCCTCCCGGCTCTCGGTCATGAAGTACTCGGCCGGAACGCGGTGGGTGACGACCTGGATGTCGCTGACGGTGAGCTGGGGCTTGTCCTGATATGTACCGACCAGTCCGGTGACCCGCAGGATCGTCCCGTTTTCCAGACGGGATGCCAGGTGGCCGTGCTCCCAGGCCACAGCTGCGATCCGCCCGGTGCGATCCTGCAGTTCGAGTCTCAGGAAGGGAGAACCGTCCTTTTTCAGCCGCCGGCCTACCATGGCCACGGCGAAGAGCCCGGTCACGGTCCGGCCCGAAACGAACTCTTCGATATACTGCCCTTTGTCGGGGTGTTCGCCGCCGCCGCCGCGGTGGTAGAGATCAGTCTGTTCGCCTGTCATACCAGCCTCCCGGCCCGTGTCTGCCCCGGCCCTGTTTACCCGTCGCCGGATTCGTTCTGCGGCATCGGATCCGGCTTACCGGTCACAAGATCGAAGGTCTGCCCTTCTCGGGGCACCTGCACGCCGTCGAAGCCCTCGCCGCGCACGTGGCCGGCGAAGGCCAGGCTTTGTGGTTCATCCCCGTGTACGATATAGACGGTACGGGGCGGCGACGACATTCCCCGCAGATAATCGAGCAGATCGTCCCGGTCGGCATGGGTTGACAGACCGCCGATATGCTCGACCTCGGCCCGCAAGCGGTACTCCCGGCCGAAGATGCGCACAACCGGCTGGCGCTCCATGAGCCGGCGTCCCAGGGTGTACGGGGCGCAGTAGCCGACGATGAGGATTGTATTGCGCGGATCATCCACACCGTGGATGAGATGGTGCAGGATGCGTCCGGCCTCGGCCATGCCCGATGCGGAGATGATCACGCAGGGAATGTGCATCTCGTTCAGACGTTTCGATTCCTCCACGCTGCCCACGTACCGCAGGCGCCTGAAACCGAGGATATCGCCGACTTCCTGGCGTTTGAGGGCGTCTGTATCGAAACACTCGGGATGGCGCCGGTACACCTCGGTGGCTTCGCTGGCCATGGGCGAATCGACATAGATCGGGATGGTCGGCAGCCGCCCCTCGTCGAAGAGTTCGTGCAGCAGATAGACCACCCGCTGGGTGCGACCCACCGCAAAGGCCGGAATGATGATCTTCCCTCCCCGCTCCACCGTCCTTTTCACCACGTTGGCCAGACGGGTCTTGAGGTCTTCACCACGCTCGTGCAGACGATCCCCGTAGGTGCTCTCCATGATCAGGGCGTCCAGGCCGTCCATCTGGTAGGGATCGCGCAGGATCGGCAGGTGGTCGCGGCCCAGATCGCCGGTGAAACCCAGACGGAAATCCCGCTCGCCTTCATTGCCGTTCCTTATGTGAAGTTGTACCTGAGAAGAACCCAGTATATGTCCAGCTTCTCGAAAGATAACTCCAACATCACCGGCCACTCTGAATTGCTCGTCGTAGTCCATGCCGACCACGAGCGGCAGGGTCCGCTCCACGTCCTTCATGGTATAGAGGGGCTCGATCGGGGGCGTTCCCTCGGGCCGGTGCTTGTTGACCAGGTAAATATCCCGCTCGTGGATCTCGGCCGAATCGCGCAACAGCACCGAGAGCAGATCGGCGGTGGCGCCGGTGCACCAGATCGGACCCTCGTACCCTGACCGCACCAGGGCCGGCAGGGCCCCCGAATGATCGATGTGGGCGTGGGAGAGAATGACGGCGTCTACCCCCAGCGTGTCGAAGGGAAATTCCATGTTGCGCCGTCGGGCTTCATCTCTGCGTCCCTGAAAGAGCCCGCACTCCAGCAGGATCCTCTTTCCGTTGACAGACAGCAGATGTTTGGAACCCGTGACCGTCCGGGCACCCCCGTAAAAGGTGACCTTCATGAAGTCAACTCCCGTTCAGATCTCATATTCCTCTTCAATTCTTATTCTTCCGACGGTGGTTCGATTCCCAACCGTTCCAGGACGATACGGGTCAGGTCGAGTTCGATGTGCCCGAACAGCAGTCCGCCTGCCGAGCCGTCGAAGATCAGATCGTAACGTTCTCCCTCGGCGATGGAGCTGATGACCTGATCCACGGCGTCGAAGATCGGCTGCATCAGTTCGGCTTCTTTCTGCTCGGCCCGCCCACCCGGTGACCACACTTCGGCCTGGAAGGTCTGCACGTCCTCCAGCAGCTGTGCCAGTTCGGTTTCGCGGGTTCGGCGCCCGTTGATCGTGAGCTGCTGGGTGCGCAGTTCTGTCTGCAGGGTCTCGATGCGGTTCTGCATTTCCTGCTGCCGGTTCTGCCACTCCCTGATCTGCCGCTCGTAGGCGGTGCGTATCTCGGGCACCTGCGGGTGCAGCTGCAGGATCAGTTCGGAGCGGATGAAACCGACCTTGAGCGGTTTGGCGCCGGGAGCCAGTTCCTGCTCGACCCCCTGCCCGGCTGCCAGATCGGCCCCCTGCCCGGCCAGAGCCGGATTCATCCAGAGTACGCCTTCGGCCCGGACTGACGGCACCGGACGCACCTGACGTCCGGCCAGGGCACCGGCGACGAGCGCGACCAGCGCAGCCGTGCCGTAAAGCCTCCACGCGGCGGGGTACGGTCTTCTCACGGAAGCACCTCTCCTGCTCGGGGTGATATACCTGTCTGCCGTTCCGGATCTCGTGCAGGGCCGCCGACTGACGGATCCGCTGCACCGTCGACGGCGCAACGCGGTGTATTATGGTACGGTCCGGCTGCCGCACCGCAAGCAAATGATACTCGGAGACAGGTGAGACCGGGTATGGTCCACCCCATCCGGAAGAGTCCCGTCCGGTGTCCCGACAGGCTCAGCCCGGCGGTGATGAATCCTCCGCCAGGGCGGCCGTTCCGGGGGCTGATTGACCGGCAACTCGACCGGCCGGGGAATCCCCCCGCCGGCTCTGTACTTTCAGGATCGCCGCCCCGATCCCGCGGCGGGCGCGATTCTGCAGACCGTCCATCAGTTCGTATATGATCGGGATGAAGGTCAGGGTGAAGAAGGTGGCCACCGGCAGGGCGACGCAGATCGTGAAGGCCAGGGTGAACCACATGTCCTGTCCCTCGCGGGCCAGCACCACCAGGGGAAGAAGCCCGATCACGGTCGTAAAGGTAGTCATCAGAATCGGGCGGGCCCGCTCGCGGGCGGCGCGCACCACCGCGTCCCGTCTCGGCAGGAACTTGCGCAGGGCGTTGATATGGTCGACCAGGATGATCGAGTTGTTGACCACAATGCCGCCCATCAGGATCACCCCCACCTGGGCCGACTGATCGAAGCCCTTGTCGAAGATGAAGTAGCCCAGAAAGACCCCGATCATGGCGAAGGGAACCGTCAGAATGATGGTCAGGGGGTGGAAGAAGGATTCGTAGAGCGAGGAGGTGAGCATGTACACCAGCAGGATGGCGAACCCGAGCACCAGGTAGAGCTGGCGTTTCTCCTCCTCGGATTGCCAGTAGCGTTCCTGCTCGTCGAACTCGTAGCCGTTGGGCAGGATGGTGGCCTCCATGATCTCGTCCCGGACCCGCTCCCCCATCCGGTATGGTCCCCGGAACTCGTAGGCGATCGTGCGGGTGTACTGCTGGTCCTTGCGCTCGATGATCTCCATCACCCGTTCGACGCTGATCGTGGCCAGGTCGCGCATCCGCACGTGCGTGCCGTCCATGGTCCGGATCAGGGCGTTCTCCAGCTCGACGATGTCGCGGCTCTCGAATCCCTCGACCTTGACCAGGAATGGCACTTCCTCGCCTCGGTAGGTAACGGAGCCCCCGGCTGTGCCACTGATGTACTGCCCCACGAATGAAACCATATCCTGCGCCGTCAGACCGTAGTCGGCCAGAGCGTCGCGGTCGAAACGCACCACGATCTGCTTCTCGCGCCCGCTGCCGTACCAACGGCCGTAGTTGGTGTCGACGTCCCGGATGCGGGCGTTGCGCAACAGGCGCTGACCCAGTTCTTCAGCCAGTTCCTTGAGGCGCAGATAGTTATAGCCCAGCAGGGCGATCCGGCTCGAATAGGACACCCCGCCGAAACCGCCGGTGGAAAAGTAATCGCCGAAGCCGCTGACCGAGATGCGCACTCCGCCCATGAGACTGGAGAAAACGGAGAGCTGATCCTTGACCAGATAGGGCAGGCCCTGGCGTTCGATCGCCTCGGGGAAGGTGATCCGCAGAGAGGCGTGTTCGGCCGAGACGCTGGTGGTGAATTTCTCGATCTGCCCGGCCAGATAGAGGGGGCGCAGTTTGGACTCGAACTGTCCGACCAGGTCGGACATGACGTCGAGATCGGATCCGGTGGGAGCGCTGATGGTGACTCCCAACGTTTCGCGCTGGCCGCTGCCGTAAGAGCCCCAGATGCGACCCTTGGTGACATATTTGTCGAAGGCCTTGAAACTGAAGAAACCGACGACTAGAACAGCCAGGATCATCCAGAGACGGTAGTGGAGCATCCAGCGCAGGATCCGCTGGTAGAGGTTGTCGCCGATCTTCAGGACGTGTTCGGCTCCGGCCTCTTCGCCTCCGGCCGCCGTCGCTTCGGCTTCCTCGCGTTCCAGTTCGCCGAGGGCCCAGGGATCCACGGGATCATTGTTTTTCACCCGACCGGCGGCTTTGCCTGAAAAACGGCCGTTGGACTTCTTGGCCGGACCAATGACTTTTGCGGCCAGACTGGGGATGAGAGTGAAGGAAACCAGCAGCGAGCAGGCCAGGCTCACCACTACCGCCAGGGCGAAGGGCACGTAGAGCACCCGCAGATCGCCCTGCAGATAGAGGAAAGGCAGGAAGACGACGATGGTCGTGGCCGTCCCGGCCAGGATGGGCAGCATCATGCGGGCCGTGCCCACGCTGGCTGCGGCCAGCCGGCCGCTGCCCCGCTCGCGGTGGCGGTGAATGTTGTCCAGCACCACGATCGAGTTGTCGACCATCATCCCCATGCCCATGGCCAGCCCCGCCAGGGTCATCATGTTCAGCGAGCCGCCGGTGAAGTAGAAGATGCTGATGGTGAGCAGCACGCTGGTGGCTATCGAAGAGAGGATGATGAGCGGATTGGCGAAGCCGCGCAGGAACATCAGCAGCACGGCGAAGATCAGAAAGATGATGATGATCGAGCGGAAGCGCAGGTTGCCCAGTTCGTTGCGGATGGTCTCGCTGGCATCGGCCTCGAGGATGAGATTGCTCCCCTCGGGCAGGTCGGCTTCGAGTTCGGAGATCCGGTCCTTGGTCCGGTCGGCCACCTCGATGATGTTCGAGCCCGAGACGGCATCGATCGTGACCGAAACCCGGGCCACCCCATTGAGTCGATCATAGCTCTGGGGCTCATGGTAGCCGTCCATGATCCGGGCGATCTCGCCCAGTTTGATCCAGCGGTCTCCCAGCCGGGCGATGGTCACATCGCGCAGGGTCTCGAGGTCATCGAAGTCGTCTCTGACCACCAGGTTGAACTGCTTGTCGGTCTGGTAGACCGTACCCACCGTCTCGACGATGTTGTCGATCCGGCCGATCTGCATCGAAACCCAGCGGGGCTCCAGCCCCAGCGATTCGACGATGCTCTCGTCCAGGATGACCTTGAGCTGGCGTTGTTCACCCCCCCTCACCGTCACCCCCGCCACACCGCTGACCACGCTCAGGGGAGCCTCGAGCAGTTCCTCGGCGTAGTGCTGCAGCTCGTTGACCGAGTACTGTCCGAAGTAGGTATACCGGAGCAGGAACTCGGTCTGGCTCTGCACCTGCGGCGGGCGGTAGGGCTGTACCGAGACATGGACGTTCTGGGGCAGATCCTCCCTGAGCCGGGAGATCTTCTCGTTCAGCTCCAGCCGGGTGAAGTCCATGTCGGTATCGGGCGCGAATTCGAGGGTGACTGTACATATTCCCCGCCGCGACGTGCTCGAAACCTCTTCGATCCCCCGCAGGGTACTGGCCTCGGCTTCGAGCGGCGCGGTGACGAAGGCCTCGACCGCCTCGGTGCTGGCGTTGGACCAGCTGCCACTGATGTTGAGGCGGGGAATCTGCAGCTCGGGATAGGTTTCCAAAGGAATCTGGATCAGGCTGGCCACCCCCACCGCCACCAGGGCGGTGAAGATCATGGTGGTCATGACCGGCCGTTTGAGACAGGTATCGGTGAGAGGAGAGCCTTTCACAGCCGCACCTCCTGGTGATGGCCGTGCACCACGGGATCGAAGGAGGTCGAACGATCGCCCAGCTTGTTTCCGCGCAGGTGTTCCATCAGCGAGTAGACCACCGGGATGACGATCAGGGTCAAGCCGGTGGCCGAGAACTCCCCACCGATCACGGCGATCGCCAGCGGGCTGCGCAGCTCCGAGCCGGCTCCGATCCCGATCGCCATCGGGGTCAGGCCCATGATGGTTGTCACGGTGGTCATGATGATCGGACGCAGCCGGTAGTGTCCGGCCTCGACGATGGCCCGTCGCAGGGGCACCCCGGTGGCCCTGATCTGGTTGATGAAGTCGACCTTGATGATGGCGTCGTTCACCACGATCCCGGTCAGGACCACGAAACCGACCAGGCTCATGATGTTGATGCCCATGCCGAAGACCTCGAGACCCAGCACAACCCCCACCGCCGCCAGCGGTACCGTGACCATGATCGTGAAGGGGTGCACGGCACTCTCGAACTGGGCCGCCAGGATCATGTAGACCAGCAAAATGGCCAGCCCCAGGGCGAAGAAGAGGCTGCGGAAGGAGCGCCGCATCTCCTCGTTCACCCCCCCGACCACGATCTCGTAGCCTTCGGGCAGCTCGCGGCCGATCATCAGGCGCTCCACCTCGAGAATGGCGTCGTCCAGCCGGCGCCCCTCGACACTGGCGTAGACCGTGATCTGGCGGTTCTGGGATTCTCGCCGGACCTCATTGGGACCGGTGGTATAGCGCCAGTCGACCAGCTCGCGCAGGGGAACCCGGAATTCATCAGCGCCCGGGAGACGCACCGGGACGCCCATGTCGAGAATCTCGTCCAGGGTCCTCTCGCGCGCCTGCTCCTCGCGAACCAGGATCTCGACCTTGCGGTCGAAGTCCTGGAAGTCGGTTGCTATCTCGCCCTTGATCGTGGCCGCCACCAGACTGACCACCGAATTGACCGCCAGGCCGTACTGTTCGATGACCCGGTGGCGCACGCTCAAACGGATCTCGGGCTTGCCGACGGCGAAATCGGTGTGGATGTCGGCCAGGCCGGTCACGTTCACCAGCTGGGTCTCGACCCCGGTGGCGATCGCCTGCAGGGTGTCCAGACGCTGGCCGCGCACCTTCACGGCCAGATCGGCCTGGCTGGTACCCAGGATCTCCGAGAAGGTCGTTTCGCCGGCGTTGAAGGTCAGTTCCGCACCCAGCACGTCGCGGCCCTTCAGCCGCATCTCTTCGATGACCTCGGCCGTGGAGCGGTGGCGGCGACGGTGCAGGAGCACCCGCAGGGTGGCGGTATTGATATCCGATTCCTGGCTGCCCAGGGCGCTCTCGCTGCGCACCAGGCCGGCGTTGAGAAAGACGTGCTCCACCTCGGGCATCTCGATCAGCCACTCCTCGAGTCGGGCGGCGGCATCGGTGGTGGTAGCCAGGTTGGTGCCCGCCGGCATGACGATGTCGATCGAGAACTCGCCCTGGTCAACTTCCGGTATCAGCCGCTTGTCCAGGCCGAAACCGACCCAGACCGCCAGGGCGATTGCAACCGTCACGATCAGCATGACCCGGCCGCGGTTGTCGAGCGACCATTCCAGGGCGTTGTGGTAGAAATGCGCGAAGCGGGTAAAGCCCCTGTCAAAGCCACTGAACAGGGGGGCCGTGAGTCGGCCCATCAGGGCAACAAGCCCCCCCAGGACCGAGATGATCATGCGTCCGAGGAGCCGCAGGAGCCAGAGGAAACCCTCCAGGAGCGGACGCAGGAAGAATCGCCAGACCGGTCGCAGCAGAAAACGCCACAGGAGCACCCGGACCGGCCACGAGCCCACCCGCCAGAGGGTGTAGAAGAAACCGCGCCGCTCCCCGACCGGGACGACCGGTTCGGGTACCGCGGCCGCTTCATGCTCCGCCGCCTCGGACCGCCGGGCCTCGGCACGGTCACGGTCGCCGTTCTGCTTGGCTTCGACGAAGGAATCCAGATGCAGGAACCGGCTGGCCAGCATCGGCAGCAGGGTCAGCGAGACGATCAGCGAGCAGAGCAGGCTGAAGGCGACCGTGAGGGCCTGATCGCGGAAGAGCTGACCGGCCACCCCCTCAACGAAGACGATGGGGAGAAAGACGCTGATGGTCGTAAAGGTCGAGGCGGTGACCGCCATGGCCACCTCGCGGGCTCCCTTTCCGGCGGCTTCGAAACGGTCCTCACCCATCTCCCGGTGCCGGAAGATGTTCTCCAGGACCACGATCGAGTTGTCCACCAGAAGGCCCACCCCGAGGGCCAGACCGCCCAGGCTCATCATGTTCAGGGTGATGCCCGAGAAGTAGAGCAGCGCAAAGGTGGCGATGATCGAAATGGGAATGGACATTCCGATATTGACCGGGTTGCGGATGTCGTGCAGGAAGAAGAACAGGATCAGGAAGGCGAAGATCCCCCCGACGATGATCGACCAGATGACGTTGGAGATCGAATCGTTGACGAACACCGCCTGATCGAAGGCCACGGCGATGTCCATCTCGGCGTACTCTTCCTCGAGCTCGCCCAGCACCTCATAGACACTTTCCGAAACCCGGCTGGTGTTGGCCCCGGCCTCCTTCTGGACCAGGATCCCGATCGAGGGGGCGCCGTTGAAGTGGGTGATATTGTCGGCTTCCTTGTAGTCGTCGAGGACCTCGGCGATGTCGTTCACCGTCACCAGCCGGTCGCCGCGGCGGGCCACGACCACCTGCTTGATGTCCTCGATCGACTGGAAATCCCCCACCGGGCGCAGGTACCACTGGAAGCGGCCCCGGTTGATATGGCCCCCCGTCGAGACGGCATTGGCCGACGCCAGAGCGGACTGGATGTCGCGCAGGGTGATCCCGAGCGATTCGATGAGTTCCCGGTCGGCTTCGACCCGGATCTGCCGGTCGCTCCCCCCCGTCACGGCCGCCAGGGCGACTCCGTCGATCTGCTCCAGGCGCCGTTTGACGACGTTCTCGGCCAGGCTCTTGATCTCGGCCATGCCCCCCCGCCCCGATACGGCCAGGCTCATGATCGGTTCGGCGTTGGGATCGGCCTTGAGGATGGTCGGGCGTCCCGCCTGATCGGGCAGTTGCTGGCGCAGGATATCCAGTTTCTCACGGACGTTGAGCATGGCGTACTCCATGTCAGCGTCCCAGTTGAACTCCAGGGTGACCAGGCTCACGCCCTCCCGGCTCACGCTGTGCACCTCGCGGATCCCCGGTACCTGCATGATGGTCGATTCGATCCGCTCGGAGATGAAGTGCTCGACTTCCTCGGGGCTGACGTTGGTGTAGGTCGTCCAGATCACCAGCCGGGGGAACTGCAGACTGGGGAAGAGGTCGACCGCCAGGCGGCTGAAGCTGATCACCCCGAGCAGGACCACCGCCAGGTAGAACATGGAGGTGGCAACCGGCCGCTTGATCGACAGTTCAGAGATATGCACGGTGCCTCCGGTTCATACGGGTTTCAGACCGACCGAACAAGCCTGCTCTGCACGGCTACGGACGCAGAACGTTGGAATCCACGACCTCGAGCAGACGCACCGGCGAGTCGTGCTGCAGACTCACGTGGCCCTCGACGCAGACCAGCATGCCGGGCGCGACACCCGCGTGGGGATCGTCGGTGGGCAGCACGACCACATGGGTGTCGTTCGATTCCGCCAGCTGGACATAGCGCCACTTGACGATGTCGGGGCTCTCCTCGTCCTCGGATTCGACCACCTGAAAGACCAGGGTGCGGTCATCCCGCTCCACGATCGACTCATGCGGCACCATCATCACGTTCTCGATGTCACGGGAAAAGATCCGCGCCCGGGCGAACATACCGGTGGTGATCGAGCCCTCGGGATTATCCAGCTCGAGCTCCACCTTCCCGGTCCGGGTCTGGGCGTTGATCATGGGGTTGACCGAAATGACGTGCCCCTCGAAGACCTGATCGGGCAGAGCCGTGAACCTGACCTCGGCCCTGCGGTCGGGACGCAGCGGAGCGATTTCGGATTCGAGCACGTCGACACTGACCCGCATCCGGCTCATGTCGAGCAGGGTCAGCACTGTCGTGCCGGTGCCCAGGAACTGGCCTTCGAAGACATCCAGGTCGGCCACCCGCCCCCCGAAGGGTGCCTTGATCTTCGTGTTCTCCAGATCGCGCTGGGCCTTCTCGAGCCGGATCCGCGACTGAGTCAGCGAGGCCTGCATGATGTTGCCCCGTTCCTTGCCGGCCAGGATCCGGGCGGTCTGGTACTCCAGTTCAATCAAGCGGAAGTCATCTTCGGTGATCCGGCCGGCCTGCCTGTCGGCGACCGCCTGCTCGTAGCGGCGCTCGACTGCGGCCAGATCGGCCTCGGTCATCGAGGTCTGGGCGATCTCGAGACCCTGTTGCTGTACGGTGTCGCGCTCCTCCAGCAGAGCCGTATAGTCGGCCGTGGCCCGCAGGTAGGCCGCCTCGGCATCCTGCAGATCGAGCTGGTAGTTGGTGTCGTCGATCTCGGCCAGGACCTGTCCGGCCCTCACGTAGTCCCCCTCCTTGACCAGGATCCGGTTCAGGGCGCCGTTGACCCGGCTCTGGACCTCGACCTGGCGCAGGGGCTGGGCCCGGCCCTCGGCATGGACCGTCTGCACCAGGGTCCCCAGCACCACCGGGCTGGCCTTGACCGGGATCGGATCGAGTCCGTGGAACAGGCCTTCCACCGCTTCAGCCCGGTCGGCATCGGTCGCCGCGGCCGCCTCGGGCGCCTGCTGGGCCTCCTCTTCGGCCTTTTCCTTGTTGATCCGGTTGATGACCAGCCACGCGATCCCGCCGAGGACGATGATGACCGCCAGGATCTTGCCTATCGTTGCAATCGCTCTGCCGCGATCTGCCATCGGTTCTACTCTCCTTTATATGCTCAGCCGCCGAAGGGAACGGGCGTCGTGGTCCTCTGCCGGACCGGCTGGTTGGTCTCCCAGTCCCAGAGGGTGATTTCTTTCAGGTTGGCCTTGGCCATTTCGTATGTGATGCGCGCCTGCAGATGCTGCGTTTCTGAGTTGCGGCGCGTTGTCTGGGCCCTCAGCAGGGTGTTCAGGTCGGTTTCGCCCCGTTCGTACTGCTGCCGGGTGATCTGGTAGGAGGTCCGGGCGATCTGCAGGCTCTGCTCCCGGATCTCCATCTGCCGCATGGCGCTCTCGACCGCCCGTACCCGGTTGATGACCTCCTGCCGCAGGGTGGCCCGGGCCTCTTCGATCTGCCGCTCCTGTTCCCGGATGACCGACATCTGCCGTTCGACCAGAGCCCTGTTCTGCTTCCCGTCCAAAATGGGGATGCTCAGGGTCAGCGAAACCCTGGTCAGGGGACTGCGGTTATCTGCATTGAGCGCCTCACTGAAATGGGTCGACCAGGGATCGTCAGCCGTGGCACTCAGACTGGAGTTGCCGCTCAGGGCGTAAGAGGCGTTGAGCTGAAGGTCGGGACGACCGTTCGAGACCTGCTGGCGCAGGGTCAGTTCGTCCTGTTCCAGGGTGATCTCGGCCCGGCGAATATCGCTGCGTTGCTCAAGGGCCAGTTCCAGGGCCCGCTCCACGTCCACCTCGATCGGCTCGTACTGCAGGTCCTCCTCGACCCAGATACGGGTTTCCAGGGGCAGTCCGACCCCGCGGTTGAAGGCGAACTGCTGGCTCTCGAGGTTGACCTTCTCCTGTTCCAGGCTGCTCAGGGCGTTGGACATCTCAACCTGCAGGCTGAGCACGTCGGTCTCGTTCTGCTGGGCCGAATGGTACCGGCGCAGGCCGGTCCGGTAGTTGGCCACACTCTGGTCGTAATCCTCGGCCGCCAGTTCGACCGCCTGCTGTTGCTGCAGCAGATCGTAGAAGGTCCGGGTGACCTGGTTGATCTGGCGCACTTCCTCCTCGGTATATCGCAGGGCCTGACTCTCCATCCTCAATTCGTTGTCGCGCAGGTCGCCACGGCGGGAATTGTACTGAAACATGGGCTGGTTGAAGCTTACCCCGACGAAGGGCTGAAAGGATCGATTTTTCGTGTTGCCCCCCGCCGGCAGATCATTCTCGGCTTCATTGCCGCTCATGCCCATGCTCACGGCGACACTGCCGTTGGTGATCAGCGGCTTCCAGAGCGACAGGGCCATATCCCCGGTCATGCGGCTCATCTTCAGATAGCCCAGTTCCTGCTGGCCGGTGATCGGGTTGTAGTAAAACTGCGGATCGATGCTCTGGCTGATTCCCGGCAGGCCGTTGGAGTTGAACTGCATGTGGGGCTTCAGGGCCCGCTGGGAGTACTCCAGGTAGTACGAAGTCTGCAGGTAGCCCTGCTGCAGCTGGAAGATGCCGAACGATTTGTCCAGAGAGACATCGATCGCCTCATTCAGCGAAAGGACCAGGTCGGCCTCGGCCCTGGTGGGTATCGTCACCTCCTGGGCCTGCAGCGCGGTCACCTGCTGGGCACCGGCCGGGACGGGCCCGGCCGGCAGCAGAAGCAGTCCGGCGCCGATGAAGGTCAGGGTGGTGAGAAGGATGGGTCGGGCTCCGCAGGAGGATGACATCCTCACGGGTATTCTCCTTGCTGTGCTGTCCGGCGCGCGGAGCCGGGCTGAGACACTCGATCCGCAGCGCCTGTCGGTTTCGGTTACGTCCGTTTACCTCGTCCGGCTATCGACCACCGGGTACGGGGGGCGATGTGCGCCGCACGATCTGGCGGTTGTTCTCCCAGTCCCAGAGGGTGATCTCGGTCAGGTTCGCTTTGGCTTCTTCATACCCGATAAGAGCTCCGAGGTAGTTGGCCTGGGTGCTGCTGTACTGCGTTTGAGCGTTCATCAGCTCGGTGGTGGTGATCTCTCCCCGATCGTAGCGGGTCCGGCTGATCGAGAACTGCTGTTCCGCCACGGCCAGGTTGGCGATCTGGATTTGAAGCCGGCGGGTGGCACTCTCCACACTCCGGACGGCGTTGATGACCTGCTGTTTCAGATTTTCCTCGGTTTCAGAAAGCTGGCGTTCGGCGATTTCGAGAGAGACTCTCGAACGCTCCACCGAAGACCGGTTCCGACCCGAATCGTATATGGGAATGCGCAAGGTCAGGCTGACATTGGTATTCGGGCTGCGATTATCGCTCTTGATTGACTCGGTGATATGGGTGTTCCAGGGATCGGCTATCCCGAGACCGCTCAGGGTCGAGTTGCCGGTCAGGTCGTACCCTGCATTGAACTGCAGGTTGGGACGCCCGTTTGAGACCTGCTGGCGCACACTCATTTCCTGTTGTTCGATGGCGATTTCCTGCAACCGGATGTCGGCTCGATTCTCGAAAGCCAGTTCCAGAGCCTGGTCGACGTTGACCGTAATCGGCACGAAGTCCTCGTTGTATTCCACCCAGACCTTCGTCTCGAGGGGCAAACCGATCAGGCGGTTGAAGGAAAACATCTGCTGTTCGTGGGTATTGATGGCTCCTTCGAGCCGGTCGAGGTCGTTGGCCTGCTGGACTTCGAGCTGCATCTTGTCCACCTCGGCGATCAACCCGGCGGCGTACTTGCGCTGACCGGTAATGTAGTTCTCCTCGCTCAACGCGAAGGACTCAGCCTGGTTTTCCAGGGAGCGCTGCTGCTGGTAGAGCCCGTAGAAACGGGTTGTGATCTGGTTGATCTGCTGCAGCTCGTCCTGGGTGTAGGTTCGATCGAGCGACTCGAACGTGAGTTCGGCGCTGCGCAGAGCCGCCTTGATTTCATTGTACTGGAAAAGCGGCTGCGTGAAGCTGATCCCTAGTGAGGGCTGGACCGAACGGTTTTCCACATCAGGACGCCCACCGGTCAGCTCGTTGAACGACTCCGATCCCCGCAGTCCCCCCGACAGGGTGACATTCCCGTTCGTAATCAGGGGTTGGGAGAGATCGATGTTCATGTTCATGTTGGTGCGACCGTTCCGCAGGTAATCCAGGGAGGGGTTCCCCTGCTGGTCGTATGTCAGCTGAGGACTGATGCCCTGAGTGATACTGGGCAACGTCCCACGGAAATCGACCTGGGTGCGCAGGTTGCTCCGGGCCCGTTCCAGGCTATAGGCGCTCTGCAGGTACTGCTGCTTCATCCGGTAGACCTGGAAGGATTGCTCCAGAGCCAGGTCGACAACGTCGTCCAAGGTCATGACCAGATCGGCATCCTCGCGATCGAAGATGTCGACATCGGTCGGTTCGATGATGAGGGTGTCCTGCGGGGCGGCTGTGCGGTCGGTGACCTGGGCTGCAGCCGGAGTCGGGGGCACGGCAAGGATGAGCCCGACGAGGACGGCGGCGAGAACCGCTCCTGAGGCCGCCGGCCGGGAATTGGGGTTCAGGCGCATGTCCGAAACGTCCTTTCGCTGTATGTATCGATGAAGATGTCGGATCGAGTGTCTCACCCGTTTAGACACCCCCGGGGGTCCGAACCTTTGGCCCCACACGCAGAATACGTTCCCTGATACTCATCTTTTTCACCGGGGGTTCCCTCTCCGGTGCTTTCCGATCCGACCACCGATCGGGACCGGCGCGCTTCTCAGGAGCGTGCTCTTACCCCTCACAACGATTCGAGACCGGTCACGGTTTATTCGAACTCGAGGATTGATCTTCGGACTACGAACTGAATTTTGTTTTTGAAAAAGGCTTGAGTCGTCCGTGGTCGAGTGGTAATAAGGGCCCATGCATGAGGATTTCATCGCGCTCGGACTACTCGTTCTCATCTCCCTCGGGATGGGTGTCTTCATGCTTATCGTGCCCCGCCTGCTCGGAGCGCATTCCTCCCAGGAGAAACTTCTCGACGTTTTCGAATGCGGCGTTCCCCTGCGCGACGCCGCCCAGCGGCGTACCAATGTGAGGTTCTACCTGATCGCGATCGTCTTCATCGTCTTCGACGTCGAAACGGTCTTCCTCTTCCCCTGGGCCGTCCTCTTCCGGCGCCTCGGGCTCTTCGGTCTGATCGAGATCGTCATCTTCCTGGCCGTCCTGACGGTGGGGCTGGTGTACGTGTGGCGGAAAGGCGGTCTGGAATGGGAGTGATATCCCGGCTGACCGACAACGTCCTGGTCGGCAAGATCAACGACCTGGTCTCCTGGGGCCGCAAGTACAGTCTCTGGCCCAGCCCCTTCGCCACCGCCTGCTGCGGCATCGAGTACATGTCCACCATGGCGTCACGCTACGACCTGGCCCGGTTCGGAGCCGAACGGCAGGCCTTCAGTCCCCGCCAGGCCGACCTGCTGATCGTCATCGGCACCATCTGTCTGAAGACCAAACCGGTCATTCTGAAAGTCTGGGAGCAGATGCCCGAGCCGAAGTGGTGCATCTCGATGGGCGCCTGTGCTTCCTCGGGAGGCATGTTCGACGTCTACAGCGTGGTCCAGGGCGTGGACGATTTCATCCCGGTTGATGTCTTCATCCCGGGTTGTCCTCCCCGCCCCGAGATGGTCCTGCACGCCCTCGTCATGCTGCAGGAACTGATCCAGGGCAAGGAGGGCGTCGGGCATGAATCACGGGCCTGGATCCGGCGTCAGGTCCAGGCGGCGGTCAACGAGGAGTTACGGGAACGGCGGCTCGAAGAACTCACCCGGCTCCGAAACCCGGAGGCTGGAGAGTGAACCGGCCCCTCGACAATACGATCCCCGCTCGCGAACTGCGCCCCCCCGCCGACTGGGAGGAGCGCGCCATCGCCGCCGTCGAGCAGCGCCTGGGCGAGAATCTGCTCAAGGTCCTCTCCGGACCCGACATGATAACGCTGGTGATCTCCCCCGCCCGGATCGTCGAGGTTTCCGAAACCCTGGAGTCCATCGACGAGGAAACCGGCTTCAGAATCCTGCTCGACGTGACCGCGGTCGACTACCTGGCCTGGCCCGAATCCCACCCCGAACGTTTCGCGGTCGTCTGGCATTTTCTCGACCGGCACCGGGGCCGGCGCATCCGGGTCAGAGCCTGGGTGGCCGAGGGGCAGAGCGTGCCCACCCTGACCGGCCGCCATCATTCGGCCAACTGGGCCGAACGCGAGGTCTTCGACATGATGGGGATCAGCTTCGAGGGACACCCGAATCTGGTCCGCATCCTCATGCCCGACGACTACGAGGGGCACCCGCAGCGCAAGGACTTCCCCATCGAGGGACCGGAGCGGGCCAAACACCGGCAGGGCGAACTGCAGGGTAACAAGCGTATGACCTCGTGGAAGGAACTGCATGATCTGTAGAGGCACGGCATGACCCGCCGGAGCGAGCGCGAAGAACACCGCCTCGACGAAGCCTCGCGCTGGTACTGGGAGTCGGTTCCCCCCGAGCTCGACCTCTATGAGGAGAGCGCCCAGGAGGACCGGATCGTCGTCAACATCGGTCCCTACCACCCCGCCATGCACGGCGTGCTGCACAACATCGCCACCCTCGAGGGCGAGGTCATCGTCGAGACCGAACCGCACATCGGCTACCTGCACCGCTCCTTCGAGAAGCTGGGCGAGGTCTATTCCTGGCAGCAGTTCCTGAACTGTACCGACCGCATGAACTACGTCTCGGCTCCGATGAACAACGTCGGCTGGCTGCTGGCGGTCGAGCACATGCTGGGGATCGAGGCCCCGAAGCGGGCTCAGTACGTACGCACCATCATCGTCGAGATGTCGCGCATCATGGACCACCTCATCAGCATGGGCATCCTCGGGGTGGACATGGGCGCCTTCACCGGTTTCCTCTGGTACTACGCCGAGCGCGAGAAGGCCTACCAGATCATCGAGAAGCAGACCGGCGCCCGGCTGACCACCACTTTCGGCCGGATCGGGGGGCTCGAACGGGACGTACCCCTGGATTTCGTGGAGGACGTGCGGGCCTGGGTCAAGGGCTTCCCCCAGGTCTTCAAGGACTTCGACGACGTCCTGAGCCGCAACCGCATCTTCATCGACCGGACCCTCAACGTCTCGCCGATCGACGCCGAAACGGCGCTGTCCTACGGCTTCACCGGCCCCAACCTGCGGGCCGCCGGGGTGGACTACGACGTGCGTAAAGCCACCCCCTACATGTGTTACCCGGAGTTCGAGTTCGAGATTCCGACCGGCGAGACCGGCGACGTGTACAGCCGGTATACCGTACGCCTGCTCGAGATGATCGAGAGTTTGAAGATCATCGATCAGGCCGTGGAAAACATCCCCGAGGGGCCCTGGCGGATCGAGGATCCGGCCATCAGTCTGCCCGATAAAAAGGACGTCTACACCCGCATGGAGAGCCTGATCAATCACTTCAAGCTGACCATGCACGGAGTGCCGGTGCCGCCCGGGGAGTACTACCACTCCACCGAAGCCGCCAACGGCGAGCTGGGCTTCTACATCGTCTCCGACGGCGGGGTCGGCCCCTACCGGGTGCACGTGCGCCGGCCCTGTTTCTATTACTACAGCGCCATCGACCGCCTCCTGATCGGGGGTTCGATCTCCGACGCGATCGCCTGCGTCTCGAGCCTGAACGTCATCGCCGGGGAACTGGACTGCTGATGGCCCTCGCCTTTTCCGAAGAATCGCGCCGGGCGCTGGACGAGATGCGGTCCGAGTTCCCCGATCCGGGCAGCCTGCTCATCCCCGCCCTGCAACTGGCCCAGTCAGATTTCGGTCACCTCTCCTACGAGGTCCTGCAGTACGTGGCGGCCGAACTCGAGGTGCCCGTGTCGACCGCGGCCGGAGTGGCGACCTTTTATCACAACCTCTTCACCCAAGAGCACGGCCGGCACGTCATCAACATCTGCCGCACCCTGCCGTGTGCCCTGGCCGGCTCGGGCGAGGTGGCCTCGCGGTTCGAGGAACTGCTCGGCATCCGGATGGGAGAGACCACCCCCGACGGCCTGATCACCCTGCGCTGGGTCGAATGTCTGGCCTGCTGCGGCACAGGGCCGGCCGTACAGATCGACTTCCGCTACTACGAAGCCTTCAGCCCCGAACAGTGCGAGGGAGTCGTCGCGGCCCTGCGAGCCGGAGAGATCCCCCCGGGGTATACCGCGGTGCCTGGAGGTGAACCGTGAGTTCGGCTCCCTGGCGTACCCGCGAAGATCGTCCTCCGATCCTGATGACCGATGCGGCCCGGGCCGGCATGTGCACCCTGCCTCTGTACACCGAGGGGGGCGAAGGCTACCGGGGTCTCAAAAGGGCCGTGTTCGAGCTCTCACCCGAAGAGGTTCACGCCGAGGTCAAGACCTCCAACATCCGCGGCCGGGGCGGAGCCGGCTTCCCGGCCGGGGTCAAGTGGGGCTTTGTGCCCCGGGACACGGGCAAACCGATCTACCTGGTCTGCAACTGCGACGAGGGAGAACCGGGCACCTTCAAGGACCGCTGGCTCCTGCGCCACTCTCCCCACCGGCTCATTGAGGGGATCCTCATCGCCTGCCGCGCCATCGGCTGCGAGCACGCCTTCATCTACATGCGCGAGGAGTTCAGGGGCGAGGCCCGGCGTCTGCGGGCCTGCCTGGCCGAAGCACGCGAAGCGAACCTGCTGGGCGATGACATTCTGGGCAGCGGCTGGGGCTGCGAGATCACCATCTTCATGGGCGCCGGGGCCTATATCTGCGGCGAAGAGACGGCTCTTCTCAATTCCCTGGAAGGCAAGCGAGGCATGCCCCGCGTGCGCCCTCCCTTCCCTGCCCTGGTCGGTCTCTATGGCTGCCCCACGGTGATCAACAACGTCGAGACCCTGGCCAGCCTGCCCGCCATCCTGATCGACGGGGGCGAGTGGTACACAACCTACGGCACCGAAGAATCGACCGGCACCCGCCTGTTCTCGATCAGCGGCCGGGTGGCCAGGCCCGGGGTGTACGAGGTCGAGATGGGCGTGCCCTGGTCGACCCTGCTCGACGATCTGGCCGGAGGCCCGGCCCGGGGCCGGCCATTCAAGGCTCTCTACCCCGGCGGCTCTTCGACCCCGATGCTGACCGCCGCCGAGGTGGCCGATGCCTCGATCAGCTTCGAAGCCGCGGCCGAACTCAAAACCTTCCTCGGCTCCGGGGGCACGATCGTCCTCGACGAAGGTGATGACATCGTCGAGGCCACTCTGAACGTGGCCGAATTCTACGCCGAAGAGAGCTGCGGGCAGTGTACCCCCTGCCGCGAGGGCTGTCCCTGGATGGTCGAGATTCTGAAAAGAGTAGCTTCAGGCGACGCCGTGAGCGACGATCTCGACCTGCTCGTGGATGTAACCCGGCACATCATGGGCCAGACGATCTGCGCCTTCGGCGACGGAGCCGCAGGCCCGGTCCAGTCGGCAGTCCTGAAATTCAGGGCCGAGTTCGAGGCCCGCCTCAACGGCGGCTCCGGCGGGGGGAACACGTGATGGCGCACCTCACGCACAACATTCCCCGGCGCACGCTGAAAGCGCACATGGGCGAGGGCATCTATCCGATGGTGCGCCTGCCCGAGGGGGAACCGACCGTCACCCTGAGGATCGACGGCGAAGAGGTCACCGT
>Ga0180431_10002556_pt1 | contig 24295 bp, 22 predicted proteins | sample SS_ome_11_FD_132459 | JGI IMG/M metagenome (GOLD analysis project Ga0180431, IMG submission 132459) | Hypersaline lake sediment archaeal communities from the Salton Sea, California, USA - SS_1_MS_1 metaG | ecosystem: Environmental > Aquatic > Non-marine Saline and Alkaline > Hypersaline >... | reverse complement strand
GCCCAGCACCAGCACGTTGTCGGGTGGCACCTCGGGGAACGACACCTCGTAGTCGGGGGTGATGGCGCCGTCCACCACCAAGGGGCGGGGCTTCGCCTGCCCCTTCTCCTTCACGTAGGTCACGTAGGTGGTGTCGCCCTCGCCCAGGGTCTCCTCGCGCACGCCGTCGGGACCGAACGAATTGGGCTCGGCCACCCTCCGCACCGCCAGCTCGCCCCCGGGGCGAAGCGCCGGGTCGGGGTTGGACTGCGACACGGTCTCCTGCTTGATGGTGACGGTGTCGCCCGGCAGCCCCACCACGCGCTTGACGAACGGCACATCGCCCGGCTCGCTGCAGGCGGCGCGGGCCCCACGCGTGGGATCGAACACCACCACGTCGCCCCGCGAGATGTCGCGCAGCTTGTAGATGACCCGGTTCGCGATGACCCGGTCCGGCGCGCGATCGCCGGTGGAGTTGGCGCCCTGGATGGCGGGGTACATCGAGTTGGTGGGGATCTCGTACGGCTTGGCGATGGACGCCTGGATGACGAACGCCAGCGTCACGGCCACCGCCACGGGCAGCACCAGGTCCTTGATGAACTTCCTCACGGGGTGGAGTCGTCCCCGCCCCGGCCGCGACGCGACACCACCAGGTACACCACGAAGGCCAGCACGGCCAGTGCGCCCACCACCACGAGTCCGATCACCAGCGGCGACATGCCGCCGTCCTCGGCGGGCACCGCGCCCTCGTCGAGCTCTCCGGCCACCTCGCCACCGCTGCCCGAGGCGCCACCCGGGAGGTCACCCGAGGCGCCATCCGCCGAGGTGCCCCCGCACGCCCCGCCGGGCCTGCGGATGTTGGTGAGCTCGGCCTGGCGGATGACGTCGACGGCCGCGCCGTACTGCTGCTGGTCGGGCCGGATGAGCTTGAGGGCCTCCTCGAAGTCGGCCAACGTGTAGCAGCCGTCGATGGCGCCGTTGTCCTCGTAGTCCGCCAGCACCTGCTGGCCCGAGCCGAATGCGGGCACGGCCATCGCCCCCATGGCAAGCGCGATGAGGAATGTCGCGAGTACGCTGCGGCGGATGACGGCGGGGATCAACGGGCCGAGCGTAGCCGCTCGGGGGGGCGCACGCTGACCGGCGCGGTGCGCCGCGCCCGGGGGGCGCTGATCGCCGGCGCGGTGCTGCTGGCGTGCTGGACGGTGCTCACGGTGCTGTCCGGGGGCATCGACCTGGGCGACGGGCTCGCAACGCGCGGCGCCACCGCGGCCATGCTGGCCACGCTCATCGCGGCGCCATTCGCGGCCTGGGCACTCATGCAGGCGCGCGACCGGGCCGCCCCGCGGTCGGGGCCCGCGCTGCTGGCGATGGGCGGGATCGTGGGGCTCGCCGTGTGGGCGGGGATCTCCATCGCGTGGGCCCTGGCCGGGGACCTGGCCTGGACCGAGGCCAACCGAATCGCGCTCGCCGCGCTGGCGCTGGTCATCGGCATCGGACTGGCGGCCGTGCTGCCGCGCGCGCCCGAGTGGTTTGCGGTGGGGCTGTCGATCGCCGCGGCGCCGGTGCTGCTGTGGGCGCTGCTGGCCCGGGGGCTCCCCACGGTGTTCGGCAGCGACTTCGAGCCCTCGCGGCTGCAGGCACCGGTGGGCTACTGGAACGCCCTGGCGCTGGTGTGCGTGGTCGCCATCCCCGGGCTGCTCTGGTGGGCATCGCGCGCGGGCGCGGATGACCGCGACACCATGGGCGCCGCAGCGGCCGTGGTGGTGGCGCTCACGGTGCTGGTGCTCACCTACTCGCGCAGCGGCCTGCTGGCGCTGCTGGTGGTGGTGGCAATCGTGGTGGGGCTGATGCCGGGGCGCATACGGCAGATCTCGGCACTGGCGGGCGGGGTGGCCGGGGCGATCCTGCCCCTCTGGTACGGGCTCACCACCGATGCGCTCACCGACGACGCCCTCATCGCCGCCGATCGCTCCGATGCCGGCCTGGGGCTGCTGTGGCGCGTGGTGGCGGGGCTGGCCATCGCCGCGGCGGTGACGTGGGGGCTGCGGCGCCTGCTGGGCGGGGGCCGGCTCAACCGGCGGCGCGCGGGGGTGGCCGCGCTGGTGGTGGTGTTCGCCGGGGTGGCGGTGGCCGGCGGGTACGCGCTGGCCAAGCCCCGGGAAGTGGGCAGTTGGATCTCGGCACGGTCGGCCGAGATCAGCGGGCAGTCAGGGGGCCTGGCCAACACGCCGGGGCGCCTGGGCAGCCTCGACACCAACCAGCGCATCGAGTGGTGGCGCGAGGCCGCGCGGTCGGCCGGTGGCAACATCGTGGTGGGGGAGGGCGCGGGATCATTCCCGCTGGTGCACCTGCGCGAGCGGGCCACCGGCGAGGACCGCCTCAACGTTCGCCAGCCGCACAACCTGGTGCTCGAGCTCGCATCGGGCCTGGGGCTGGTGGGGCTGGCGCTGTTCGGATGCCTGATCGCGGGCGTGGCGTGGGCGGCGGCGCGGGCGTTCCAGGACCGGGCGCCGCCTACCGTGGCGCTGCCACTCGCGGTGTTCGGGGCGTTCCTGGTGCAGTCGCAGCTCGACTGGACATGGACCGTGCCTGCGCTCACCACGGCCGCCATGGCCGCGGGTGGCGTGGTGATCGCCGCGGCCGCGCCCGGGCCCGCGCCGCCGGGCCGCGCCGTGCCGCGCCCGGTGGTGGCCGGCGCATGGGCGGTGGCGCCCGTGGTCATGTTGAGCGCGCTGCTGCCCTGGTGGAGCCAGGAGAAGGTGGCCTCGGGCAACCGGGCCATCTCGGCGGGCCAACCGGCCATCGCCATCGAGCGCGCAGCGGAGGCCAGCGACCTCAACCCGCTGGCAATCCAGCCGTGGCTGCTGCGCGCGCGCGCCGCCGCACTGCTGGACGATCCGGTGGGCATGCGGCGGGCGGCCACGCGCGCCACGCAGGTGCAGCCCGAGAACCCCTCGGGGTGGGTGCTGCTGGCCATCGCATACGGCGACACCGCGCAAGGCCAAGCCGCGTGGCAGCAAGTGCTGGTGCTGAGCCCGCAGGACCAGCGTGCACGGCTGGCGGTGGAGGCGGCCGGGTGAGCGACCGGGGCACTGATGAGCTGTTCGACGCCGCGGCCGATGCCTACGACGACCAGCTGGTGCCGGCGTTCTTCGACGAGTGGGCGGCGCACGTGGCCGGGCTGCTGGGCCCTCCGCCGGCACGGGGCGCCGTGCTGGACGTCGGATGCGGCACGGGGGTGCTGGCACCGCACCTGGCCGCGGCGGGATGGTCGCGCATCATCGGGGTGGATCCCTCGCAGGGCATGCTGGCGCGGGCGAGGGCGCGGGGTGTGCCCGGGGCCGAGTGGGTGGAGGGCACGGCCGAGGGGCTTCCGCTCGCAGATGGCCCCGTGGATGCATTGGCGTCGGACTTCGCCCTGATGTTCATGCCGCAGCCCGCGACAGCGGTGCGCGCGATGGCCGCGGCGGTGCGGGGCGGCGGGCCCGTGGTGGTGTGCACATGGGGCGACCTGCAGGACATCCCCGCCATGGGTGCCATCTGCGAGGCGCTCGAGCAGGTGGGCGGGCACGAGGCCTCGGCACTGCTGCGACGGGCGTTCTCCATGGGTCGCCGTGAGGTGCTCGAGCAGGTGGTGGCCGATGCCGGGCTGCCGGGAGCCCGGGTCGAGGCGCACCGGGTGACGGCGCGGTTCCCCGATGCGCGGGCCCTCGCAGGCATCTACGCCGGGCCGCTCGGGCTGGACGACGTATCGCGCACCGACGCCCTGTGCCGGGCGCTCGATGCGCGGCTCGCGCCGTTCATCCGCGACGGGCAGGTGGGCTTCGCGATGACGGGCCTCATCATCAGGGCGACGGGGACGGCGGGGCCCTGATGGCGGACATCGTGCTGCTGCATCCATTCCCCGTCGATCACCGCTTCTGGCGCGATGTGGCGGCGGCGCTGGGTGCCGCGGGCCACTCGGTGACGGCGCCCGACCTGCCGGGCTTCGGGAGCAGGCCGCCCGAGCCCGGGTGGACCATGAACGGCGAGGCCGACCGCCTGGCCACGCAGGTGCCCGCCGGCGCCACGGTGGTGGGGCTCTCGATGGGCGGGTACCTGGCGCTGGCGCTCGCGCGTCGGCACCCGGGCGTGCCGGCGGCGCTGGTGCTGGCCGACACCCGGGCGGAGGGCGAGGCGCCCGAGGGCCTCGAGGCGAGGCGGGAGGCGGCGGCCGGGCTGCGGGCCGATGGCACCGAGGAGTTCGTGACGGCGTTCGTGCCACGCGCCATGTGGCCGGGGGCGGCGCCCGCGGCCGTGGAGCGCCTGCGCGACTTGGCCCGGGCGCAGTCAGCGCAGGCCATGGCCGACGCCACCACGGCCATCGCGGGGCGCGACGACCAGGTGGACCTGCTGCCGCGCATCGCGGTGCCCACGCTGGTGGTGGTGGGCGAGCACGACGCCATCACCCCGCCCGCGCTCTCCACCGCGATGGCGGCGGCAATCCCCCACGCCCGCCTGGCGATCATCGGCGACGCCGGCCACATGTCGGCGCTGGAGCACCCGGAGGAATTCGCAGACCTGGTGGTGACGCCCCCCGCGCGACACTAGGGGGGACAGTCCCAGCCCGGGGTCAAGCGGAAGAATCTCCTGCTCATAGTCTGTTTTCTTGACTCCGGGTGACCGGGCGGCCTAGTCTCTCGCGCTCTATGCCTTCACTTCCGCCTGCAATCAATCTCAACTTCACCACCAAGGGCGATGGGCCGCTGGTGGTGGCACTCCACGATGTCGGCCGGCCGGCCAAGGACCTCCAGAAGGCCCTCAAGCCGCTGCTGAGCGACCACCGGGTGCTCATCCCCGAGCTGCGCGGGCACGGAGACTCGCCCTGCCCCGCGGGCCCCTGGAGCATCGATGACTTCGCATCCGACGTGGATCGCCTGGTGGCCGGCGAGGGTGGCGGAGCCGTGATGCTGGGCATCGGCCTGGGCGGCGCCACGGCGCTGGCCCTGGCGCTGGGCCACCCCGGCCTGGTGAGCGGCCTCGTGCTGTCGGGCATCGGCCCGCGCGGCGAGGAGTCCGACGGCCGCGACCGCTGGATGCTGATTGCCCGGGCGCTCCGCGAGCGCAATCGCGACGAGGGGCAGGCCCTGGCCGCCGAGGCCATGGCCACGCGGCCCGATTGGCGCGGCGCCCTTGCCCAGGTGGATGCCCCGGTGGCCATTATCGCGGGCTCCGAGGACAAGGCGGTTCCGCCGCAGGACCAGCGCGAGCTGGCCATCTGGCTGCGCGCGGCCACCTTCGACATCGTCGAGGGCGCGGGTCACGACATGGCCAAGGACGGAGGGGCCGACCTGGTGGCGGCCGTGCGCCGGCTGTCGGTGCAGGATGCCCAGGAGGCCGTGACCGCATAGCCGGCACGGCACCACTTGTCGTCGACCTCGACGGCACGCTGGTCACGCGCGACACCATGCTGCAGCTGGTGGGCGAGATGGCGCGGCGGGCGCCCCACCGCGTGGGGCACCTGGCCGGGCAGTTCCGCCGATCGCAGGCCCATGGCCGGGAGTTCCTGTGGCGCGAGATGGGGCTCGACCCCTCGCGGCTGCACTACTCGGCCTCGGTGGTGGCCTACCTGCGCGACCAGCATGCGGCAGGTCGCACCCTCGTGCTGGCCAGCGGATCCACGCAGGCCATGGCCGACGCCGTGGCCGAGCACCTGGGGATCTTCGCCGATGCCATCGGGGCCGCACCGCCCGAGCACCTCACGTCCACCCGCAAGGCCAGGCGCCTGGCCGATGCATTCGGCCGCCGGGGGTTCGACTACGCGGGCAACTCCTCCGCCGACATCCCCGTGTGGGCCGTGGCCCGCACGGGGGTGGTGTGCAACGCCTCATCACGCGTGCTGCGCGCCGCCCGCCAGGTCACGCACGTGGTGGCCACGTTCGACGACCGCCGCTGGAAGGGCCCGGGCCTGCAGGACCTGCTGGCCCTGATGGACCGCAACTAGGCCGCGCTCGAGGCGGCGTCGGCCTGGCGGTCGGGCTCGCCGCCCAGCGCCACGCGCACCTTCTCCACCCGTCCCCGCAGGCGCTCCTCGCGTCCCAGCGCACGCGCCATCCGGCGCGGCCTGCGCCGGTACATGTTGCGCGACCACCAGCTGGGGGTGCGCGCCAGGCGGATGGCCCCCACCAGCGTGACGATGGGGACGAATATCCCGATGGCCGCCATCATCACCTTGCCCTTGAGCAACGTGATCACCACCAGCGCCATGTTGATGGCGATGACCACCGGCACCACCAGTGGAGCGTCGTCGATGTCGCCGGGGGCCACCCCCAGCGGGCCGGTGCCCAGCACCAGCGCGGTCAGCACGCACACGGTGGCCACCACGGCGTCCACCGATTTCTGGCCCTCGGCGCTCCAGTAGACGTCGTCCAGGTGCAGGAACAGTGCGAACTCATCCAGCACCAGCGCGGCGCCCACCCCGAACAGCGCCCCGAAGATCTCGAGCCACGGCGACCCGAACTCGTACGAGAACTCCAGGATGCCCATGGTGAGCATGAGCAGCATCCCCCACACCTGGTGGTGGATGTGCACCCCGCCGATGTGGATGTCCTTGATGACCCCGCCCCCGGCGGCGTCATCCGGCGACAGGCGCCCCTCGGCGATGGCCCGCTCGCGCTCCCGGGCCTCGCGGCGGATCTTGCGGGTGATGCCCCGGGTGATGAGGAACGTGGTGACGAACGCGATGAGGATCCACGTGACCCCCGCGCGCCCCTCGTACACGATGTAGTCGTAGTACCACTGCATGCGGCGTGATCAGCCCTCGGCGTCTTCCGCCTGGTCGGGATCCACCAGGCCCTCGATGGCGGAGTCGTCCTCATCCTCGCCCAGGCGGCCGGCGGCGATGTCGGACAGCGTGCGGATGATGGTGACGCACAGGGCGTCGCTCACGGCCAGCTGGGCAGACGATCCGTCGGCGTCCTGCAGCTGCACGGTCCAGTGCGGGACGATGCCCACCTCGTCGTTGGTGTGCGGCGGGGTGACCGACGCGCCCACCAGGCTCTCGATGTTCACGCCGAAGAGCATGGCGGCGGGCAGCACGGTCTCCTCGGGCTCCCACCCCTGGGCCTCGGGTGGCATGTCGCCGCGCATGGGCTCGGCCTGGGTGAAGGCCCCCATCAGGTTCTCGGCGTCCTGGCGGCTCACGAACGCGCTCACCTGCACCGACGGCCCGCCCAGGAACACGATGATGGCCGAGGGGATCTGATCGGGCTCGGGCGGCGCCTCGCCGTCGGGCACCTCGAGCTGCACATCCACCGGGGCGGCCTGGAATGCGGTGGCCTGGAAGGCAATGGTGTGGCGCACGTCGGGAATCCCTCTCGTCGTTGTGTAGCGTCGCAGGCGATGCCGGGGGGTCGCATTCTCTCACGCAGGGCCGGGCCGGTGGCCCTGCCCCTGGGTACCGGGTTACCGGCCGACCACCTGCTGGCCGCGGTCCTGCACCTGGATGCCCCCGTGCTCGTGCGCCATCAAGGCCATACCATCGTGGCCGCGTGCCCCGACCAGGTGGCCACCGGGGCATCGGTGTGGGACGCCCTCAGGCGGCCGCCCGCGGGCCGGGCCGGTGCGACGGCGCACCCCATGGCGGGGGGGTGGATCGGGCTGCTGGCCGACCGCCTGGCGGGCACCGTGGAACTGCTGCCGGGGTCGCCGCCTGACGACGCCGGGCCGCCCGCGGGAATGATCGCCCGCTACCCGGCGGTGCTGGTGGTGGACGACCACGGCACCGCCCGCCTGGTGGCCGAGCGCCCCGGCCCCGAGGCCGACGCCCTGCTGGATGCCGTGCACGCGCGCACCGGCGCCCTGCCTCGGGTGCCGCCACCGGGATCGGACGTGCGCTCGTCGCTGCCCGGGGCCATGTACGAGGCCGCGGTGGAGCGCGCACGCGATCTCATCCGGGCGGGCGACATCTACCAGGTCAACCTGGTGCAGCGGCTGGACGCCGAGTGGACCGCGGGCCCGGCGGCGCTTGCGCGGGCGCTGTGGGCCGCCGCCGGGCCCGCCGCGCACCGCGCCTACATGGACCTGCCCGACGGCACGGTGGTGTCGGCATCACCCGAGCGCATGGTGGCGAGCGATGGACGCCAGGCCTGGAGCGAGCCCATCAAGGGCACGGCGGCCCCGGGCAACTTCCCGGCGCTCGCGGCGAGCGTGAAGGACCGCGCGGAGCACGTGATGATCGTCGACCTGGTCAGGAACGACCTGGGGCGCATCGCCGAGCCCGGAGGCGTGTCGGTGCCGCGCATCATGGAGCCGCTGGTCACCGCATACGCCGACCACATGGTGAGCCGGGTGAGCGCCCGGCTCCGGCCCGGCGCCGGGCCGGCCGACGTGCTGCGCGCGGTGTTCCCGGCCGGGTCGGTGACCGGTGCGCCCAAGGTACGGGCGCTCGAGGTGATCCGCGAGATCGAGCCCGTGGGTCGTGGCCCGGCGTTCGGTAGCGTGGTGGCCGTGGGCACCGACGGATCGCTCGACGCCAGCGTGACCATCCGCACGGCGTGGGTGCCACGCGGGGTGCCGCGCGCGCAGTACTGGTCGGGCGGGGCCATCGTGTGGGACAGCCAGCCGGTGGCCGAGCGCGAGGAGGCCTGGCGCAAGGCGGCGCCGTTCCTGGTGGCCATGGGGGCAACCTCGCGGTGAGCCACGTGGTCTGGCTGGACGGCGGGCTGGTGCAGCCCGGGGACGCAGCGCTGCCCATCACCGACCCCGGCGTGCGCTGGGGCGATGGCCTGTTCGAGACCATGCGGGCCGAGCATGGGCGCGTGCCCCTGATGGAGCGCCACCTGGCGCGGCTGGGTGGGTCGATAGAGGCGCTGGGCATGGCCCCGGCCCCATCGATGGACGAGGTCCGCCGGGCCGTCGACGCCGTGGCCGGCGAGCTGGACGATGGCGTCCATCGCCTGAGGGTGACGGTCACCACCCGCCCCACGCTGCTGGTGGAGGCCACCGAATACGCGCCGGACACGGTGCCGGGCGTGACGGTGGCCGGGCTCATCGGCACCTGGTGGCCGGGCGATGAGATCCGCCAGCACAAGACGCTGTCGTATGCGGCGCACCGCCTGGCGCACCGCCGCGCGGTGGCGGCGGGCGCCGATCACGCGCTGCTGCTGGACGACGTGGGCCACCTGGGCGAGTCGGACGCCGCCAACGTGTTCGTGGTGGCCAACGGCACGCTGCTCACCCCGCCGGTCGAGGGCATCCTGGGCGGCGTCACCCGCGACCTGCTGCTCGAGGCCGCCGAGGCCGAGCTCATCCCCATCGACGTCCGCCACATCGCCGAGGCCGAGTGGCGCAACTGCGACGAGATGTTCCTGAGCAACGGCCTGACCGGCCTCACCCCGGTGCTGGCCATCGACGGCATCCCGGTGCGCGACGGCCGCCCCGGCCCGATCACCGAACGGGTGCGGGAGGCCTTCGCACGAGCAGGCGGCTGGTAACCCCGGTGCCAGGCACTTAACCGTTCGGGCCAGGGGCCCGAACGGTTAAGTGCCTGGCACCGGGGTTCCGGGCTAGCCCTTCTTCCCCCGTGCGGCCTTGGTGCCGTGCTGGGGCTTCTCGCGCATTGGCGGGGCCACCTTGCGGCCCAGCAGGCGCATGGCCTTGAGGCCCAGCGAGAGCTTCTCGCGGTCGTCGGTCTTGCCAATGTCAAGGCCCGCGAGCTCGGCGATGCGGTCCAGCCGGTAGCGGATGGTGTGCCGGTGGGTGTACAGCGTCTGCGCCGTGGCGGCCAGGTTGCAGTCGAGATCCAGGTAGGTGGCCACCGTGCCCACCAGCTCGGTCTGGTACTGCTCGTCGTAGCGCACCAGCGGGGCCATGGTCTGCTCGTAGAAGCTCTCGAGCTCCTCGGGCCGGTCAGCGAACACCTGGAACAGCAGCTTGTAGGTGCCGGTCTCCTCGAAGGTGACCACCTCGCCGGCGCGCCCCAGCTTCTCGCCGATCGACAGCGCAAGCTGGGCCTCGTCGATGGCCGACCCCAGCCGCTCGGGATCGTCCTGCTGCCGCGACAGCGCCAGCGTGAGCGTGAGCCCCGGCACGGTGGGCCCCGTTGCCGCCAGCAGGCGCCGGGCCAGGGTGTGCGCGAGCTCCTCGGGCCCCTCGGACTCGGCATCGCCCTCGCCGCGCGCGGGGAGCAGGATGACCAGCAGCCCCTCGTGCCAGTCGACCAGCGCCTTTGGCCAGTGGAGCTCCAGCACCCCGCGCGTCTGCTGCATGAAGCGCCGGATGAGGCGCGGATCGCTGATGACCCGCCCGGACTCATGCGGGTCCTGCAGCGTGCCCACCAGCGCCACGGCCCCCGCCGAGAGGTCGGCCCCCAGGTGCCGCGCGCGCCGCACCAGCGACTCGCGGCTGACCACCTCGCCCGCCAGCAGCTCCTCGATGAGCTCCCCGCGCAGCCGGGCCTCGGTGTCGACCCGGGTGTCCTCGCGCCGGCGCTCCACCATCAGGGCATCGGCCAGCGCGCCAAGCGCCGGGTCGCCCGCGGCGGGGCCGGCGCCCCATGCCACGAGCAGCCCGGCCATGTCGTCCACCCCGGGGCTGACCAGCCGCACCACGTGGGCCCCCTTCACCCCGGCCTCGCTGAACGGCCCCACCAGCGACGCCGGACCATGCGTGCGGGCATCCTCGATGGCATCGCGCAGGGAGTCCTCCCGGGCGTCGGTGAGCCCCGCCGTGCCCAGCACGTCGAGGTACTCGTCGAGGATCGCCACCGGCGCGCCCAGCACCTCGTGCGCGGCCTCGGCGATGCCCGGCGTTCCCAGCCCGGCGATGAGCACCCGGCGAAGCGCCGCCCGGGCCTCGATCTCGCGCGACTGCCCGGTGACGTGCGCATGCACCGCGGCGATCACCTCGCCCCACGGGCGGTCGGGCGGGATGACCACCACCGGAACCTTGGGGCTGCCCGACACCTGCGCGCGGGTGATGATGGCCACCACCCCCGCGGGTACCGGCTTGGGCACGCCGCCGGGCGACACCAGCAGCGCGCCCTCATGCCCCGGCGCCGCCGGGTCGTCCAGCACCACCGCCTGCACCAACGCCGCATCGCCGGCGTCGTGGGGCGCAACCGTGGCGCCGTCGAGCGCGGGCAGCGCCAGGAGTTCGGCCAGGGGGCGCCCGGCGGCGGCCACGGCACGGGTGGATGAGGAGCCGCGCGCGCGGCTCTTGGTGCGGGTGCTCACCCGCCAAGCATGAAGCACCCGCGGGGCTCGGGCAAGGGACCTCGCGCACACGCGAAGCGCCCGTTTGGACCCCGGGCCAACCACGCGCGGGCAGGTCTTGGCCCCCGAAAGACCCACGGCGACACCCTGCCCGCCGTATTCTGCCCCGTCCGCGTGACCGACTAGGAGGACGTACCCACCCATGCCGACGCGACACAAGAACCTCGGCGCAGCGCAGTGGTTTGCCGACGAGACGGCCATCGAGCCCGTCGACCTCACGCTCCCCGAGAACAACGTCTATGGCGAGAACGTCTTTGGCCCCGCCGCCCAGCGCGCGCGCCTGCCCAAGTCGGTGTACCGCAAGCTGCAGGCCACCATCGAGCGCGGCGCCGAGCTGGACCCCTCGATCGCCGACGCCGTGGCATCGGCCATGAAGGACTGGGCGCTGGCCAAGGGCGCCACGCACTACACCCACTGGTTCCAGCCGCTCACCGGCAGCACGGCCGAGAAGCACGACTCGTTCTTCGGGCCCACCGGCGACGGCGGCAGCATTGCGGAGTTCTCGGGCAAGGAGCTCATCCAGGCCGAGCCCGACGCCTCGTCGTTCCCCACCGGCGGCATCCGCGCCACGTTCGAGGCCCGCGGCTACACCGCGTGGGACCCCACGAGCCCGGCGTTCATCATGGAGAGCCCCAACGGCGCCACGCTGTGCATCCCCACGGCGTTCATGTCGTGGACCGGCGAGGCCCTCGACAACAAGCTGCCGCTGCTGCGCTCGATGGAGGCGCTCAGCAACGCGGCCATCAAGGCTCTCGACCTGTTCGGCGACCACGACGCCCAGCGCGTGTTCACCACCGTGGGCGCCGAGCAGGAGTACTTCCTGATCGACGAGCAGTACTACTACGAGCGCCCCGACCTCATCAACACCGGCCGCACGCTGTACGGCGCCAAGCCGCCCAAGGGTCATGAGCGGGACGACCACTACTTCGGCTCCATCCCCGACCGCGTGCTGGCCTGCATGATGGAGGTGGAGCGCGAGCTCGCCCGCCTGGGCGTGCCCATCAAGACCCGCCACAACGAGGTGGCGCCCGCCCAGTACGAGGTGGCGCCCATCTTCGAGATCAGCAGCGTGGGCGCAGATCACCAGCACCTGGTCATGCAGATGCTGCAGAAGATCGCCCGCCGCTACGGCTTGGTGGCCCTGCTGCACGAGAAGCCCTTCGCCGGCGTGAACGGGTCGGGCAAGCACAACAACTGGTCCATGGGCACCGACACCGGGCACAACCTGCTGGAGCCCGGCGACACCCCGCACGACAACCTGCAGTTCCTGTTCTTCACCTCGGCGGTCATCCGCGCGGTCGACAAGTACCAGGGCCTGCTGCGCGCCACGGTGGCCAACGCCGGGCAGGACCACCGCCTTGGCGCCAACGAGGCGCCCCCGGCCATCATCTCCGTGTACCTGGGCGCCGAGATCCAGCGGGTGCTCGAGGGCATTGCGGCGGGCAAGGCGCGCAAGAGCACGCCGCGCTCGTTCCTGGGCCTCGGCACCCCGGTGCTGCCGCCCATGCCGCTGCACGCGGGCGACCGCAACCGCACCAGCCCCTTCGCCTTCACCGGCAACAAGTTCGAGTTCCGGGCGCTCGGCGCCAACCAGGAACTGGGCCTGCCCAACACGGTGCTCAACACCATCGTGGCCGAGTCGATCGACTACATGGCCGGCGAGCTCAAGAAGAAGCTGGCCAAGCGCGGCGCCACCGAGGAGAAGGCCGTGGTCGACGTGGTGGCCGAGGTCTACCGCAAGCACGGTCGCGTGGTGTTCGACGGCGACGGCTACTCGGATGCATGGCACAAGGAGGCCGACAAGCGCGGCCTGCTCAACCTGCGCACCACGCCGGACGCCCTGCCGCAGTTCGTCAGCCCGGCCACGGTGCAGGTGTTCACCAAGTACAAGGTGCTCGACAAGCGGGAGCTCACCGCCCGCTACGAGGTGTACGTGGAGCAGTACATCACCAAGGTGAACATCGAGGCCGAGACCGCGGCCAACATGGCCCGCACGCTCATCCTGCCGGCGGCACTCCGGCAGATCGAGCTGTGCGACGACGCCGGCATCGAGGACCTCACCGCCGAAGTGCGAAGCCTCACCGAGGACTTCCTGGCGGCGCTCAAGGTGCTGGAGAAGGCCAACGCCAGCCACCCGCACTCGGGATCGGCCATCAAGCACGCCGAGTACATGCGCGACACGGTGCTGCCGGCCATGAGCGCCGCGCGCGAGGTGGCCGACAGCCTGGAGGGCATCGTGGCCGACGACCTGTGGCCGCTGCCCAAGTACCAGGAGATGCTGTTCGTCAAGTAGGGGTCGGACAGGGACCCCCGCAAACCCCGTATGAGGCGGGGCGCGCAGCCAGAGGGGGGCGGGATTTCGCGGGGAGGACCGTTCGAAGAGGTCCGACCGTGAAGATCCCGCCCCCCTCTGGCGTCCCCGCCCACGACGAGTGAGGTAATTTCGCCCGATGACCCGTGACGAGATCCTGGCGCTCTGCGAGGAGCGCGACATCAAGTTCATCCGGTTCTGGTTCACCGACGTGGTGGGCCAGTTGAAGAGCTTCGCGGTCACGCGCGAGGAGCTTCCCACCGCGATGGAGAACGGCATGGGCTTCGATGGCTCGTCCATCACGGGATTCAATGCCATCGAGGAGTCGGACATGGTCGCCATGCCCGACATCGACACCTTCGCGGTGCTGCCCTACCGCCCCACCGAGCAGGGCGTGGCGCGCATGTTCTGCGACATCCAGCTGCCCACCGGCGAGCCCTACGAGGGCGACCCGCGGCAGATCCTGCGCCGTGCGGTGGACCGCGCCGCCCGCATGGGGTTCGACCACTACTACCTGGGCCCCGAGCTGGAGTTCTTCTACTTCCGGAGCAGCGAGGGCACCGAGCCGCTGGATCGCGGTGGGTACTTCGACCTCACCACGCTCGACGCCGCCAGCGATCTCCGGCGCGACACCGTGCTGGCGCTCGAGGCCATGGGGATCCGCGTGGAGTACTCGCACCACGAGGTGGCGCCCAGCCAGCACGAGATCGACATGCGGTTCGACGACGCCCTGCGCATGGCCGACAACGTCATGACCTACCGCACGGTGGTGAAGGAAGTGGCGCACCGGCACGGGGTGTACGCCACGTTCATGCCCAAGCCGCTGGCCGGCGAGAACGGGTCGGGCATGCACACCCACCAGAGCCTGTTCCGGGGCGAGGCCAACGCGTTCTTCGACGCCGCGGACGAGTACCTGCTGTCGGCCGACGCCAAGGCGTTCATCGCGGGGCAGCTGCGCCACGCGCGCGAGCTCTCATGCGTGTTCGCCCAGTGGGTCAACTCCTACAAGCGACTGGTGCCGGGGTACGAGGCCCCGGTGTACATCGCGTGGAGCCGGCGCAACCGGTCGGCGCTCATCCGCGTGCCGATGTACCACGTGGGCAAGGAGCGGGCCACGCGCTGCGAGCTGCGCAGCCCCGACCCGGCCTGCAACCCGTACCTCACGTTCGCCGCGCTGCTGCACGCGGGGCTCGACGGCATCGAGAAGGGCTACGAGCTGCCGCCTCCCATGGAGACCAACCTCTATGAGTTCGGGCCCGAGGAGCGGGCGCGGGCGGGCATCGAGAGCCTGCCCGAGACGCTGGGCGAGGCCATCGAGATCGGCGCGGCCAGCGAGCTGCTGCTCCGGGCGTTCGGCGAGCACACGCACAACCGGTTCGTCGAGATCAAGCGCGCGGAGTGGGAGGAGTACCGCGTGCAGCTCACGCCGTTCGAGATGGAGCGGTACCTGCCGGTTCTCTGATGGACTCCGCGGTGTCCACCGACGTGTCGTGGCTTCCGGAGTGGGCAGACACCCTCATCTGGGTGGGCGCCATCGTCCTGCTCACGGCCATATCCATCTGGATCGTGCGGGCTGTGGAGCGTCGCTCGGTGGCGCGCGTCATGCGCCAGGGCGAGACCGTGGCGGCGCGACAGAAGTCCACGGCGGTGGCGGCGCTTGCCACGGGCATCATCTACCTGGTGGTGCTGGCGGCCATCGTGGCCGTGGTCGCAGCCATCTTCGGCGCCAGCAGCGTCGCCGCCATCTCGGGTTCGGCGTTCGTCATCCTGGTACTGGGCTTCGCGGTGCAGCGGCTGCTGGGCGACGTGGTGGCCGGGTTCTTCATCCTGTTCGAGGAGCAGTTCGCCGTGGGCGACCTGGTGACGCTGGAGCCCACCATCCCCGCCGGCCTGGTGCGGCGGGTGAGCCTGCGGGTCACGGAGCTGCAGGCCATGAACGGCGACGTGGTGTACCTGCCCAACTCACTGGCCAAGGGGGTGCAGCGCATGCCCCACGCCGCGCGCGACATGGAGGTGGGCGTGCTGGTCACCGACGTCGCGCCCGTGGCGCGTGCCGTGGCCGACGCGGCCGATCTGGTAGGGCCGGGGGGCGTGCGGTATCCGTCGCCGCCCACGATCACCCGCACCGACGACATGGGTGATGGCCTGTCGTGGGTGCGCATCCGCGTGGACGTGCCGCCCGGTTTCGAGTGGATGGCCACCGGGCTGTTCGTGGACGTCATCCGCGCGCGGTGCGGCGACGCCCTCAAGGGCGAGCCCATCACCTCGGATGTCGACCCCGACGTCTACCGGGGCTACGAGAAGATGCTGCGCGAGGCCCGCGAGGGCTAGCCCGCGGGGGTGCGGGCGGCCATGTGCAGCACCTCGCGCCAGCGGTCCACGCAGGCGCCCCAGGTCCAACCCGAGGAGAAGGCCCGGCCGCTCTCGCCCATGGCGCGGCGCTCGTCGGGGGCGGCGGCCAGGCGGGCCAGCTGGCGGGCATAGGTATCCGGGCCGGTGTAGAGCAGGCCGCCGCCGGCCCGGGCGGTCTGGCCGGCCACCACCTGGGCGCGGGCGTTGCCCAGGGTGGGCCGGCCCGCGCGCCAGGCCTCCAGGGCCACCAGCGACAGGCTCTCGTAGGGCGATGGCAGCACCACCACCTCGGCGGCCGCCAGCAGGTCGGCGCGCTCCTGGTCCGTGATGAACCCGGTGGTGGTCACCCACCCGGGGATCTCCATGCCGGGGGCCTCGCGGCCGGCCAGCACCAGGCCCAGGCCGGGGCCCTGCTGCAGGTAGGCCCGGTGGGCGCGGATGAGGGCGTCCACCCCCTTGGCGGCGTCCACCCGTCCCAGGTACAGCGCGAACCGCGGGGGCAGGGCCCACCGCGCGCGTGCCCGTGCGGCGTCGCCATCGGGTGAGGGGTCGAGCCCGGCGCCCACCACCACCCCGGGCGCGGCGGTGCCCCCGAGGGTGTCCTCAACCAGCCGCCGCTCCTCGGGGGTCATGAACGCCAGGGCCCGAGCCATGCGCATCACCCCGCGCGTCAGCCCGAACCGCAGCATGGGCTCCTCATGCGCCAGCGGCACCAACACCGCCCGATCGCGCACAAGCGGAATGGCGAGCTGCGAGGTGGCATAGAGATAGGTCCAGCAGGCGACGACCTCGTGCGCCTTTGCACGCTCGCTGCGACCCCGGTGCCTGGCACCGGGGTCGCTGAGAGCGTGCAACATTTCACGGGATACCGGGCCCTGCGTTACACACCACTCGGCTTCCATCGCCGGGTCGCCCGGGCTCAGGCCCAGGGCGCGCACCAGGTCGGCTGCGCGGGCGGGGTCGGGCGGGTCCACCGCGAAGCGGCGCACCGTCACGCCGTCGTCCTCGGTGGTGCCGGGCGGGTAGAAGGGCTCCCAGCTCAGGTAGTCGCGGGCCGTGGTGGTGTAGACCGTCACGCGCTCGCCCGCGCGCACGAGCGCCCGGGCGGTGTCGCGGCAGAGCGCCTCAGCGCCCCCCGCCACCTCGGCGCCGTAGCGCTGCACCACGAAGGCGATGTTCATCGCCGGCCCCGGCGACCGGGCATCAGTCGTCCGCGCTTGGCGGCACGCGCCTCTCGAGGTAGTCGATGCGGGCCTCGAGCCTGCGGATCTCGGCCTGCATGCGGTGGCGGTCGGCCTCGAGCTGCGCTAACAGATCGGCCAGCGCGGGCGTGATGAGGCGCATCACCGCACGCCGACCGCCTCCCACGGCCCTTCCCGCCACCCCATCGCGTGCGGACGGCGCCGGATCGGCGATTCGCAGCGGCGGCAGCGGCGGCTCTCCCGCGGCGTCGCGCAGCGCCGCCAGCAGGGCGTCGGGGTCGGGCTCGGTGCTCACGCCCGCGCCCCCATCAATACGCCCCGCGCTTGAACAGCACCGCCGGGACGGTGCGCACCAGGATCACCAGGTCGAGCCAGATCGACCACGTCTCGATGTAGTAGAAGTCGAGCCGCACGAGCTCGTCGAACGACAGGTCGGCCCGACCGCTCACCTGCCACAGGCCGGTCATGCCCGGCAGCACCAGGTAGCGCTTGCGGTGGAGGTCGTCGAGCAGCAGGTAGTCACGCTCGGGAAGCGGCCGCGGACCCACCAGCGACATCTCGCCGCGCATCACGTTGAACAGTTGCGGAAGCTCGTCGATGCTGAACCGGCGCAGGAACCTGCCCACGCGGGTCACGCGCGGATCGTCGCTGATCTTGAACAGCGCGCCGTCGGCCTCGTTGCGATCCTCGAGCGCCGCCTGCAGCTGGTCGGCCCCCACCGTCATCGTGCGGAACTTCAGGCAGTCGAAGGGGTGCTCCTCCACGCCCATGCGACGGTTCCGATAGAGGATGGGCCCTCGGTCCTCGATCCAGATGGCCAGCGCCGTGAGCAGCATGACCGGTGACAGCAGGATGATGAGCAGCGCGCCCACCACGATGTCGAACGCCCGCTTGGCGAAGAACGCGATGCCGCTGAGCACCGGCGGGCGCAGCTCGAACAGCGGAAGCCCCGGGGCCGGAACCGCCCGGATGGAGTGCGACAGCAGCTGGGCCGTGGTGGGCGCGAGCCGCACGGGGAGGCCCCGGCGCCGGCACACATCCAGCAGGTCGAGGATGGACTGGTCGCGCCCGGCCTGACCGGCCAGGATGACCTCGTCGATGCGCCCGGGGTCGAGCAGCACGTCCAGCTCGCGCGCGGCCGGGGGCTCGTCCTCGGTGCCCACGCCCGCCACCAACGTGTGACGGCCCACCACGCGATACGCCACCCCATGGCGGTCGGTGCTGGCACGCGTGATGCTCTCGGCGATGGGGCCGGTCATGTCGGGCGCGCCCACCAGCAGGGCACGACGCTCGAACTTGAGCATGTCGAGCACCAGCGCGGTGGCGCTGTCCCACGATGCGCGCAGCACGATCACCAGGAGCGAGATGACGAACCACGACGAGTAGAAGATGTAGAAGGTGTTGAAGCGCCAGCCGCTGGCCAGCACCAGGGCCAGCACGATCAGCGTGCTCACGGTGACCGCCGACAGGATGCGGCTCGACCCGCCGCGCTCCTCGCGCTCGGCGTAGAGGCCGTACTTGGCGAACACCAGCACGAGGGTGATGGTGGCCAGCGGCAGGGCCTTCTGCTCCACGGTCCAGATGGCCGCCGAGTCGATGGGCTGCCCCTGCACCATCAGCTTGAACGCCAGCACGGCGTACAGCCCCAGGAACACCGACATGACGTCGATGGCCAGCAGCGCCACCACGCTGAACGCACGCCGGAGGTAGTCGCGTCCCTGCCGGCCGCGCAGGATGGGCACGAACCGCACATCGCGCGACGCCAGCCGCTCGCCGGCCTCCTGCGGCGTCGCGGTGCTGCGGCTGGGCGGTGGAGGAGGCGAGCTCACCGGATCAGGGTACCCCCTACCTCACCCTGATCGTCACGGGCCACGACGACTTGGTCTGGCGACTGCCCGAGGGCACGTCGCCGGTCCAGGTGGCGCGGTACACGTTGGTGGCCGTGGGCCGGAAGCGGTAGGCAAACGAGCCATCACGCGTGGTGGTGACCGTCGCGAGGGTGCTCCAGGAATTGCCCCGACGCACCTGCAGGTTCACCTCGGTGGGCCTGCGCGTCGTGCGCACCTGGCCCACCAGCGTGGCCGTGCGACCGCGCGCCACGGGCGCGGGCGACAGCGGCGACATGGGCAGCGAGAACACCTCGGCCGCGGGCTTGGGCCTGGCGTCCTGGCGCAGCAGCCCCGATCCCCAGTTGGCGTTGTCCTGCAGGAAGTACCACACGAACATCCTGATGCGCGTGTTGGGGCGCACCCGGCGGTAGGCATCCTGCAGGTACTGCGCCTGCTGGGCCTCGCTCACGAACATCGAGTACTCGCCCACCTTCACGGTGGAGAAGCCGAACTCCGTGAGCCACAGCCGCTTGCCGCGGAGGTAGGTCCTGTCCACCTCCTGCTGGAAGCGCTTGATGTTGTAGAGGTCGATGTACGACGAACCCGGGAAGTTGGTGTTGCGCGGCTTGGTGATGGGGTACGGGTGGTGGCTCACCACGTTCATCGGGGGCCGGCGGCCCTTCTTGTTGAGGCCCTTCAGGAAGTTGCTGGGGCTGGTGCGCGCGTTGGGGCTGCGCGGGCACGACGACGGGCACTGGTCGCCCGCCGGCGACGTGACCACGCCGGCGATGCGGCTGCCCTTGTCCACCCGCTTGACGTTGGCGTAGAAGCTCTTGGCAAGCGCGCTGTAGGTGGCCGTGGACACGTTCACCCAGTTGCGGCCCCTCTTGGCGTACTGCGGCCGCAGGAACAGCGGGATGTTGGGCTCGTTCCAGATCTCCCAGTCGCGCACGCCGCGCGGGGCGTAGCGACTGGCGAGCGCGTAGGCGAAATTGCCGTAGTCACCCGCCCGGGCCGGGCGGCGCGTGTAATCGGCGAACCGGGCCGACTTGGGCACCCTCTTGTCCGCCGCCCAGTTGGGCGTGCCCCACACGGTCATGAGCACCCGCACCCCGCGCTTGGCCGCGGCATCCACGATGGGGTCGTACGCCGACCAGTTGTAGGCCGGGTCGTTGGGGTCCTTGGGGTTCCTCGGCCGCTTGGTGGCCACCACGTCCCACCGGGTGTCCACGCGGATGATGCGCGCGCCCATGCGCGCCATGGTCTGCACGCGCGACTCCGCCTCCGCCTCGGGCACCTGGTACACGCGGTCATCCTGGATGCCCGCCAGCGCCGACGATGCCGGCACCCCCGGCACCGTGCCCTTGACGGCCCCGGGCTGGGCCGCTACCCCCCCGCACCCGGCAAGGGCGCCAACGGCGAGCGCCGCGAGGGCGCCACGGGTCATCACGGTCTGCATTCGGGTGCGCATGCGGCGGATGGCCTCCATGAGGGGCGGTCGGGTTCTCAGTTGGGGCCTTTCGTGCGCAGCGGAAAATGGACGCGCGACCCCGCGGACAGGAGTGAGGCTAGGGCCGCGTCGGGACGCCCGGCAAGGAGAGCGTGCCGGATCAACACGCACTCCTCACGGGATCCTTACGGTCTCGGGCCGAATTCCCCTGCCCGATGGGACAGACGGGGTACCGCGGCGATGCGTCAGGGGGCCGTGCGCGGGGTGATTGCCCGCTCCACATCGGGCGAGCGCAGCACGGTGCCGCCCTCCGGGGTCACCACGATCTCCCGGCCCTGCTCCACCAGCCACCTGGGGTCGAGAATCTCGATCGCGACGATCCTGCCCTCGCTCCACACCACGCTGCAGTCCTCGAGCGAGGCATCCCCGTCATCGGGCTCCACCTTTGCCGGATTGCCGCTGCGAAGGCGCAGCACGTCGAACTCATCGTCGTCCACGACCACGGAGACCCGGCGTTCACGCTGCGGGATCCAGCGCCAATGGCGATGCCTTCCCGCGCGCGGGTCTGGCGCCAGCCCCTCTGCGTGTGCCAGCGCGTCGAGGATCACATCCCGTCGGGGCGTGAAGTACGCCCCGTGGTCACCGTCGATCGTGCGGAGGATCCGCTCCGGCACCACCACCGCCCTCCCGGACACGGGGTCCACCACGAACGCCCCCTCCGGGAGGTCGGGCCACGGCCCCCGGCCGGATGTCACGCCGCCGCCGGCGGGCAGCCCTCCGGGTTCATCAGCTCACGGGCGAGATCGCCCACCGGCATGCCGTCAGCCTCTGCCTGCCGAAGGGCGTCGGGTACGTCATCGGCCAGCCCCAGCCTCAGGCGCAAGGCGGCGTCCACGGCGGCCAGCCACTCGCTCACCCGGTCGCAGTGCACCAGCACGGCACCGGGCTCGCGGGCCATCGTTGCGGCGACATCCTCGGCCACGCGCGGCAACTGCGCCCGCGCCTGCACGACGTCCTTAAGCGGATGCCACCGCACCCCGAACCCCGCCTGCGCGTACTCGATCACGCAGTGGCGGCTGCGCATGGTCGACACGATGGTGGTCACCCCCTGTGCCCGCCACCAGGCGAGCTCCGCATGCCGCCGGGTCACCCGATGCCCGCGGCCACCTCCCCCGGGCCGCTCGGCCACGGCCAGCGATCCGGGAACGATCCAGGCATGCACGGGGACCTTCTTCAGGGCGCTCATGGGGCTCTCCCAGATGGCGATTGGCGATGCCGCCAGCATGCGCCCGCCCGGCGTTACGCATCCACACCGGCGCGCAACAACATGCGCGCGCACCCGTGGCGCGCGCTTACCGATTCCTTACCCCTCCATGGAGCGCCCCGAACGGCCCGCTCCATACGGTGCGGATCGTTCTGAATCCATCAGGGGGAAGAGGATGACGCACCGCACTCTCATCGCATCCGGCATCGTGGCCATCGCAGGGCTCGGCATGGCGGGTGCCGGCATGGCGGCCCCGGTCATCGACAGCGTGGAGGTCAACCGCACGGGCGCCACCACCCTCGAGGTGGACGTCGACACCGAGAGGGGCACCGATGCCGCCCGGCCGCGCATCACCGTGAGCTCGCGCCTGGTGCGGGTGAACCGATCGGGGAAGGCCCGGCGCGCCAACGTGCGCGCCCGCGCGCGCGTGGACCTGGACGACTGGCGCGAGGCCACGCAGGCCGGCGACCCGGTCACGGCCACGGCGCGCCTCACGCGCGTGCGGCAGGCCACCGGAAAGACCATCCGGGTGCGCGTGCGCGCGTGCGACTCCGACGGCTGCATCACGGTCAACCGACGGGTCACCGTGCTGGATGACGACTCCCGGGACTCGACCGGGAGCGGTTCGCCCGGCACGCGATCGTCCGACTCACCCACGGACCCCCTCCCCCCGGGGGCCATCGACGCCGACGGCGCGGTGAGGGTGGCGCTGGCGGCAGTGGGCAGCGGGAGCGCCCTCGTCAGCGTGGAGCGCGAGGACGACTACGGCGCCGCATGGGAGGTGAAGGTGCGTCGCACCGACGGCGCCCGGGTGAAGGTGTACGTCAGCGCCGGCGGCGCCGTGGTGCGGACCCGCGTGGACGACGGCGACGATTACCGGTCGCCGCTGCCCCCCGACTCCATCGGCGCGGAGCAGGCGGTGGCCGTTGCCCTGGCGCGCGTGGGCGATGGCAGCAGCCTCATCAAGGTGGAGCGCGAGGACGACCGCGGAGTGGCATGGGAGGTCGAGGTGCGCGCGGCCAACGGTGCCGAGTGGGAGGTGTACGTGTCCGCGACCGGCCGGGTGGTGAAGGCCGAGATCGACGACTGACCCGCCCGCGGGGCGGCATCAGGGCGCGCGGCCACCTCAGTCGGGGGTGGCCGCCGCCCTGATCCACCCGGGCACGGGCACCGGGGTGCGCCCCGCGCGCTCGATGCACACGTGCACCAGCTGGCCCTCGGCGCAGAGCTCATCCCCCCGCAGGAACCTGTGGCGGCTGCGGAACGACGTGGTGCCCACTCCCCCCACCGACGTCTCGATGGTGATCATGTCGTCCAGCAGGATGCGCTGGTCGAACCGGCAACCGCTGTCCACGATGGGGATGCCCACCCCCTCCTCCAGCAATCGGGTGAACGGCCAGCCCAGGTCGGCAAGCCACTCGCACAGGCCGCGATCCATCCACCGGTAGGCGGTGGTGAAGTGGATCTGGCTCACGTCCACCTCGGACATCGCGATGCGCCGGGTCTCGCGCCTGATGTGGGGCCCCGGGGAGGTCACGGGCCCACAGTACCCCGCTTTTTCCCGCTACGAGCGCCCCGGTGCCTGGCACTTAACCGTTCCCGGGGGGAGCAACAGCCGCGCCCGCGCGTTGGTGCAACAGGTGCTGCCGGAACATCGGCATGCAAGGCCCGTTGCACAGGAACCGCCATGACGCCACAATCCATTTCCCACTAGCCCCCCGATGCACCCCGACCCACCGGACACCCCACCCGGCCTCGCCACTCCCGTGGCGGGCGAGCAGCCCGACGAGGCGCGCCGCAGGCTCTGCCTGGCCGCCATGGCCGGCGCGCCGGGCCTGCTGCGCTACGCGGCCCGGTTCGCCCCCTCGCTCGAGGACGCCGAGGACGCCTACCAGCGCGGCATGGAGGTCGCGCTGACCAAGGGCCCCATCGGCCCGCTCGAGGAGTTCATCGCCTGGCTGCACGTGGTCATCCGCAACGAGGCCACCACGCTCGCCCGCCGGCGCGGCCGCGAGGCCCCCGCGGGCGACGACCTCATCCCCCAGGTCGACGCCCACGCCGCCTCCATCGGCGCCACCGCCCGCGAGCCCGTCGCCGTGGCCGAGTGGCGCGAGCGCTATCGCACCCTGCAGGACGCCATGACATCACTGAACGAGGCCGAGCGGGTGTGCCTGCTGCTTCGCACCGCCGGGGTGAGCCGCGCCGAGATCGGCTCGATGACCGGCTACACCGACCGCAAGGTGGAGCGCAGCATCGTGCGCGCCCGCAAGCGCCTGCACGCCTGGCACATCGACCTCGCCACCGGCGAGCGATGCGACAAGCTGCGCGAGGCCCTGCAGAACGTGGCCGACGGCGAGGCCGGCATGCGCGAGCGCAAGGCCGTGTCGCGCCACGTGCACCACTGCGGCGCCTGCCGGGCGGCCCTGCGCGCCCGTCGCCAGACCAATGCCGGAATAACCGCGCTGGTGCCCGTGGCCGTGGTGGGAGCCGCCGCGGCGGGCCTGGCCGTTCCCGACCCGAGCCCCGCCCTGAGCGTGATGGAGCGCGGCACCGCCCGGCTCACCGTCACCGTGGGCCAGGCGTGGCAGGCCATGCTGGACGTCCCGTCACTGCTCAGCGCCCGCATGGGCGCGGGCGCCGTGGCCATCACGGTGGC
>Ga0180431_10002555_pt1 | contig 24297 bp, 17 predicted proteins | sample SS_ome_11_FD_132459 | JGI IMG/M metagenome (GOLD analysis project Ga0180431, IMG submission 132459) | Hypersaline lake sediment archaeal communities from the Salton Sea, California, USA - SS_1_MS_1 metaG | ecosystem: Environmental > Aquatic > Non-marine Saline and Alkaline > Hypersaline >... | reverse complement strand
CCCGGAATGCCACAGAGGGCGTTCCCTACAGGACTTGCGATTTCTCAATATGTTTGCAGCGACGGCCTTGGAAGGCCATCGTACTGCAGACGGCTGAAGTATCACGAAATTGAAAATTGTAAAATGAAAATTGAAAATTGAGTAACACTTCAGCCGAATGGCGAAACGCGGGCGGGTGGCACTGCTGGCTCGTCCAGCAGTGTTGTTCGAGCGACCTTGAGGCACTGCTGGGCAAGCCAGCAGTGGCACCCGCGCGATCAACGTACGCGCCCATCTCAAAAAGCAAATTCGGCCATGACAGTGCTTTTTCTCTCTCTTTTAATAACCTACAACCCGTTCGGCGCCGCTGCCTGCTCCTCGCCTCCCGCAGGCGCGAAGGACTGCAACAGCGTCACCTCGTGTTCGCCGTCGACCATCGTGAAGATGCGGAAGTGGATTTTGCCCGGCTTGTCTTTGAGCTTGGAGAGGAGTTGCCCCAGGCTTTCGAACTTCCCGATCTCCTGCTGGATTGGCTTGAGCTTTTTGTTGACCTCGCCCTGCTTTCTCTTGTCATTCCCCGCGGCCCTCAACTGTACGTACAGTTGTTGTTGTTGCCCCGCGAGTTGTCGCATGTATTGTTCGGCTTCCTTGAACCGGAAGAGCGTGGGTTGCGGGTTCAGCAGGGTGTATTGGATCATGGCGCCAACCTCGATCGCGGGGTGGGCGCCGGCGTTGAACTTCACGCCTATCCCGAAATTCGGGATATTGTCCGCATCGAATGCGATCCCGGTTTGGCCGTTGGGGGCGAGGGTCCGGCCCGCCGAGTACTTCGTCGGGGGAAATCCGCCTTCGAGACGCACGATTTCCATCTGCAGCAGCTCGGGCGCCGGAAGCCGCTCGGCGGGCAACACGACCTTGCTGGTCCCGGTTTTCAGGTTGACGGTCGCCGGCTCGATGACCTGCGGCCGGCCCAGCGGCAGGAAACGCGACTTGTCGTCGACCGAAACGTTCAAGCCGCAATTCAACAGGCCGTTGACGTGTTTGGGGCTCAGCCCCTGCGCCCACTGGAAATAGAGCGTGTCTTCCTTGAGCAAAACTCTCGCGATGGGGGCCCGCTTCGGCGCATCGCCCCGGCCCTTCGCCACCAGGTAGATGGGCCATTGGTTCTTGCCTTTGTCCATTTCGATTTGCCGCGGCGGGCGAACGGCGGTCCGGCCGCCGACCAGTTCCAGATCGACGGTTTGCCCCGGTTTCAGCACGAGCTTGCCGATGGGCTGAACCTTGTTGGTGGAGGGCTTATCCAGCGGTTTCAGCGCACCGGTTGTCCGCAGGGTCTTGAACGCGCTGACCAGGGGGGCCTTGGTGGCGGCGATTTCGTTGGGTTTCAGCGCGCGGCTCCAGACGGTCACGCCGTCGAGCGCCCCCTTGAAGCGGCTCCTGGTGTCGGTGACAATCCCGAGCTTCATTACGAAGCCGTCCTGCGGCTCTTTGTCGTAGCTCCAGTTGCCCTTGTCGCCGTCCGGCTTGCCGTCGACGTAGAGGGTAACTTTATCCTTATCACCCTGGATATTGGACTGCGCCACCACAGCGACATGATGCCACTGGTCGTCGTTGACGGTTGCCTTTCCGCTGAACTGGCCCACCTGGTGCGACGTGAACCTGAGTTTGCCGCCTTGCAGGGAAAGGAACTTCTGCCCCTTCTTCCCCCTGTTGCCTATGGGAGCGAAGGCGATGATTTTCGTATCGTTTTCCGTCGTTTTGACCCACGCGGTCCAGGTGAAGTCGGCGTTGTGGTTGAACTGATCGGAGCCCTGGATGACAACGTGCCCGTTGCCGTCGAAGCGCACGGCATTGTCGTGTTTGCCCTCTTCACCATAGGCCACCGCTCCCTGGACCTTTCCATGGTGGTTGTTGCCCGACGCGTCGCGCAACTGGCCCGACTTGTCGTCGAGGTTGAGGAAGACGAGATTGCCCCCGGTGCTGCCGGCGGTTGGTTCGGCGGGTGTTTTCGCGGGATCGGGTTTAGTTGCCGGGTCTTCTGTTGTTTTTGCTGCCGTCCCCGCCCCGACCGCCGCGATGACGTCGTCGGGCAACTTGAGTTTCCGCCATCGCTCTTTCGTGGCTTCGACGTCGATCCGGCCGGGGATCCTCACGTTGTCGAGCAACATGAAGCCCTTGTCCCTGTGGTGGGTCTTGTCCACTAGTTTCAAGACGAGTTTTTGACCGACGACCCCATTGAGGTTGCTGACGGCCATCTCCTTAAGGGCATGGCTGTTTGCCTTGATCGTGCGGACCTGCTTGCCGTCGAGCGTTTCGATCCGGAAGACGGTGTTATTGTGGTTGCCGCCGGCGAGCAGGCACTTGATTTCGGGTTTTTCCAGGACGAAGACGGGTGATTCGACGACTCCCTTCTGAGCGTTGCCGCCCCCTGCGTGCGTGTCGAGGTAGTATTTTCCTTGCTTCTTGACGTCTTTGTTGCCCGGTCCCTTGTCTTTGTCGCTGACGATGCTCTGGAATTCCCCCTCGACGACGGCCCAGCCCTGCAGATCGCCGGTTTCGAAGTCGAAGACGAGTTTGCCTCCCTGCCCGGAAGACCCTTCAGGAGTTCCCTGGGGAGTTTCTTTAGGTGTCTCTTCGGGCGTTTTGGCGACGGCCTCGCCGGTCGGCGTATCGGCCATTTCCAATTCGTATCTCTCGCCCAGGTAGCTTTCGACTTTCCGGCATTCGTCTTCCGACAAGGCACTGTTGTAAACCAGCAACTCGGCAATATCGCCCTGGAAGAAGCCATTGCCTTCGTAATGGGAGCCGATCCATTTCTCCGACGTTCCTTCGGCCGAGTGGGAAGCCGTCGTTGTTTTCTGCGGAGTGCCGTTGATCCGCAATTCGGCACGGTTCTTCGTGTTGTCGTAGACGTAAGTGGCGACTACCGGGTGGTCCTTTTGCAGCGACAAGCTCTTCGTATCCCCGGACTTCTCGGTGGTCATCAACCACGCGCCCAGCGTCCAGTCGCTTCCGATCGCGAGTACGATCCGCGATTCGGTCTTGCCGTTGAATAACTGGGCGCCGTACGAGCCGTCGCCCCGCGCGGCCGGCGAGAAGACCGCAACGACCGTTTGATCTTTGGCCGAGTCAAAGGACGAGGTGACCAGGTTGGTTTTGCCGTCGAACCGGATCGCCGGCTTATCGCCGACCGCGGCGTCGACCCACGCGGGCCGCCGCTCCGGGCTTTCCTGACGGGCATCTTCCGCCTCTTGATTATCGCCGGTCAGCAAGTCCCCCCAACTCTCCACGCGGTCGTCGTCGTGACGGACCACGCCGGCGTCGGCCGCCAGCCACAGCGCCAGATCCCGCGTGACCGGGAGCGCCGGCAACTCGGAATCGCCCGTCTCGTTGCCCTGCGATACCGTCTCGGCCGGATCGGCGGGCGGCGGAGAAGGGGCCGGTGCATCAAGATCGAGCACTTCGCCTTCCGGATCGTTGAAGTCGGATGGTTTTCCGGTCGATCCGGTTTTTGCCACTTCGTCTTCCGGCGACTTGCGGGAACCGGCCAAGAAAGGTATCAGCAGTGCGAGTACGACGAGCAATCCGACGGCGAGCACCCCCGCAATGATCTTCTGCTGGGGAGTTGCGAGAAATCCCCGCTTTCCGGCACGGCGTTCTTGGCCGGACCCGGGAGTGGCCTTGCCGGCATCGGGAAGGTCTTCCGCGGCGGCGCGGCCGCTTCTGCCCGGCTTGCCGGCGGGCGGCGGTATGGCGCCGGGTTTGATTTTTTCCCGCCTGGGCAACGGGGCGGCTTGCTTGATGCCGGCTCGCTTCGGCGATGCGGCAGCCGGTTTGGCCCCCCCGCGTTTCGGCAGCGTCCGGCCTGCCAGGAGTTGGGCGGCCTGCCTCCGCGAAAGCCATCCGGACTTTACCAGGCTGCCGGCCAACATTTTGGCATTATCACCCTCCTGGATCATCGCCCGAACCTCCTCCAAACGCTTCGGTCCGAGCAGATCGCTCTTTTCCAGCAGATCAAGGAGTTCTTCGGCCGAGGTGATAGCCATTGGTGCTCCCGCCACGAACAGAGGGTATCCAACAGTCCAACAGAAAGTGTATCCCGAGAGCCGTCAATATACCATGGCAGGGCAAAAAGCACAATTGCCGTGGATTGTCCTCCCCCCCTCGTCGGGTTAGGATGGGTTCGGCATGATCCGAAGCCGCCTTCGTGAGAAAAGGGGACTCGCAAGAATGGGCAAGACGTACCACGCTACACCGAAATCGACGGATGCCGCCACAGAAGGTCCGGCTGCCGGAGAACATCTCTTGATCGGAGGCCATGGCGGCGCCATCCGCGGCATAGCCATTACCCCCGACGGGGCACTGGCAGTCTCTGCTTCCAATGACCGAACACTCAAGGTATGGGACCTTGCCGGCGGTTGTGGACGTTTCACGCTCGAAGGACATGAAGGTCCGGTTTGTGCGGTGGCCGTTATCCCGGATGGTGCTCGGGCGGTTTCTGCTTCCTACGACCGGACGTTGAGAGTGTGGGATCTGGTTGGCGGACGGCAACTGCTCACCCTCCAGGGACACGCCGGGGTGGTCCGCGCGGTGGCCGTAACGCCCGACGGCCGCTGGGCGATTTCCGCCTCCTACGACCGGAGGCTGAAGATCTGGGACCTGACCACCGGCCAGGATGAATACACGCTGGTAGGACATCACGAGTGGGTAGTCGCGGTGGCCGTAACATCGGATGGGAGCCGGGCGGTCTCCGCCTCCCATGATGGCAGGCTCAGGGTGTGGCACTTGCCCGACGGCCAGGTCCAGCTCACGCTAAAAGGGCACGAAGGTAGACCGCTGGCCGTCGCTGTCACGCCCGACGGTTCTCAGGCAGTCTCCGCCGCATCCGACGGGACGCTGAGAGTATGGGACCTTGCCGACGGGGCGGAGCGGTTCAAGCTCGAGGGGCACCGGCGATGGGTCCTTGCCGTCGCGGTCACTCCCGACGGCAAGCAGGCCGTCTCGGCCTGCGCCAACGGAATCCAGAAGGTGTGGGACCTGGCCGGCGGCCGAGAGCAGTTCGTGCTGGAAGGGCACGACGGCGCCGTTCGGGCCCTGGCCGTCACCCCGGACGGGACTTCGGTTGCCTCGGCGTCCGACGACGGGCTCGTGAAGTTGTGGGACCTCGGCGCCGGCCGGCCGGTTGCCGATTTCCACATCGGCAGCGCGGTCTGCGATTGTGTCGTCGCACCCGACGGCAAAACGCTCGTCGCCGGCGATGCCGGAGGGCGGGTGCGTCTCTTGCGGCTGCCGTAAGAACGCGTTATGGTGATTGTGTTGCCCTACATCTCTCGTAGATCTCGCTCCCATGCTCCGCATGGGAACGGACTGCTGCGACGCTCCGCGTCGCAAGGAAAACGTCATGCTTCCAAACTGATTGGGACGCAGAGCGTCCCCACATCCGGTTCCCACGCAGAGCATGGGAACCAGATTGACCTCAAATGGGAGGGATTGCCGTGAAAACAGGTTCTGGTCGTCGAATCCTCCTGTCGTTGATCGTCTTGCACTTTGCGCCGTTCGCACCGGGGCAATTTGCCTTTGCCGAGGAGAAAGCGGAAACCGGCCGCGCAGGTTTTTGGGTCGATCTCTATTTCGGCGAGCCGATCACCTACGACGAAATGCTCGACGACCTGGCCGCCGCCCGGGTGATCTATCTGGGCGAACGGCACTGGCTCAAGCGGCATCACGACATCCAGATGAAGATCGTCGCCGATCTCGCAAAGCGCGGCGTGCCGTTGGTGCTCGGCCTGGAGCAGCTTGAATCGTACCAGCAACCGGTCCTCGATCGCTACAACCGGGGTGAAATCGATTTCGACAAGCTGGCCGAACTGACCAATTGGGAAAAACGGTGGCGAGGCTATGAAGGGTACCGGCCGATCGTCGAGACGGCACACAAAGCCGGCGCTCCCGTCGTCGCGCTCAACGCCCGATCGGAGACAATTCGCAAAATCGCCCGAGGCGGCGGGATCGACAAGCTCGACGCCGAAACCCGCAAGGAGTTGCCCAAGGAAATTCAAACGGACGATCTGTTGTACGAGAAGCTGCTGAACCTTTACATGCCGGTCCATGCCGCCGCCACGCCGGACCGGCTCCGGCCCATGCTTGAGGCCCAGATCGCCCGCGACGAAGCCATGGCCGAGGCGCTGTGCAAGTTCCTCAATTCCCAAAACGGCAAAGGGCGAACGGCCGTTGTGCTGTGCGGTTCCGGCCACGTCAACTACGGCCTGGGCACGGCCGCCCGGGTGCGACGCCGAATCCCCAACGTCAAAGACCGCGTCATTCTCCTCTCCGAAAGCGGCGACGTCGTCCTCACCCCCGCCGAACGCGCCATGTCCCGCGAGATCCACATCACCCACGACCAGCTCCGCGCCATCAACCGCCCGGTGGCCGATTACCTGCACGCAACGGAGTTAAAGGTACGTGACAGGAAAGAGTAAGGGGACAAGGTACTTCGAACGGACTGCCGTCTGATCAACGGACTGCAAGGGAGGCATTGACCTTCAATTCCTCGCGAATCTCCTCGAGCATCTCATGCTTCCACTGTTCATCCTCGTCCAGAGCAGTGTCAACATCCCCACCAGCCCCCCCAAGCAGCATATCGAAGCACTTGAGTCGTCCTTGCATGATCGCAACCAGCCGCTCGTCGCGGGTTCCTCGAAACTGGGGATAGGCGACCCGAATCGGTTGGCGCGTAACCCACGCCCAACTTCCCAGTCTACGCAAACGGCCGTTTCGCTGTACGACGCGGATGGGGCTTGGACTAAGCTCGTAGTGGACAACGTGCCGACAATAGCGGTGAAGATCGACCCCCTCGGAGAGCCTATCGGTGGCCACGAGTACGTCGGGACCAAAAGGGCTGTTGAAAATGGCCATTGGCGTGTCCAGTTGTCTTTGCCACAAGAACGGTAGTGCTACGCTTGTTCGTTGTCCAATAGTCTCACCCCGGGAAATCAGCGCAAGCACTCGCGTTCGGGGTAGGCCCCCCATTCTCGATTCTGCCGCACGTCTGCCCTTTCCTGATCTTTGCTGTGCAGGGAATGTGTGCCCTCGGTTGCTCGAATCGGCCGCATACCGTAATAGAGCTTGCGTCGATCGTGAGCCCGCGGGCCCCAAGGCGGCAAATAACCGCTTGCCAGCGTCGGCAACCGTTTGGTCTGGATGCTTCGGCACCCGGGCTTTCTTAATCGCGTCAGCAAGCGACTCGACATCATTTGGAATGCATCCGATCCAAGACGTGATTTTGGCACAGATATCCGGGGAGGAAAGCCAATCAGCAAAGATGTTCAACGGTTTTTCCCAGTCGTCAACAATATGCTTGTCCGCAAAGAGCTTCACGAGAACCTCTCTCCATGCACACCACCACAGAGCGCGAACGTCACGCTCCGCTTGTGGCAAGCTCGGCAGACGATTGTGAAGAGCTAAGCCAATTTCAACTGCTGTGGCGTGATAGTAGCAGAACACGAGGACCTTTTCGCCATCCTCCACAACACGAGCGATCTCATCGGCGACCGCAGCAACTTTCGGATGTTCACCGATTTCGTCAAGCCGTGCATGAATGCCGCTGATGTTGTGCGTTATCGCTGCCTGCCTGTGTGGTGGTACCTCAAGGCCACCCTCGTTACTCTGCAACGCTTCCGAGACTTTTCTGGATTCGTCTCTCAGAAGGTGCCAACCGACATGAAAGCGCGGGTCGTTGGTTTGGCACTTTCCGGCCACCCCTTCACGGTGTGCCAGCCGAAGCATGCGGTCGCTTCGCAGAAGCACTTCGAGAGTCTTCTTGTCGGCGGGTGGACAACGAATTTCCCAGTTTTCCTGCTCGCCAAAATACTCCTTTTCGTTGGGTAAGTTTTCTACACTGTGACGAATGACCCACCGACGAAGCGCCTCAATGGCAGCCTTGTGTCTTTCCGGAAACACGCGGCGCCAATCACGGAGCCATCGCGTCGGCACACGTTCCTTTCCTTCACTCCAAAACTTCGTCAAGAGCCTGGCAAACGAGCGCACCTTGCGGCGGTCTTCTTCTGGAGCACCAACAAACCTAAGCCAGCTCACCAGGTCGTCGGCTCGAATGCTGAACGGCGTTGCAGTCAAGAACAGTACGCGGCCGTATTTCTTGCGCTGACGCTTGAGTTCCTTTCGGAACATCGTGTGCTCGCCTCTAGCACGATGGGCCTCGTCCACAATGAGAAGGTCGCAAGCGAGATGCTTCTGCTTGGACGCCCTGCCGTGCGTTGCCACCTGGACTCGGCCAGCATGAAGCTTCTCCACGGCCCCACTCTTAACGGCGTTTGGGTCAATATTCAGGTGCTTGCAGGTACTCAAGACAGCAAAATGGTCTTTGGCGTCGCCTTCCCACTTACGACGCATGTACTCGTTGGGCGCCAGGATACGGACTCGCTTGCCTTTTCCTGCAAAGACACCGGCTATGAGCACTGCAACCAGCGTCTTGCCGAGGCCAACATCGTCGGAGAGGAGCACTCCGAATTGCTTCCGGAACCTGTCCAGGATTTTCTCCGCTGTGCGCATCTGCCGCTTGGTCGCTTCCGGAAGAAGTGGCTGACGGTCGGCATCCAAGCGATGCCAAGTCTCCCGATATCGCTTTGGATCCTGCAAGAACCTCCAAGCGCTCTGCCGAAACCCCAACCCTGCAAGGTCACTCCTTTGATGTAGCATTACGTGCAGTCTCCGCTATCAAGGTAGTGTTGTAACTCCTCGGCAACCAGGGCCGCGGCAACACGGTCGCCGGGCTCCTTCGCCAGTTCGCGATTTCGGCCGAAGTATTGCAGAAGTGCCTCCGCGTCGTGTCTGAGAATGTCCCGAAGTACGCTATCCCCAGCCGCAGGCAAGCGCCGTCTCCAGTTATCGATGACGGCAAACCACTTGCGAGCTTGCACAAACGCTTTGACTCCGTAGTCTGCGGACATACTCGCCGACGTCGAGGGAAGTGAGTCTATGTCAGAGACGTCGGTTTCTTCTTCCAACTCCCGGTCATCTTCCGCAATCGTGCCACCAGAGTACCTGCGCAGAAGGAGCCGCTCGCGGATTTGCTCTTCTGTTTGTTTGTCAAGCCCCGGCTGTGGAAGTGGGTCTTTAATACGATCCGCTAGCGGCCTGGCGTCTGAAACGGGGACGAAGTGCATGCTGCCGGCCGTCGTTTCCAACTTGGCTTCGAACGGAACTTGGGACACATTGCCCCAGACGATCCCGACTCGGTGTGCCACGCCCCGTTCTTCCACTTGTGGCTGCACCACCTGCTCCCCCGCGAGCCCATTCTCCACCCAGCGGATGGAAACCCGATCTAGTCGAACGTCGGCGAGAACAATCCGATACGACAGCAAGATGCTTTGCCCATCCCATTCTGCCTCGGCCCACCCGATTGCCGCTGGGAGTTCGACAAATTCGGGTTCCCTGACGAATACTTCGCTCTCATCGAGTGACTGTGTCTTGAACGGATAGTGTCCCTTCTCCACGACAACTCCAAGCTCGAAATTCTCTATTCGGAGTTTGTCATCAGCGGTCCACCGGCCCCATGCTGCGGGTGTAAAGTTGGCCGACGTGACCAGCAGACAATGGCTGTGTCCGCACGAGAATCCATAGAGTTTCGCGTGCAGCCATCGGCGATCCCCGGGACGATGACTTCCATGGAGTCGCGGCAGGTTCATACCGTCGTGATTTCGGATTGCATCAACGTGCGCTCCACACTGCTGCAAGGTTCTAGCTGTCGCCGAGGGTAGAATCCAGTTCCGACACCATCCTGAGAAGTCGGCCACGTCCCTGCTGATCCACCCAAGCGTGAAGTTCTCGGGGGCACAACCGGCGGCCGCCAACCAAGCCTTCAAGTCGGACTCTTTCCAGCTTCCCACCACGGGGGCGGTTGCGAAAACCCTGGGGATACCTCTTGTCTCTGGCATGACTTGACGGAGTGCTTCCAAGCCCAAAGGGCGTTGTTCCAGTTCTTTGCGAGAGTAGGTTCCGGGGATACTGGCAATGAAGCGTACGCCCTTGGGACACTGCGCACGTCCAAGCAACACCCGGAAGGCGTTGATTGCCTCCGCTGATCTTCCGCATTGCCTAGCGAGTTCGGACAGGAAACTTGGTAGGACTCCCCATGACGCCAGGTGCTGCTCGGTTTCCGTCTCCTCGGTTTCCCTCTTCAACGAAACGACACAGCGCCATGCAGCCTGTACTTGATCACGGAACGCAGAAAGTGTGAGATTTGCCGAAGAGAGACACAGCTCTAATGTATCCTCGTTACCCGGTTCAAGTGCCTCGCGCTGAAACATCCACAGTTTGGCATGTTGGACTGCCTGTTGCTCCATCCCGACCATCGCGGGCGTAATGAACCGCCAGAGCCAGGGATACGGCGCTGAGCCTTTCGAAAGCGTTGACGAGGAGATGATTACCATCGACTCAACCGACTCGAGTGTCTCGCTCAGTTCAACAAGAAAGGGATTCCTCGATTGGTCGTCACCGTCAAATTGGGTCTTAAGCCCGTGCCAGGAAGGCAACAAGTGCTCAACGAGGAGTTCCGCATCGGCAGTATCGAAGGTGGTAAGGAGGATTCGCTTGACGCGCCATGATTCCGTCTCCGATTCCGTCGGGCACGGGGTGTCAAGCTTCTTCCAATGTGCATCGTACATAATATGCCTTTCCGATTCGCTACTCCTCGTCCGGAACATCCTCGGCATCGCCAAACGCCGTTGGCATTTCGTCGATAACGCCACACTGCACAGCCAAACGGCACAACGGCCCCAAACGAAACCGATACGGGCTTGCCCGACTGGATCGCGTCGGAACCCTTGGCACGATCCGTTCATCTTGAAGCTGCATCCACCGCAGACCTCCTCCATACGTGGTATGGTGCCCAAGAAGACAACGAATCATTTCCGCGGCCGAAAGTCTCTGACTTGTCGCGAGGTTGTGTGCTAATTCGTCGCACGCACCAACCGAAAGGCCGGCGGCTGCGTAGGAATTCCTCGCTTCAAGCCACTGGTCTGCCGCCAACCTCAATTTTTCCAGCGACCGTTCGATCTTTACGTACGCCGCGGCATCACGCAACGATACGGTAGGTTCAGAGAGGTCTTCAGCAGAGAATCGCTGCCAGATATTTTCCAGACTGTCGAGGGCAGCGTCCGCAAAAGAAGTAAACGTTGGGAGCAACGCTAATTGCTCCGCGTTTGGCTCGTTCTGTAGTGCTTGAGCGATGTGCCCGCAAAGTTGAGCATGATCCGCGGCATCACTTTTGTCCGCTTCTTTGACCACCCTGCGGCGACGTTTGCCGCGGGGGGTGTCCGAAAAGATCACCTCTTCCAGCAGGCGACGCTCTTCTCCGGCCAAGGCCACAATCTGCTTGTTGCTCTGCGGAAGAAAGCTACGTGCGGCGGGGGAATCGCTCTGATTCCACGTCTTCCACCAACTCTTCCAGTATGTTTCTGGGCGAGCTTTACCGCGTATTCTCTCGCCAACAATCTTTGGGAGCGACTCACGGTTCCCGAGCGTGTTCTCCACAACCTCGGCCAGCGTGCGGGTCTTTTCTGTTGGAGTCCACCCGTCGCCATTCATGGTCAGGCCAGGGAGTTTCCGAAGCATCACGCGATAAGCGCCGTAGACTCCGGTTTGCCGGTATCGCCTCCACTGATCCTCGGACAGGCCGAAGTCGTGGGTGCGGCAACCAGAATTTACCCACGGCTGGACCGCGCGAATTCCCGGCAACTGCAGCCCGGTTGTCTCCGGGGCCAGAATTAGCGTCCGTGCTACCCACAGTAGCTCCAGCGGCCGAATCCACTCATACCGCTTGCTTGGATCATACCGCTTGCTTGGGTCTTTCCAAGGCGCACGTTCGGACACACACAAACACCAGCACAGAATCGTAAGCCATCGAGCGTCCTGAGTACGATTGGACAAGTCCGGCGCCAACATGTCTGCAAAGCGGTTTGCCAGCGTCCGAAACCCTAGCGGGTCGCCTCGCCGTACGGCGACCGTTTCCCAAGGAGCGGTCAGAAGCCATTCAGAGTACATTTCTATTTCTTGCCTTGCCCTGATTGTGCGCTCGCGTATAGGCTGGATTATCTGTCGCGAACCATTATAATCACCGGATTACACGCCGGATTCCACGCTGCAGAGTGGGATAGCGTTACTCTGTACAGGCATGTCGGTCGGTTCCCGCTTCAGAAGCGGCATCAAGCTGCGGCCGCGGATGTTCTTGGGAATGGCAACCCCGGCCATCTCCAGCAGCGTCAAGCGGGCGTCCCTACTGCGGCAGGATCACGTCCGACAGCAGGTACTTCCGCAGCGATTTGACCGTGCCGACGAACTGTTCGTTGTCCACCGGCTTCGTCATGTACTCGTCGACGTGCAGGTCTTCTTCCTGAAGGATCCGTCGGTGGGTTGGGGAACCGGTCAGGACGACGACCGGGATATTCCGGAGTTGTTCGTTTGCCCGGATCTCCGCGAGGACTTCGCGGCCGCTCTTCTTCGGCAGTTTCAGGTCCAGCAGGATCAGATCGGGTCGGGGCGCCCGGGCAAACATCCCCTCGCGGCGAGCGAACTGCATCGCCTCCTCGCCGTCGCGCACCAGGCTGATCCGGCACGGAACCTCCCCCTCCCGCAGGGCTTCAATCGTCAGGCCGGCATCCTCCAGGTCGTCCTCGACCAGAAGAATCTCCATCGGCCGGCCGACCGTTTCGCTGGTCATGGTGTGGATGTCCTTTTCAAGAGGGCGGGTGAAACCTCTCCCTATTCTACCCACCGGAACGCCTTTCGGGTAGCCCGGAAATCGGGAAAGGTGCGATCCAAGAAAATACAGACGCGTTTGCCGCTTGGGACAGGCAATGTGCAACTGCACGGACAGGTTCCTTGGGGGCGTGAGTGCTCGTCGGCACGGCTAAGGAAACCCGTGGTACGGCTACTATCCGAAAGCAGCAAACGCGTCGCTGAAAGAGCGGTTCCGAAATCGAATTTGAGTGAAATCTCCAATTTACGAGGTTTCGAGAACAGTTAAGCGAAGAGTCCTCCTTCGTCAGAGTAACGCTTGCGAGAAATGTTGCCCGAATTGCCGGGGCACTCAGCTTTCGGCCGAGTGCCCCGATGTAAGGACAGCTTCGAGCCCGCCTGGCGGTGCGTCGAAACACCCCGCCGTCTTGCGCTATACCGATGTGGTGGATCATGAAGGCGTGTTCGCTGGAGTTGCTCCCGGGCAAATCGCCGCCGAAGCGGATCGTGCCCGGGAAAGTCGGCTTGACCTTCGGCTAAAGTGGATATACATGACAGGCCGGGGAAGTCAACAACGATTCTCAAGAGAATCTCAAGATTCGCGCCCCGCGCCGGCCTGCATTGTGGTAAGTCCAACGGCGCCAAGCGATTTCGGCGTTGGGGGAAAATTTTGACGTCCCCCGAGCGTGTAAAAGCAGGGTTTTCTCCATGCACAGAGTTTCTCCAGACTTGCGCGACAACGCCCGTACTACGAACCGGAGAATACGAAAAGACCCCCGCCGCTTGACAAGAAAAACGAACAGAGATTACCTAACCCGCAAACCGCTTTACCAGCAGGGCGATGTTCTGGCCCCCAAACCCGAAGCTGTTCGTCAGCACGGTGTTGCAGGCGACCTTGCGGGCCTCGTTGGGAACGTAGTCCAGGTCGCAGTCGGGGTCGGGTGTCTCATAGTTGGTCGTCGGCGGCACGACCCCGTCGCGAATCGCCAACAGGCAGAAGATCACCTCCGTCGCCCCCGCGGCCGCGATCAGGTGCCCCATCATGCTCTTTGTGCTCGAGGTGGGGAGCTTGTAGGCTTGATCGCCGAACACCTTCTTGATCGCCAAGGTCTCGACCTTGTCGTTTACGCTCGTACTGGTGCCGTGTGCGTTAATGTAATCGATCTCGCCCGGATTGACCTCAGCATCTTGCAGGGCCAGTTTGATGCAAGTGATCGCGCCGCGGCCCTCGGGATGAGTGTCGGTGATTCGGAAGGCGTCGGCGGTGGACCCGAACCCGCAAATCTCGCCGTAGATATGGGCGCCGCGGGCCTTGGCGTGTTCGAGTGCCTCGAGCACGACCATGCCGGAACCCTCACCCAGCACGAACCCGTCGCGATTGCGGTCGAACGGGCGCGAGGCCTTGGTCGGTTCGTCGTTGCAGGTGCTCAGGGCGGTCAGCAAGTTGAAACCGGTGACGCCGAAGGGGTGGATCATGGTGTGAGTGCCGCCGGAGAGTATCACGTCGGCCTCGCCGCGACGGATGATCTCGACCGCTTCGCCGATCGCCTGGCTGCTGGCGGCGCAGGCGGTCAGGCAGTTCACGTTGGGGCCCTCCGCGCCGAAGAGGCTGGCCAGATGGCTGGCCGGCATGTTCGGCTCCTGTTCCAGCTCGGCGATCGGGTGCAGTGTTTCCAGCCCTTTCTGCGTGAACTTGGCGATATCGAGCTCATCGCCGCCGGAGAGCCCGAAGACCATCATTTGGGTAAAGCGGTCGAAATCCTGTTGCCCTTCGCCGCTGCCGGTGTAGATGCCGAAGCGCACGGGGTCGATCCCCGCGTCCTCGATGCCCGAATCGGCGACCGCTTTCTTCGCGGCCCCGACGGCGAAGTGCGTGTGCCGGCCCTGGTATCTCCAGTCGTTGGGGTCTTCGCCCACGTCCGAAAGGTCCCAGTCGCGTACTTCGGCGGAAATGTTGGTGGGGAAGTTGCTCGCATCGAACAACGTGATATGCCCGATTCCCGACTCCCCGTTCAGTAAGCGTTGCCAGACGGTTTCAATATCCGCCCCCAACGGCGTTACCAGGCCGATCCCCGTTATCACAACGCGTCGTCGCATAACTCAAATTCCTTCGGGCCCCGTTGTCGTCTGAAAGGGCATCACTGGGTAGGAGGGCCCGGGTCCGCTTCCTGAAGCAATTGCGGCGGCGGGACCAGGGGGCTTCCGTCCGCTGCGTGCCCCACCTCGAACGCACCCAGCAGACACATCATCCGCAAGAAGGTTTCCGGGTCGAACAACGTACCCAGCCGCGAGTTGTTCAAGTGGGCGAATATGATCTCGACCTCCGCGTGCAGCGTGTCGCCCTTGTAGCTGCTCGCGCTGATTCTCGCGCCGTCCTCCTTGATGTATTCCACGGTCGTCGTATAGGTCAGCGTGTCGCCGGGAATCGCCTCGCAGTAGAACACGGCCTTGGGAATCTTGGCCAGGATCACCTTCTCGGCGAACTGATTGTATTCGCAGACCAGCAGCCCTCCCGTTTGCGCCAGGCCCTCGATCACCAGCGAGTTGGGGATGATCGGGTAGTTGGTGAAGTGATCGTGCAGATGTTCCTCGGCCAACGAGATGCTCTTGACGGCCTTGGCGTAACGCCCGCTCTCGAACTCCAGAAATCGATCGATCCAGTACCATCGCATGGCTTAATCAGTCACTTCCACCTTGCTTTCGATGAAACGGCACATATCCGTCACGGTCAACATGTTGGCAAAGTCTTGCACGACCGGGTTCTCGGCGAAGGCGTCCAAGTCGGCAAACGGCATCCGGCTGCGGAGTTCGGCGATGCCCGCCTCGGTGACCTTGCCGTCCCGGACGTACTCGTCGTTGGTGAAGACGTCCTCGGGAAACAGTTCACCGCGGTTGATCTTGATGTCGAATGCCTTTTCCAGTTTGAAGACGATGTCCAGGAAGTCGATCGATTCGGCACCCAAATCACCGACCAGGGTGGCTTCCGGGGTTACCTCGTCATCCTCAACTACCAGGGCTTCCACGAGAACATTCTGGACCTTGTCAAGAATCTCTTCCCTTGTTGGCATTTAGTCAAACCTCCAAGCTAATCTGTGTTCGGGAACAACCGTGTGTCGGAAATCAGCAGTACATAGTCTCTTTGTCTCACGGGTTCAATACCCTCCCAGGCTCAGCCCCCCGTCCACCCGCACGACTTGGCCGGTCAGATAGCTGGCCTCGTCGCTGGCCAGAAAGACGACCACCCGGGCAACTTCCTCGGGTTTTCCAATGCGCTTAAGCGGGATGATCTTCTTGATTTCGGCGCCGGCAATCCCGCGAACCACCTGGCTCATGTCGGTCTCGATCATCCCCGGTGCGACCGCGTTGACGCGGACGTTTCGGGTAGCCAGCTCCTTGGCCAGTGCGCGTGAGAGACCGTTGATCCCCCCTTTGCTGGCTGCGTAGTTGACTTGTCCCCGCGTGGCGAATTCGGCGGCAGTGCTCGACAGGTTTACGATGCTGCCGCTCCGCTGAGTGATCATGATCTGCGTGACCACGTGGCAATAATTGTAGGTCCCGCCCAGGTTCGTGTCGATCACGCTTCGCCACTGTTCGTCGGTCATGGCCCCCATCAAGCCGTCGTTGACGATCCCGGCCGAATTGACCAGCACGTCCAGGTGTTCCCACTCGTCCACCAGCTCGTCGACGATTTCGCGGGCCCGCCCGGCGTCGCAGACGTCGGCCTGAATCGGCCGGACTTCGGCCGGAACGTCTTTCAGCTCGGCCACAAGGCTCTCGGCGGCCTCCCGGTTGGAACGATAGATCATGGCGACCTTGGCGCCCTCGCGCGCCAGTTGGGTAACGCACTCGCGGCCGATCCCGCGGCTGCCGCCCGTAACAATCGCTGTCTTTCCTTCAAATCGCATTCGGTCGTGGCTCGGGTTCCATAAAGGCTTAGGGGGCTTGCCGCCAAAATCGCTTAGGCTGTGGTCGTTCCAGAAACGGCTTCGCACGGCTGGTAGAGCAAGTCGAACATCCGCCGCAATTCATTCTTGGTTGCTTGGTCGATTCGTGCATGGCGGGGGTTCGTGTCCGCCAAATTGTACTTCGACAGGATCAAACGGCCGCTGACCGTCATCCGCCCGTTGACCGAGCCGGAGGCCTTCAGACTCGCCTCATCCTTTGTATTGCTGAGCATCTCCGCCGTTACCGAAAGCGTCTGGCCCGGCTCGATGAACTGGCCGTACTTGATGTTGGTGGCCTGCTTGAGGACCACCATGCTGTGGGCGAAGTCGTCGCTGTGGCGAACCAGCCACGCACCTGCCTGCGTCATGGCTTCCAACATCAATACACCCGGCATCACCGGAAACGCCGGGAAATGGTCCGACAGGTATTCTTCTGCCATCGTTAAATTCTTCACCGTCACAATATGAGCATCGGGCTCGAGTTCGACGATGCGGTCGACGAGGATGAATCGCATAATATCTCTGGCGGGGCACTTGCCCTGTACAAGCTCTGAAGTCGGATTGGACAATGTAAGCTATTGAATATACCGTGTAAGCCCCGACATCACAACCGGGGAGCGCCCTTGGCGAAACCTGTTATCGAGTGCCGCCAATCCCCCCAGGAGACCACCCGGAAGAGTGGGATGCCTCAAGGCAGTGCCCGGCTGCCCGACTGGTGAGGGAAACCGCTCTTGGGCGGAAAACCGGTTGAAACCGATTCGGAACCCCGTTCCTGCCAAACTGGCAGTTGCTGCCGGGGGGGACCAACCGGCTATCTCCCTAACTCCTTGCCGGATAATGGGTAATGTGTTTTCGGCACGTGCTTTGCACCTATCAACATCGGTTGAATTTTGGGTGGAGCGACTTCTCCACGAAGTTCCCCCCTGATACCGCTTCCAGCAAGCCAATTACTTCAATTTGAGGAGGTTTTACAATGGTATTTCGCTACATCAACACACGCCATCCGATCCATCAACTTCGCCATGAGATGGATCGGTTGCTGACGGGGTTGCTGGGTCGTGCGACGGGATGGCCCGCGCCTGATCGCGGACGGCCGGCCACCAACGTCTGGGAGCACGGCGATACCGTCATGGTCGAGATGGAGTTGCCCGGCCTGAAATCCGAGCAGATCGAGATGTCGGTCAGCGGGGGCGAATTAACCGTCAAGGCCAATCGGCCTGAAGACCAGCCCGAGGGAACGGTTTACCATCGACGGGAACGCCCCCGGGGGGCGTCCGAACGTGCGCTGCGGTTGCCCGCAGATGTCGATACCTCCAAGGTCGAGGCCAACCTCGCTGACGGCGTGCTGACGATTTCCCTGCCGAAGGCCGAAAGCGCCAAACCCCGGAAAATCAGCGTCGCGCCGCAGAAAACGGCACAAGAAAAACAAACGTGAACGAACCATAAGAAGCAAAGGAGCCTATCTCATGGCAAATGAAGATACAGCGGCCAAGTCCTCCGCCGATGAAACCCGCGCCGAGCACACCTGGAGCGGACAACACTATCGCCCTGACGTCGATATCTACGAAAAGGACAGTGAGTTGATCCTTCTGGCTGATATGCCGGGCACGCAGGGCGACAAAATCGACATCGGGTTCGAGGACGGAACCCTGACGATCCACGCCGAAGTCGAGCCCCGCCAGGATGAAAACGCCGAATACCTGCTCCGTGAGTACGAGGTGGGCAGCTACTTTCGCACCTTCCAGCTCAGCGAGGCCATCGAAGCGAGCAAGATTACCGCCGAGTATGTCGACGGCGTTCTCAGGCTCTGCCTGCCCAAATCCGAGGCGGCCAGGCCGCGGAAGATTACCGTCAAGTCGTAGCGACGCGGCGGCCCGATTCTCGAAAAATGGCCGAAAACCGCCCAGGGGCTGGCCTTCTGCGCCCTCGCCGAGTACACTGGCAGGGTGTTGAAAAACTAGGCTTTGTCCCTAAACCCGTAGGATGGTCCTCCGAGGCCGTCCATTGCCAGTCGATTTCGCGCGAAAACCGGGGCTCGACGGCTTCGGAGAGCCATCGTACAAGAGCTGCTAACGACTTTAGGGGCAAAGCCTAGTACCCCATTGCATTTGATTTTGTACGTTGGCCCTCCGAGGCCGACGCTGTTTGTCGACGGCTTCGGAGAGCCATCGTACTGACAGTTTCAAGTGACATGGGGTACTAGTACTAGTGCTTTGTCAGATTTTGATTTTGGGGCAGCCACGGCCGCTAGACCGTGGGATTCCCACGCTCTGGCGAGCGTGGCTACCAATTCTTAGGCTTGACAAAGCCTGGTTGCAGTATTTGGGGTAGCAAGCCACTTGCCGGAAGGGGAAAACCATGTCGTGCCGTGGGGTTCGCGGTGCTACCACTGCTGAAGCGAACACGAGCGAGGAAATACTGAAGGCCACCCGCCAGTTGCTCGCGCTGATGATCCGTCAAAACGACATCGCCCCGGAGGACGTGGCCAGCGCGATCTTCAGCACCACGACCGATCTGGATGCGGAGTTTCCGGCGTTGGCCGGCCGCCAGTTGGGTTGGCTCGACGTGGCGATGATTTGCGTCCACGAATTGGACGTGTCCGGTTCCCTGCGCCGGTGCATCCGAATCCTGCTGCACTGGAACACGACCAAGCGAAGCGACGAAATCGTACACGTCTACATCAAGGAGGCGGCCAAGCTCCGTCCCGACCGGTCCGAGATTCCCCCCGTCGATTGGGCCGAATTGGAGCACTGGATTGCCGATCACCTCAATAGCGAGGCGAAGCCGATCCGTCGCTGATCCGGGCCATTTCGGCGAGAAACGCGAACCGGCAGGATGCTTGTCCTCCCGGCCGATATTTGCTATGATGGCCGTGGATGGTGCCGATCCGCCATCCCGATGCTGTCATCCGACCTTTCCTATCCTTCAAACGCGAGAAGACCGATGACGCGCCCGACCCTCCGCGGCAAGATTACTGCGATGATCGTCTGCGTTGCTGCACTGTCCGTCCCCGGTGTGTGGATCGGCAATGCCCCGGCGCAGCAACCGGCTTCGAAGCATCCCGTCCCTTCTCAGGCCGTCCAAGACGAAATCGCGAAGAAGCTGGGCGAAATCTTCGACTTCGCCGGCGCCAAGAAGCCGGAACAGCAAGTCAACCTGGCCAAAGAGCTGTTCAAGCTCAGCGAGGAGGCAAAAAAGAACCCCAACGAGCAGTTTGTCCTGCTCCGCAGAACCATGGAGCTGGCCTGTGACGGCGGCAATGCTGTACTGATGGTCCGGGCGATCGACGTGATCGGGAGCACGTTCGATATCAACGCGATGGACGTCGAGGTGACGATGCTCCAGAAATTCGCCAAGAATGCCAAAAACGCCGAGAAGATCTCCTCGCTGATGGAGGGCTCGCGGGCGGTGCTCGACAAAGCGATCGAGGAACACCGTTACGATGCGGCAACCCGCCTGGTCGAGGCGCTCTACGCGGCCGCCCAGCGCCCCGGAGGATCAAAATATCGAAAGCGACTGCTCGAACAACGGACCGAACTCCGCAACCTGAACCAGCAGTATCAGGAGTACCGGAAGGCGCTGGCCGCTATCGAGGACAATCCGGCCGACAAGGCGGCAAATCTCGTTGTTGGACGGTGGCGCTGTTTCGTCGAGAACGACTGGGAACAGGGCCTCTACTCCCTCGTCGAGAGCGGCGACGCGGAGTTGAAGGAGGCCGCGCAGCGGGAATTGAAAGCCGAGTCCGGCTCCGCTGCCGATTCCGCCAAGGTCGGCGATGCCTGGTGGGAACTCGCCGAAAAGAAAAAGGACGACGAAAAGCTCGCCTTGATGTGCCACGCCGCCGAGTGGTACGAGAAATCGCAAGAACAGGGAGTCAAGGGCCTGGCCAAGATCAAGATCGAAAAACGGCTCGGCGAACTCGAAGAAACGCTCGCCGCCGCAACCGCCGCCGACAAGGATGATCCGGACAAAACCTCCCGCAAACCCACCCGGCGAAAACGCAACATCACGTTCCGGGCGGACATGAGTATGCCACTGTTTCCGATGGGAACGAGGCACGGGGAATTCCCAGTTCAGCAGACGATCGATCCGCTCGGCCCTTTCAAGGGCTTGCCCGTCTACTTCCAACAAAAGGGTGCAACGCTAAAGGATATCTACTACGAGGTCGAGTGGTATCCCCCGGTCCGTGAAATCTACTACAAGGGCGCCGCCTGGCAGAACATGAGCATGGAGGTCCTCGACCCGAAGGGCCGGGTGGTGGCCCGTTTCGGACCTCAGGGCGGGGGAAATCGTTGGCTCGAGTGCCGGTTGGCCGTCCCCGCCGGCGTCGGCAGCAAGTTCGTCCTCCATTTCCACAACGAAATCAGCACCTGGTTCTTCATTGCTACCATACAATTCCGCTAAGCCCGGGTGTTTTTGGGCCGGAACGGGCCGGCTTCGCCGCGGCAAAACCGATGAGCCCGTTGAGTCGCCTCATTCATGTTGCCCCCCTTCCGCAAGTGCCTTGCGGAGGAACTGTGCGGTGATGGAATCCTCGCAGTTGGCGACCATTTCCGGTGTACCCTTGACGACGACCTGCCCTCCTTCGTCGGCGGCTCCGGGCCCGAGGTCGATGATGTAGTCGGCCGCCTTCATCAGTTGCAGGTTGTGCTCGACGACCACGAGCGAATGGCCGACGGCGACCAGGGCGTCGAAGCAGTCGAGCAGTTGCACCACGTCGGAGAAGTGCAGCCCGGTGGTCGGCTCGTCGAGGATGAAAAGGCACCGGCCCCGCCTGGCGCCGGACATGTAGCCGGCGAGCTTCAGCCGCTGGGCCTCGCCGCCGGAGAGCGTGTTGGCCGGCTGGCCGAGCCGGACGTAGTCGAGCCCCACGTCGATCAGCCGCTTCAGGCGCGCCTGGACCTTGGGGCGGCCGCGGAAGAACGTGAACGCCTCGCGGACGGTCATTTCGAGCACCTCGGCGATGTTCCGGCCGCGGTATTTCACATCCAGAATTTCGTCGCGGTAACGGGCGCCGCCGCACTGGCTGCACCGCATGTAAACGTCGGCCAGGAACTGCATGTCGATCTGGATGTAGCCGTCGCCCTGGCACGCCGGACACCGGCCGCCGTCGACGTTGAAGCTGAAGTACCCGGCCGAGTAGTTGCGAGTCCGCGCCTCGATCGTATCGGCGAACACCGCGCGAATCTCGTCGAACGCCTTCAAATACGTGACCGGATTGCTCCGCGGCGAGCGGCCGACCGGGCTCTGGTCGACCATGATGACCTCGTCAATCTGGCCGTCGCCGAAGATGTCGTCGTGTTCGTACGGCTTGGGGGCGTCTTTGTGGAGCCGGCGGCACAGCGCCGGATACAAGGTGTCCTGGACCAGGGTGCTCTTGCCCGAGCCGCTCACGCCGGTGACCAGGCAGAGCACGCCGAGCGGGAACTCGACGGTGACGTTCTTGAGATTGTTTCCGCGGGCGCCGGCCAGCCGGATCCAACCGTGGTCGGGCGGTCGCCGCCGGCCGGCGCCGCCGATGCCGCGCCGCCGGGCCAGGTAATCGCCCGTAAGGCTCTCGGTCGATTTTTCCATTTCCACGGGCGTTCCCTGGAAGACGACGCATCCGCCTCGTTCGCCCGCCCCGGGCCCGATCTCGACCACCTGGTCGGCGGCACGGATGATCGCCTCTTCGTGCTCGACCACGACCACCGTATTGTCGCGGTCGCGCAGGTCGCGGACGGCGCCGATCAGCCGGTCGATGTCGCGGGGATGGAGCCCGATCGACGGCTCGTCCAGCACGTAGAGCATGTTGACCAGGCTGGACCCGAGCGAGGAAGTCAGGGCCACCCGGCGTGCCTCGCCGCCGCTTAGGGTGCGGATGGTGCGGTCCAGCGTCAAGTATCCCAACCCGACCGCTTCGAGGTAGGCGAGCCGGTTGCGGACCTGCTCGAGCATCATCCGCCCGACGGCGGCTTCGTGCCCGGGCAGTTCGAGCGTGCGGAACAGTCCGGCGGCGTCGCGGACCTTCATGGCACGGATTTCGGCGATGTTTCGGCCGGCGATCTTCGTCGCCAGGGCCTCCGGCCTAAGCCGGGTTCCCCCGCACGCCTCGCACGGCCGGTAGCTCCGCCAGCGGCTCAGAAACACCCGGATGTGCATCTTGTACTTTCGCTTCGCCAGCCATGCGAAGAATCCTTCCAGGCCGCCGAAATCCCGCTCGGGAATTCCGTACACGATCCGATCGGTTTGGCGCCGGTCCAACTCCGCAAACGGAACGTCGACGGGAATGTCGTAGTCGCCGGCCAGCTCGAGCAGCTTTTCCAGCTCGTGGGCGTAGGCCGGGCTGTTCCATGGTGCGATCGCCCCATCGCGGAGCGACTTGCCCGGGTCGGGAACCACCAGTTCCATGTCGATCCCGATGACGTTGCCGAAGCCTTCGCACTCGGGGCACGCCCCCAGCGGGCTGTTGAAGCTGTATAGCCGGGGCTCGGGCACGGGGTAGTCGATGCCGCAATCCTCGCACGAGAGTTCCGTGCTGAAGCCGGTCCGCCGCCACCGTCGGCCGTCGATCCGGCATTCGGCGCCGCGCGCGTCGGATGGGTGTGCCGCTGCTTCGGCAGAAGTAGCGTCCTCAGCGACGAACACGTGGCACTTGCCTTGCCCTTTGGCGAATGCGGTTTCCAACGAATCGCGGATGCGGTCTTCGCTGCCGCCGGCGGTCAGTCGATCGACGACGACGTAGGTTGCACCGTCATCGTTTTGCCCCTCGCCCAGTTTGCTCTCCTTGGACCGGTTCCCAACCTGTCCTACGACCGGCTCTTCGGTGAGATTGATCGTTCGCCCGCCTGATATGACGCGGATGAAGCCGTCTTCCCGCAACGCGGCGGCCGTTTGCTGCGACCCGTTTTCCGCCGCCGGTTCCCATCGAAAGGCGACCATGAAACGCGTGCCTTCGGGCAAGGCGGCGAGCGCCTCGGCGCTGCTTTGGGGGGTGTCGCAGCGGACCTCCCGGCCGCAGTTGCGGCAGAAGACGTGTCCGATCTTCGCAAACAAAAGCCGCAGGTAATCGCCCGTCTCGGTCGCCGTGCCGACGGTCGAGCGGCTCGAGCGGGTCGTGTCCTTGCCGATGATCGCAATGGCCGGCGGGATGCCGTCGATCCGCTCGGCGTCGGGCTTTTCGAGCCGCTGGAGGAACTGCCGGGTGTAGGCCGAAAAGCTCTCGATGTACCGCCGCTGTCCTTCGGCATAGAGCGTATCGAGCGCGAGGCTGCTCTTGCCGCTGCCGCTGAGGCCGCAGAACACGATCAACCGGTGGTGCGGCAGGTCGAGATCGATGCCCTGGAGGTTATGGACCTCGACCCCCCGCAGCCGAATCTGGCCGTCCGACGCCATCCAGTCTCTCCCAGCGGGGTATTTCGACAACGGTGGAAACTAGCATGATAGCACGTCCGGGCGGCGGGGTCCAGAACGACTTGGGGGAGCAGGAGAGCAGGGGAGTGCGGCGATTGACCAAAAGCCCCGGTGTAATGGTTCACCGTGAACTGGAATCTCGGCGGGTCAGAATAAGCAACAATTGAGTGTGGTGGTTTGGTTGGTTGTTTCGGGACATTGTAGTTGTTTATGGCTGCGGTACCAGGGGCTG
>Ga0180431_10002551_pt1 | contig 24321 bp, 11 predicted proteins | sample SS_ome_11_FD_132459 | JGI IMG/M metagenome (GOLD analysis project Ga0180431, IMG submission 132459) | Hypersaline lake sediment archaeal communities from the Salton Sea, California, USA - SS_1_MS_1 metaG | ecosystem: Environmental > Aquatic > Non-marine Saline and Alkaline > Hypersaline >... | reverse complement strand
TCGGCGCTTGCAAGCCCGCGCGCATGCAGCGCCAGCGCCGCGACGACCTCGCAGCATAGTGCCTCTCTCGCGTCAGAGATTATGCTGGCGTAGAGCGGAACGGTCGGCGTTGACGAGAGGGGACTGGGAGACACGAGGTACGAAAGGTGCTCGGGTCCGGCGGTGACGGCGTGCAGCGCCGGGGCGACCCGCGGCACCGGCGCTGCGTCCGCGAACTCGGAAGAGGACGTCGGGACGCGGACCCTGCCCAGGTCCACAAGGGGCGTGTCAGGCTCGATCGGGACCGTGCGTCTCTCGCGCGCGGGAATCTCCAGGGCGTGCCCCGCGAGCTGCGCGTCGGCCAGCTGCCGAGTCGTTGACTTTGCCGCCTCTGCGGCGGTCTGCTGCCGGGCTGTCAGCTCGCCCCCTGCCGGAACCGCCTGCTGTCCCCAGCTGGACGCGTCCAGCACGTGCGCCCCCAATGCCTCGAGCTCGGTCACGCGGTCAAGGATGCGGCTCTCCACGGCTTTCACCGCGCTAACGGCCTCGGAGGGTAAGCCTGCCAGCGTGGCGACGTGCAGGCTGCGCCACAGCTTCTGCCCCGGGCGGACTACCTGGGCTGCCGTTTCTGCGACGGCCGGTGCAGGAAGGACGGCAAAGGCGTCAGTCACTAGCACGCCGACGTAGTTCCTGTTCACCGACTTCATCCCCGGCATGAGGTATGCGACGGTGCGGTAAGCGGGGGGTTTGCGCGCGGCTGCTCCCGCTGCCGCCGCGGCCGGCGGGGGATATGGCTGAAAGCCGTCGATCGCGCCGGCCCGTGTTCCGAAGGCCGCGATGGAAGTCGCGCGTGCGTCCGGCGGACGACCCGAGCAGAATGCGGCCCGAGGGTAGAGGCGCCGCACGAACGCCTTGACGTGCACGACGCGGCGTGCCTCATCCGTGCCGGTGACCGACTGCCGGGGAAGGGTGACCCCCACCATCTCCGGGCCGTCCGACGCAAGGACATCTCGCGCTGATGTCGCCGAGCTGCGCACAAACGACGGCAGCGCGCAGGTGAGGAAGCCAAAGTCGCTGCCGTCTCCGAGAGGGCGCGCGACGGACACGTAGCTGCCCGCCCGGATCCGCCAGGGGCCAAAGCCGCACAGAGGCCCGGTGACCACGCGGGAGGAGCTGACTCTGGCAGATGGCGCGGTGCCGCGCATGTCCACCACCAGCTCCTCAACGTCGGCCAGCCATGCCCCCTCGGTGGCACGAACCGCGAGCGCTACCGCCGGACTCGTGGCCGCCGCCTCTTCCTCGTCCTTTCCCCAGCCACGCCCCGGCAGTGCCTCGGCCACGTCCGCCTCGCTCTTGCCGGTCGCCATCCCCACGAGCCGAATCGACGCCAGCGCCCCCCCGCCGACGCGGTGCATGCGATCGATAGAGCGGCCGACGCGTTCGACCGTCTCCCGCAGGAGCACCTGCGGGGAGAGCGCAGCCGCGGGCCCGCCCCCACTCTCAAGCTCCTCTCGGGAGACCTCCGCGACCGACCGCATGCGCTCCATCGCGTCCGTGGCAAACCTCGCCACGCCGGACCAGCCCGCTGCGGTGCCACCGCCCCCGTCGCTCGGCTGCTGTAGCTGCGTGAATACGGCCGAAGACACCTGTTTGAGAAGCTCCCGTGCCTCGCGAGACACCGCACCCGCCAAGTCACCGTAGCGCCCTCCTTCGCTCACTCTCGAGCGCTTCTTTTCAAAGAGCAAGGCGACTTGCTTCGCGTCGCTCGCCACGTCCCTGGCGATGGCCACCAGGAACCGGAGCTGCGCCTCCCCGTCGTCCCCGCCCCTGGCAAGCGAGCGCCACAGCAGCTCCCACTCACGCATGGACCTCGGTAGCCTCCGCCGGGGGCCGGTCCGCGCTGCGCCCGCGCCCGCCTCTGTTCCTTGCCCGGCGCCGCCGACCGGGCCGGCATCACCACCCGTCGTCGCCTGCGTCAAATCGCCTTCCGTGTCGTCGCTGTGGACAGGCTGGTGCCGCATCTGAAAGTACGACTCTGCTTTCACCGCGACCGCCAGCAGCACGTCATCCGAGCCCGCGCCGGAGCACATTTCCAGGGCATTCGACGCTTCCCGCGCGGACGCCGCGGCCATCAACTCGGCGCGGGTGCTCGGCCCCACCGCCGACGACGAGGTGCGCGCGCGACCAGCCCTCTCGGCGCAGGACGGGTCAACGCACAGTGCGGCATCCTGAACGGTCTGCACCGTCGACATCCGGGCTAGCCGCCTCTCGCCCGTGCCGTCCACCTCTCCCTTTGCCTCAGACTCTGCCATGCGGCGAAGCTCGACGGCAGACTCGAGGAGAGAGGAAGCGATCGCGGCGACCGATCTGCGGGGTGCCGGTCCCTCACCACGGTGATGGCGCGGAGCGGGGGCCGTGCGGCGCTGGCTGACGGCGCTCGTGCCGGGCCCCGTTCCGAATCTTAGCACAGATGCCGGCGCTGCCCGAGCCCCGCTGGCTGCGGGGCTGCCGTCGCCGGGAGACGTGAAGATGTAGTCGGCGCACGGAGCGTCCTCTCCGGGCCTGGCCGCCCGCCCTCTTGCAATTGCCATCGTCTGTGCACGGATCATTGCCGCCGCAGACTCGGTCGCGACGTCGACCGCTTCCGACGCGGCGTGCACGAAGGCGACGGCCGGAACGAGGTGAGCGATGAGGTCCGCTACGCGGCGCCGCAGCGTCTCTCGCCGTCGGGCGTCTGCGCCGCCGCCGCGGCGGCCTCCTCGACCCTCGCCCGGCGGACGGGATGAGAGCGCGCCAGCTGCATCCTCAGCGGCCGCGGACGCCTGTTCGGCGACTGCGCGCGCGCAGTTGACGATGCCCAGCGCCACGGCGGTCGCGCACGTGGCGCGACGCGTCTGCGCCGCAACCACGGTCGGCGATATCCAGAACCACGGCGCAATTGAGGATGTTGAGGCACGCTCCTTTGCGTCCTCTGGCCCGACCGAGAGAGCTGCCGCGTGGGCGTCAAGGAGCGCGCCTGCCAGGGTGACGGCGGCCGCAGCCGCCTCGGCGGCCGCCGCGACGGTGCTCTCCGCGCGGGTGTAGCACGCGTCGCCACGTAGTCTCAGCGCCGGGACGCCCTTCTCCAGCCATCCACTGTCCAGCCTCACATCCGCACGGGCATCCGCACGGGCCCGCGAGCCGGATTCCGCCTCGCCCACCCCAGCGCCGCCGCTGCCGCCCGGCTGCGGGTGCACCTCGTGCACGGTGCCCCGCACCCATCTCGTCGCGCCCGCATCGGCGGCGGCAGGCAAGACCTGTACCCGTGCACCGACACGTAGTGTCGCTGGCGCGTGCCCGACGCTCATGCCAAACACCAGTCGAGGAATGACCGCCGACAGCGCTGTTGGCTCCAGGCCGCTCGGGTTGGACGTGGCGCTGGTCAGCGTCTTCTGCGACGGCAGGTCTGCAAGCTCGGCCCCTGACTCGCCGCGCGCATCTGCGAGGAGTGGGACATCAGAGGATGCGCGGAGGGGAAACGCACTCGCGCGGCGTGAGCTCGACATGACCCTCCTCGCGTGCTCGCTGGCCGTCTGCCGAGTGCTGGTTCCGACAGTTCGCACTACCGCGCCCGTCTCGTCGTCACGCGAGGCCCTCACCACGCCAAAATTCTCAAGGTCCGCGGGGGACCGCAGGACGTCAAGATCTGACGCGACAGTGTTTCCAACGGGCGCCTCGTCCGCAGCATGCAGAGAGGCCCTTCCACTGGCGAGCGCCTGAAGGTCGTATTGGGACGTCACGCTGCGGCGCCCGCCGCCGAGGCAGGCCAGGCAGACGGCGCGCCTTCTGCTCTCCAGGACAGCGGGCATCGAAGGGGCGCTGACGGCCTGCGCGACGGCTCGTGTGATCTCTTCCACGCCGGCCTCTCTCGGCATGAGCGCGTCGAGAGCGCTCATGCGCTGCGGCGAGGGTGGAGGCGGCGGTGCCACGGCGCGTGTCACCCCAGCGCACTGCAGCCTCTCCTCGTCGTCCGGAGGCGGGGGTGGACGCAGCGGACTCGAGGGCACCATGCCCGTCAGGATGACTGCGGGTGCGCGCGGACCGGCTCCCCGTCCGGCGCCTGCGCCTCGCGCGGGCCCGCGCCTAGCCAAGCACCTCCCACAGCTGATGAAGGGAACGGCGGCCATGGGTACAGCCGAGAGAAGCTTTGCGCTCGGCGCTTCGGCGGGCCCCAAGACTGCCAGGACCGCACGCGCACTCGGTGTGAGGCCGCCGCTGACCTGCTCCGCCTCGGCGCCGGCGCCGGGTCCTGTCCCGCTGCTCCCCGCGGCGGCGGCCGCCTCCTCGCCGACCTCCTCGTCCATCTCGTCCGCCTCCGTCGCGTCACCTTCCGCCGTGTCTGCGCCAGCTGCTGCGCCAGCTGCTGCGCCAGCACGCGCAAGCGTCCCCAGAGCCGAGCTGACTCCTCTACCCGTCGCGGCTTCCGCTGTCTCGCTCAGGTCTTCGTCCTGCCAGGGCGAGTGAAGCTTTCTCTGCGCGATCCTTGGTGCTGACACGAATCGTAAGCGTTTGATCGCTGCCACTTGGGCCGTGCGTTGCTGCTCTCTTTGTTGCTGCGACGGCTGCGGCCGCGGCCGCGACTGCGCCTGAGACGCCCCTTCGTCCCCGGGCAGCGGCATCTCTGCGATGCGCATCATCTCCCTGACCACCCTCGCCCGCTCCTCCGGGCTTGTGGCTCCTGCGCCGCTCACTGCGGCAGTGGGAGCGCCGCCGCGCTCACGCTTGCGGCGAGGACGTGCTTCTGCCATGACGAGCCGCTGTGGGGCGCTGATTGACGAGAAAGGGTCAGAGACCAGGCACAGCGACACCCGATGGGGCCGGTTACCTCTGTGGTGAGCGGACGCGCGTACATGATGTGAGTCAAACGCGACATCTGTAAGCATCGACTTTAAGTATATGACTGGCCGTACCTGAGGATCCACTGAGGAAGCGCTCCCCTTGCGTGCATGTCGACCCTTTCGACCGCGTCCCGGACCGCACGCGCCCCGCGCTGCCGCGCGGTGTGTACTGAAACGTCGGGCGCGGCGCCGCGCCCTCTACCCAGCCCGTCCACGTGCTGGCGCAGCAGATCGCGCGCGACGCATATCACCGCAAGCGACAGCGCGCACGCATCACTCGGCGGCGGCGCGCGCTCCCAGGCCGGCGCGCGCGCCTCTCCCGACCCCCCCTTCGCCATCACCAGCGAAGACGCCGCGCGCAGGCTCCTGCGCAGCATCGCCGAAGCCGTGCGAGCCCCGGCCCCGGGGGCGTTGTCGAGGAGCACCTCAAGGTTGACGAGCATCGTCAAGATCGAGATCCCACGGGCGGAGCGCCGGGCGCCGCACGCCGCTTCACACTTTATCTGCGCCGCCATAAAGAGAAGGCCGTCCAGCAAGGCGTCCGCCGACGCGGCCGTGCCTTGCCTTGCGTGCAGCCTGCGCCTCCACTCGGGGAGAGAGGGAAGCGCGTCAGCCTCGGGCAGCCGGCATCCGCCAGACCCGGCGACCTTGTGTGCCACGCACGCGTGCAGCGCGTGCACCCAACCAGCCTCGCGGCCGGCCTCGGGCTTGTCGGATACACACCACGCATGGGCGTAGAATCTGCGGCACGGCTCGCAGCACAGAGCGAGGGCCGCGCAGCACATGACGGAGAGGAAGAGTGGCCTCAGATGAGGATGCGCCTCGGCGGCGCATCCGGCCTCGGTCATGACGGCCCACGTTGCGGGACCCCACACGTGCGGGGCGAGGCCGTCGCAAGACTGCTTGGGAAGAATCGCTTGGGCCGCCGTGGGCTCGCCGACGGCATGCTCGCTGCCGGCAGGAGCACGAATACACTCGCCAGCAGGCGCGGCGCGCTTCATGGAGACTCTTGACGACAGTGTCCTGGCGGCGGGAAAACGACGCGTGTCTGCAATGTTGCACACGGTAACCGGTCTCTCTAGCCACACCTCGTCGCCCCTGATTTGCATCCCAGGATTGGTGGGGTCTGATGGCTTCCACTCAACTTCCTGTCGCTTCGTGACCCAGAAGATTCTTGATGGCGTCGCGTACAGCCCTGGCCGAGGCAGCTGGAGCGGTTGCTATTGGTAAATGTCCTTTCGCTTCCAGCTGGACGCTAAGATCAATGCCGGGCGGAATGCAGGTCTGGGAGCTGTCGCCCACGCTGAGCGCGTCACCACTGACGAGGACCAGCGCACTCTTCATGCTGGTCTTTTGCGTCTCCGAATTCTGGTCGGCCTCTTCACGCGCGACCCACGGATCGCCGAGGTCTGAGAGCGTCCGTATCGGGGGAAGAGACGCCACGCGAGCTTCAGGCGTCACCGCTTTCCCGCTCTTTGCGTCTTTTCCCGTGCCCTGTGGCAAACGCTGTCGTTTGTGCGACTTGGTCTCCGCCGCAGGAACGACTGTGGCCCACACTAACGCGGCGGAGCGAGCGAGAATTCTCGGCCACGTCTCGCCCGCCGCGACAGCGCAGCACGTCAGCCACGTATGAACATCGCTCGACACCGATACCGGGTGAGCGTCGCCGCCGTTGATGTAACTGCTGCCGCCGCCGCTGCTGCCTCTTTGGACTATCTCATTCTTGGCGCTGTCGCTGCTGCTGCTGTTGCTGCTGCTGCTGCCGCCGCTGGAACTAGCAGAGTACGCGGCGCCGAGGTACGCCACCGACTCGGCGGCGGTGGGTTCGAGCGCCGCGCCTGCCAGAGCGCGCGTTAGCAGCCTCCCGCTCGCTGTACCGTACGGCTGCAGGCATGGGGGAACGAAGAAAACTACTGCCGGAGGAAGCGGCGGGCGGGGCTTGCCAAGGAGTGACGCCTCGACTGCTTTGGCTTCGTATCTCCTCTCTTCCAGCTTGGCCGCATATCCCGTAATCGCCGCCGCAGCGCCGAATCCAACTAGAACGGCGTCGCTTCCGGCGTAAGGTTGCGAGCTGGGCGTGACGGGCGCGGTGCCGCGCAGGTGGTCCAGCACCTGAAGTGCGTCCCGCGCGGCGTCGAGTGCTTTCGTCGCGGTGCACCCGCGGGCGGGTCCGGAAGCGCCCGTCCACGGCGTGCAACCGGACACGCCCCGCGGGTGGTACGTGGCGAGCAGCGTACCGTCGGGAAGCGAGGCCGCGAGGTCTGACAGGAAAAGCTCCCCCCAGCACTCGGCAGGAGCGTACGGCTCCTGCACGAGCAGTACAATGGCAGGTTTCGACGCTGCTGCTGCTGCTGCTGCTGCTGCTGCTGCTGCTGCTGATCCTGACTTTCCATCTGCCCCCTTTGTCGGAGACGCAACAATGGTTGAGAATACCATCAAGCTCGCGCTGCCGGTTCGAGACGCCCTCCATCCGAGCAGCGCGGCCGGACGCCACGGGCGGAGGGCTGGTACGTCTTTCTTCGCCCTGCTCAGCTGTACGGACCCTGCCGGCATGCAGCGCCGGCCACGCCGTGGCAACTCGGCCGGTGCAGGACGACGACGTGCGCGACGCGGCTCGCTGCGACGCCCGTCTCTCGGCGCTGCCGTGGTGAGCGCAATCAGGCATGCAGCAGCCGCAGCTGCGACAACGATCAGGAGCGTAATGATTACAGTGACAGCCACACCAGGTGCTGCCGCCGCGGCCTTCTTGCCGCACCGTCTCGCAGTCGGCACCGCCCTCGAGCGCTCGCCCTTGCTCATGCTTCGCTGCAGTTGACCGTGTGATGCGCAATCTATGAACCGATCAATTTGACTTTTCCCGGTTTGTTACTTTTTCCTGCTCAGGCGCTCGATCGCAGTGTCGCGCATGTCGGGCGGAATTGCGGCAAGAAGGTGCGGCGCGACACTTGCCAGGTGGCCGTTGGCGGCGCTCTTTTGCAGACGCTTGCGAACCTGCCGCTTCGACATGCCCGACTGCTGCGCGGCGATTGCGAGTGCTGCCTCGAGGTAGTCCGGGTTGAAGCCCTGGTGGTCTGCGCCTCTGTCTTCTGCCGCCGTCGCCTGCTGTGATCCGTGCGAGTCGTCCGCATCGTCAGCGCTCGGGGGCGGCGCTGCAGCATCAGCCACTGCCTGCGATGATCGTGCCTTGGATCTCCTCTTTTTGGCACTCAAGCGCGCTGCCCGACTCCTCCTCGAAGCACCCGTCCGCGGGCCGGGTGGCCTCGGCTGCACCTTGCGCTTGTGAACGGTGGTCTCGGAGCTGGGCGCTCCTGCGGACGTAGCGGCGGCCTCGCCGCCCGCCGCTGCCGGCGGAGCTCGGTCCTGCTGGCTCTGCGACTCGCGCAGTATCGCGTCAACGCCTCCCTTGGTCTCAATGGCACGCGCCATTGCTCTCATTCCCTCGGCGCTCCCCGCCATATTTCCCGCGTCCCTTATTGTGTCCGCAAGCTGTCTGGGAATTGGCTCGGCCGCACGTACCGCGAGGCCGCGGCGGCGCGGTGCCGCCGCGGCGGCGGAGCCGCAGTCTGCGGCGTCACGTGGGTCTTCCATTGCGGCCTCTCCTCCGGAGTTGAAACAAGCGGCAGGTCCCACGTCCGGCGCGACGGCTGTCACCGCACGGTGCCAGCCCCGCCGCGTCGCAGAGTGAAGCGCGGCGCTGCTCCATACAATAGCAACGCCACCATCCATCTGCCGCACCTCTCTCGTTGAGAATATGGGGCAGTCGCAGGGAAGGCACGCACGTGCCAGCACGCCGCGGCCCGTCTCGCCCAAGGCGCGCATACCCGGCGCCTCTCCCATCGGAGACGTTCCGCCGTCGCCGCTCGCGGTACGAATTGCAGGCGGCATGCTCAGCGTAATCGTGTTCATGGGGTGCTTCCTCGCCTTTGCAAAGTACGCCGCCGTGTCGACGAGGTCGGACAAACTCGTTCGAGCTGCGCTGACCATGCAGACCGTCTCGCCAGAGGTCGCGCGCGACGTCAACGTTCTGACCCTCGCGGAGGAGCGCAGGGCCGCCGAGCTTTGGATGGGTACGCTCGCATTTGTCGGCACTGTCGGCGGCATCTTGCTGGGCGTCGCGGCTCACCTCGGCGTTCTCCATCACAAGCAGCTGAGATACGACCTCGACGCTCGCGCGCGCGTACGCGCGCACGCGTCGCAGGCCGTCGCTGCGCATCTGCAACCACCGATCCCGCGGTCGCGGTCGAGCTCCAGGGCGGCGGAAAAGACGTGATGAGTGCCACCCCTGCGCCCAAGGGTGCGCGCGAGGCAGCAGCCGACGTGGCTGCCCTGCGCGAGCAGCAGCCGCTCGACCTCTTGATGCGAACGTTCACCGCACGTGTGAACAGCGTCATCGCGGAGCCGCCCCGCGCGGTCGGCACGCCGCGAGCGGGCAGGCGGAGCGTCGCCTCCGCCGCAGCCGAAACGGCGCAAGGCAGAGAGGGCGGGGCGGCGACAGCGACACCGGGGCCGAGGACGAGGCCGAGGCCGACGCCGGCACCGACGCCGGGTGCACGCGGCCGGCAGGAGGCCGTCGGCGCGCCTGCAGCAGCAGCCCAGAGCCCGAACATTGTCAACGCAAGATCGTCCCCGACCGTCGCCATGCTGGACGACAGGGGCCTGACAGTGGCGCCCGACACGGAATCGCCAGTGTTTTCACGCGGCGCCGAGCGTAGAGGCGAGCACGCGTACGCTAGGCGGACCGCAACGAGCGCGCGCAACTATCCCCATCGCCCGCCACGGCACGCTCAGGGTACGTCGCCGCCGACGCCGGCAGCGGGAATGACGCTGCAGAGCAGATTCGCGGATCGACGAAACGTCGTGCACCGGGCATTGTCCGAGCCGTTCGGGAAAGAGAGTGGAATCGCCCCACTTGGATCGACCCGACCGAGTGGTGCCCACCACACGGATTTCACCAGCAGTCAGGGTGCCGCGGCTGGTGCCGGCGGCAGCAGCTCACACGTCGCAGTCTCGACCGCCGACGCAGCCACTTCCGCGCCGGGCAAGCACACGCGCGAGAACCGCTCCAAGCGCGCCGGGGCCGGTGTGGTCCAGGCCGCAGGGGGCGTTGCGCTCCTGTGCATTATGCCTGCGGCCGTCTTTGTCGCGGTCCTGGCAGTTCTCTACGGGGCAGGTCCGTCGTTTGCTCGAAAGAAGCCGCGCGACGAGATCGAGGTCGCATCGCTGGATCACGCACGCATAATCGCGATTGCCGGAGCCTCTGCCTTGCTGACGGCCCTGGCCTCCATCATCTGGGGGTCTGTCGCCGTGTCACGGCAGCGGTCTGCCTCCAAAACGTAAAAGCACCCGCGCTCGGCCGGAGGTTGACATACAGGTCGTACCAGTTTATCGCATACTCACACCTCAGACTGATCGTGCTGGTACTCTTGCTCCGAGAGGGCCTGGACCTCACGGTGCAGAGCCTGGTTCTGCTCCTTCCTCAGCTCGCGCGCGGTCATTTCGCTCGCCGCGCCGGCCTTACGGGCCCTGTCGCGGACCACCGAAAGTGCTCGGTACCTGCCCAGCAGACGCTTCCGGCGCTGTCCCATCTCTTTCGTCTGCTGTCTCCCAGTTTCCGGAAGCATGACCGCGGCGGCGCTGATCGCGGCCAGCTCGTCTGGCGCGGGAGCATCTCCCTCCGTCCGCGGGGCGGCATCGCCCTCGGGCGACGCGCTGACGCCTCCCCACGTGTCTGCCTCACCTGGCTGCTGCATGTTCCGCAGCTCGCGGGCGCGCTGCAGCAGCACGCCGACCGCCGCGCGCCCGACGTGTACCTTTCCCGTCAGCGCGTCCCACATCCAGAGCGCAGGCAGATCGTCCCTCCGCTGCAGCGACTGATCAACGGCGAGTACCTCGTCACGCAGCGGGCTGTTGGCGAGAAGCAAGCCGGTGACGCCCCTCAAAAGATCCTGGTCGTCCTGCAGCCACGACGTGGCCGGCGGGATGAACCGCATCTGCATCGGGACGGCACCATCGTACGCGACAAAGAAGCGCCACGGTCTCCCAACCACGCGCCTTCGCGGGGGCCCCTCCCTCTCTGGGCGTCCTGCTGTGCCCCGTCCTCGTACGGAGCGCCTTGCGGCCTCGGGATTTGCCGGAGCAACTGCATTGTACACGCGGCTGAGGATCTCGCGCTCGCCCCCGTCGCCGTCCACGCGGGCAAGGGGGATGGCTGTGAACGTGCGCAGCCTCTCATTTGCTGCGGGCCGTGCCGCGAGCCACTGCTCCTCTGCGACGCCTCGGGTGACGTGCGCGTCCATCTCAGCAATGCTCGCAGGCAGCACGCCCTCCTCGACCTGACGCTCGTCCGCCGTGATTGCCTGCAGCGGGTTGGGCAGCATCTTCAGAGACGGGTCCAGCATGTCGAAGATGCGCACAAGCCGCATCATCTCCGTCTCGGTATTCTGGTCAAAGTTCTGCGTAATCTGAACGTTCGGGATGATCCACGGGCCGAGGACAGAGTCACGTTGCGCACGGAGCTCCGCCTCGCGCTGCCGTTCGAGCGCTTCCAGCATGGTCACTGCTGCATCCGTGTCTTTTCCGCCGGCACTCGTGCCATCCTGCGATTCCTCGTGATTTCCCTCCTTCGGGACGCCGTCGCCTCTTCCGCTGCCGCTGCCGCTGCCGCGGTCGCCGATGCCTTCTTCTTCTTCCTCTTCTTCTTCTTCTCCTCCTTCTTCGCCGCCGCCGTCGTCGATGCTGCTCCAGTCCGAAAATAAGTCGTCCTCTGCCGCAAGCGTTACTCGTGCTGCGAGGTGCTGCTGCGCTACGCCTTTCCCTGCCGATTCCTCTTCCTCTTCCTCGTCGGCCTCCCCCCCGGTTTCGTCCTTCTCGCCGCTGCTCGCCAGGCCCCTCACGTACGCCCGGTCGTGTGCCTGCGCGTCGGAAACGGAGTGCGCGCCAATCTGCACCACGGCAGCGGGAACATAAGTGACACGGCCGTTCCTGACGACAAACGAGTGCGCGCCGGGAGCGAGCGTCATGTGCCGGTCGCGCCCCGGCAGATCCTTGTTTGAGAGCTCCAGCCAGTGCTCGAGCGTCGACGTTGACGCGGCTTCCGCAGGCCCCTCGACGGCTGAATCGTCGTCGCCGTCTTTGCTGCTGGCTTCGACCGGCCCGCTACCACGCTTCTCCTCCTTCTTCTTCTTCTTCTTCTTCTTCTTCTTCTTCTTTTCAAAAGTAGCAATCATGCGTGCGAACACGACGGGGCTGGCGCCCGGCATGCCGTTCGTCGAGTGCACGCGGCGGGCGTACGGGGAGATCAGCTTAAACGTCGCCTTGGCCATCGGGCACTTGCTGTTGTAAATGAAGAGCACAAACGTTTCTCCACGCTCGAGCGCTGCGAGCGCGCTGCGGTGCGTCAACGTTATGAGCGCCGGAGTCTTGGCGAGGTGCTGCGCCAGCGTGCGCGGTGGCGCTGCCAGGGAAGACCTGCGCCGCCCATCCGCACGCCCAACCGCCGACGGCGCGTCTGCGCCTGCGTCTGCAGAGTGGGAGAGAAGGTAGTCGCTGGCGCTGACGATCCGGCGTACGTAGTCAGCGGCTTCTGCCTCGCCGTCGTCTACGGCGGCCGCGTCGCTGGCTTGCATACCCCGCTGCGTTGCTGTGGAAGCGGCAACATGCATCACCACATTGCCGGCCGTTGTCCGAGGTGCTGCGGCCGGCTGCGGGGGGCGGCCGCTGCCACGATGTGCGGACGCCGCAAATGCGGCGTCACGCGCACCCGCAACCCCCGGACCCCTCGGCGCAGGCGGATGCGGCGAATGCGGGTGCGGCGGCGGCGGCGGCGGCGCCGGCAGCGCTTCCAGGGAGTGATTGCGAGGGCCACCCCCGGCCAGCGACGAGAGCAGCTGGCGCTGCCGATATGCCGCGCCGTCGGTATTGCCCGCAAGTGGCTCGGCAAATGTGACTGCGGGCACGCGCCGACCCGGGCTACCCGGCGGGACCACCACGCGTGTTATTGGGTGAAACTGGACAGATTTCGCTCTACCCTGGCGCATCTTCGCAGTCTTGCCCCCCCTTATGAAGGAGCGGTCTAATGGCGGCACGCACTGTGGTCGAGTGAATTACCTGAAGGGCTCGCATGCTCTGTCCATATCAGACGTCGCAAACGACGCAGGCTCACCCCGTCCACTGACTGCTACTACGACTGCCGGCCCTTGGCGTCGGACCTGGCGGCGGATGCCCCGGCGGCCAGGGCCGCGCTGAAGCGCGCCTCGCGCAAGTCCTGCCGCGCCAGCATGAGCTCGCGGGACTGCGTAAACACCTGCTCCCGAAGCGTGTTCCTGTCCGTCTTGAGCCACTCGTTGTCCCCCTGCAGCTTGCTGATCAGCACCCTCGCGTCCTCCAGGGTGCTCTGCAGGCGCGCCGCCTCCTTTGCCCTCTCCCTCAGCTCCGCGGCCTCGCGCTCGAGGCTCGCCTTCTCTGCCTCCGCGCGTACCGCCGCGGCCTCGCGCTCGCGCAGCTGCTCGCTCCAGCGCAGGCGCTCCTCTGCCGCCTCGAGCACCTGCTGCTGCCTCCGATCGGACCTGGTCGCGAATCGCGACTGCGTCTCTGCGAGCAGCTCCCTCATCTTCTGGAGCTCGTCCTTGAACGTCGAGCGCTCGCCGGCCAGCATGCGCTCGCGCATCTCGCCGGCGCGCCGCTCGCTCGCGAGCGCGGCTTCCGCGTCGCTCAGGCGCGACGACAGCTCCTCCCGCACCGCCGCCAGCTCCGCCTCCAGCTGGTCTCGCGACGCGCGGCACTGCGACGCCTCCTGCACCGCGGCCTGCACCTGGCCGCGCATCCGCTCCTCGAGATCGTCCATCTGGCGGCGCGCCTCCTCCATGCGGCGCGTCTCGGCCTCGCGGAGCTCGCGCATCTCCGCCTCCAGCTGCTGCGCGCGGGTCTCGGACCCGCCCGCCGCACCCAGCTCGGAGCGTATGCGCTCGTTGGCCTCCTCGAGCCCGCGCATCTTCTCGCTCGCCGCTTCGAGCGCGCGCTCGGCCTCGGACCGCGCGGCGGTCGCCTGCGCGGCAGCCTCGTGAGAGCTCCGCACGTCGGCCTCGAGGCTCGAGATGGCCTCCTCGTACTTGGAGCGCGCCTCGGCCCACTGCCGCGCCCCGCCGAATAGCCCCCCTCCCTGCGAGCCGCCCGCTTCCGTGGCCGCAACCACGAGCCGCGACGCGAGGGCCTGGCCGGCGAGGTGCAGCGCGGCCGCCAGGCCCTGCATGGAGAGCTCCTCCGCGCGCGCGGCGCGAAGCGCGGCGGTGATCTCGTCGGGCAGCGGAGCAGCGGCGGCGGCGCACGGAGCCGCGGCACCTCGGCGCTCCGCGCCCGCGACGGGCGCCCCGCACTCTGCGCCAGAAGAGGCCGCCCCCGCCCCAGACGACAGCAGCGCCGCCTCCTCCGCGGAGCGCTCCCTCGCAGCCAGCCTGACGTTCTTCTCCAGCTGGTCAAACCACTCGAGGACCTTTTTGCCAGCGCACTGTGCCGAATCGTCCTGACTCTTACCGTCGCCGTCGTCGTCCTCGCCGTCGGTGAACAAATCCGCGGTGCTCGGCAGCACGGCGGACGACGGTGCCACCACGAGCGCCCCGGCCCCGGCGCCCGGCCCCCTCTCGGCGCTGCCGGTGGGGGAGCCGCCGCCGCTTGCGGCGCCGTCACCGGCCTCGCGCAACTTCCACGCGTCGACCGCCGCCGAGATGAGCCGCGCAACCTTGCGCCCGAGCTCCATCTCGTGTACCGCCGTGTCGACGCCCGCGGTCTGCGCGCGAAAGGTCGCAAACGCGTCCGTCGTGCACCGCCTGAACGCAGCGCAAATCTCCCCGATCGTGGCGCCGCGGGCCGCCAGGTCCCGCGTGCCCTCGTCGATGCGGGAGGCGGCGGCAGCCGCGGCGCGCTGCGCCCGCGCCGCGGCCACCTGCTGCCAGCTGTCCTGCACGTTCGGGACGGCCCCGTCGTTGATGGCGGCCACGAAGCGCTGCATCATCGCAGCCAGGTCCGGCCCGGACAGCACGTGCGTGCCCGCCCGCTTTGGCGCCAGCGTCGAGAACAGGCGAGCGCGGAAGGAGCGCATCGCGTCCATAAACTGCGGCTTCAGCTCCGAATCTTCCATGTCCTGCACGCGCCGCAGGTCGGCCTCGTCAGACACGGGCCGCGGCAGCGTGTGGCACATGCGGACAGCAAAGAACCGCCGGAGCGCCCGACGCATGGCGTTCTTCTTCCTGCTCGTCGTGTCCTGGTCCTGCAGCTGGAACTCGAGGTACTCGTCCGGGGTCACCTCCCTGCCCTCGCCGTCGTGGCACACGAGCGCAAAGTCCCGCGCGCACCAGTGAAACGACGGGAACGCACCCCGCGCCGCCGCGCCGTCGTCCCCGGTACCGTCAGCGGCGGCGCCGACACGGCCCCCTCGCGCCGAACCCCCCGCGTTCTCCTCGAGCAGCCCGCGGCCGACCTCGGCAATCATGCTGATCTTGCTCAGCGCGTCCTCGTCGATCGGGCCGACTGCATTGTAGATGATCGCCCCCGCCGTCGCGCAGGTGAAGGTGAGCATGTTGTTGTCGTACCCGTCGGTGCGGTCCGTTGCGTCGATGCCCTCCGTGTCCGCAAACACCACGTCCACGTCTGCCAGCGCGTGCACGCTCTCGGCGCCCATGCCCGCGCGCTCCGCGAGAGCCCGGAGCGGCCACGGCCGGCCGTGCACGATGACGCCCTTGGTGCACGCGTTGCTGCTGCTGCTGACCTGAAACATTTTGCGAGCCCGCCCCAGCATGGAGCGGTTGAGCAAGAAGCTCTTGCCGCGCCGGGCCTTGCCAACCATGGCGACCATGACCAGCGGAACTCCGGGGCGCCCGGCCTGAATCATGCGCAGCGCGCCGTCGTGGAGAACCATCTTGTGCGTATCTGGATCCTGCGTCAGCAGCAGGGTCGGCGTCGGCTCCGGCAGAATCTCGGGCGAACGCGCGACGGGGGGAGGCGGGGGCATCAGCTCCGTGTCCGGGACGGCAGCCTGCGCCGCCGCCGGCGAGTGCCTGCCCGAGCGCTCGCGCGCGCGCTTCGTACGCCCCGCCCGCCCCTCGTCCGACTCCTCCTCCGAGCCGCTGCTGCCGCGAGAGTCGCTGTCGCTGCCGTAGCCGCGCCGGTCACCCCCCGGCGCCTGCTGGGCCTCTCTGCGCCTTGAGCGTCCAGCGTCGGGGCGATCTCGCTTCCGGACGGCGTGCGGTGCCAGGCTGCTCCGCGTAGCAACTTTGGAAAAAACGTCCATCGCGCTTCACCGGGCGTTGCTCTATGCCAAGCGCGTGCAGCTCGCGGGACCACGTGCACGTCGCGACCTTGCTGCGCCGTGTGTGGCTCGTTGGAGAGGTGGTGCGTGTGTATCCGTGCGCCGCTGACGTTGGCCGCCGGCGTCTGCGTGACTGGCACCTTTGCAGCGTTAGCCAGTGATAGGTAAGGGCTCATGTCGCCGCGCGCCCGTGCGGCGCCATGCGCACGACTGGCACCGTCGCGACCAGCTTGTTCATCTCACCCTCTGAAAGGTGCCACGTGTCTCTACTGCCCCGTGGCGTGGAATCAATCTCTACCGCGCGCGACGTCCCACTCGCAGCGTGCTCGTAGTACGTTGACCCGCCGGGAGCCTTGAAACCGGCCCGGCTCGCGCTGGCAAATGCAGAAGGCGAAGAGCGGCGGAAAACAGTTTGCGGTGGAGCGGTGACGTGCCGCGCAGTGGCTGGTAGACCCTGCCTCATGCGGGCGCGGCTCTCGGCCGTGGAGAAGCCCCTCCAAGATGCGTAAGAGCTCATGCGTATCGTTACCTTAGATACCGGCACGACAGCGACAGCCAGTGCGGAGCACCGCACCGCGTAATCTTCACGCAAGTCATCCCAACACAGCGCGCGAAACACGGTCCATGTACGCAAACAGGTCTTGCACCACACCAATCTCGCGCGCAACCTCCGCTCTTGAAAACACCTCAAACGTGCCTGCGCACACGATGGGAGGACAGTACCCGAGGTGCATTGCCATGTTTCCCTGACCGCGACCCCCTCTTGTACCCTCTCTTCCCTCGGCTACAAGCCGAAGCACAAAATCAGAGTCCACCGTCGCGACAGCCAGCGACGCACAGCAGGAAGCGATTGCCCAGATGCGACTGCTGCCGAGCACGGAGGAGCACTTTATGAGTGCCGCCGCGGTAGCCCGCCCCCCGTAGATCTCCGCCATCTGCAGCGTGCGGAGCCTCGCCTGAATTGTAAAGTAAGCCACCGCCTGCGCGGTACGCTCCGCAGCCGGGATCGTGCGCGCGGTCCGCCGCGCAAAGGTGGCTGCGTGCCTGCAGGAAGAGAGGATCACGCCGTATAGTGCGGCCTCGGTGACGCCGGGCTCACAGTTTCCGACAGCTGGGACGCAGAACAAGGCCCTCTCGTCGTCGTCCTCGCGGAGGGCCACGAACGTGAGAACGCTGTCGTGTGCAGCCCCTCCCTTCATGGCCTCTGTAGCCGCAGTGCCCAGAGGCACGCCATTCACCGTGTCCGCCTCGTGCAGCTGAGCATTCAGCGCAATGGTGTCGTCATGTAGTATGAGCTCAACCTCGTCGCGGCTGATGCACACGGCCGGTAGCATGTCGTCCACGGCAGGACAGCCGATCGCTTCGGCAAACCTGCAGTCCACGCAGTACGCCACCTGCGCCGGCGGCATGAGAGCACGGCGCCAGGCTTTCTCGAAACAGACTACCGCCCACCAGAATGCTAGCGCCTCTGTGGCCCGTGGATGCGCGGGCTCAGGCCCTGAGGCGTGCCGCGCCATCAGACCCCTGCTGCCATCCCCATCGTCGCCGCCGCTCGCGCCGAATTCCTCCCTCCGTATCTCTGCTACCTTGCTATCCCGAGTCTCCTTGTTCCCGGCCGCCGGCCGCCGTGCCTTTGCCCCGCCGTCCTCCAGGAATGCATCAAGCGGCAGCGAGCCACGTCGGGATCTTTTCATACGGCGTCCGTGCAGTTAATAACCTGTATCCGCGTGCCTGCTGCCGCGCACACGTTCTCAAAAGTGTGCATATCGAATTAAACCAGGCTAAGCTTAGGCTTTTAGAAAATGATGCACCCTTTGCCTTTGCAAATGCGGGTGATCCTTCTGCGCGAATCCTGCCACCGTCTTCCACCGTTTCTGCGCTCTCTTTATCGCTTGGCTTTTGCGGTGTTTATGCATCTGGTGCTTTCCTACGGTAAGATCTTTGCCGGCAGCGCCTCCCGCGCCTCGCGGTGGAAATCAATCCTCCGCGCCTCAGCACCAACCAGCAGCTCAATGGCGTCTTCCGGCGGGGACAGTGCGATGAGTGTGCTTCCCGTCGCTCTCACGAGCGAGGTGCTGCCCGGCGTCGCGCTGGGCGCTCCCGCGGCTGTCTCCCTCGTCAACGACAGCGACGACGAGGACGAGCTGCTCGGTTACGACGCGGCAGGGGACATTAATGAAGCGGTGCCGAGGGACTCGACCGAAGCGGTGCCGCTGCCGGCGGCGAGACCCGTCACTGACACTATTCGCGCGTCGTGGATTCGAAGTGAGGTGTGCAGGCTCTGGGGGCAGCCGCGCCTGCTTCAGACGTGCCCCGGCCCAAACCCCGTGTGTGTCGAGCGCAAGCACCTTGCGTGGATCCGCGATGGCGAGTACGAGTACGTAGTCGCCGAAAAGACCGACGGCGTGCGCTACCTGCTGTGCTGCTGCCGTGCCAGCGACCTGAGGGACGAGTCGTCGATCGAACAAGAAGCTGCAGAGTTAAGGACGGGGTCCGGAGCTCCAAGTGCGGGGGCTGGAGGAAGCGCTGCTTCGCGCAATGTCGCGTTCATGGTGGACCGCGCATTCGACGCGTACGAAGTGCATCTGCGCAACGCACCCGAGGACATTTACGAAGGAACGCTATTGGACGGAGAGCTGGTTCGGGAAGAATCGGGCGAGGTCAAGTTTCTCGTGTACGACTGCGTCGCTCTCTACGGTCACCACGTCGGCAACGTGGAGGATTACGTTGCCAGGCTAAACGTCCTTTCGTCGCTATTCTACATGGATACGCTTCCTGCGGGATCACCGCCGCCGCTGCTCAGTGCTCGCCCGCTGTCAGCGGATGGCGCCGCCATTTATGTAGCCGCCGCGGCCGACGATGCCCCGGGAGGAGGCGCCGACACTGAGGCAAAATCCGTTGCCAGCTCCTGTCTGCACTACAGATTCAAAGTTCTGCTCAAGCCAGTGTTCGCCGCGTGCCACGTGGCCCACGTTATGCACATGGCCGGCTTCCCCGAGGCACCGCTCGCAGAGGGAGAGGATGCGCCGCGTCGCTTTCCCCACCAGAGCGACGGAATCATCCTGACCCCTCGCAACCTCGAGGTCGTCACCGGGACCAACTGGCCGATGCTGAAGTGGAAGGGGGAGAACAACCCGATCGATCTGCTACTGGAAGCCTCCATAGGGGATAACGCGCAGGAGTGGGCCGACTACGCAAACCCAATCATGAGCGCAAAGCGACGAGCGGGGAGGACGCTACGCTCCATCGTCGACTCTCTGCGTGTCAGCCAGACCACAAGGCACGCACGTCCCGAGCGTGGCTGTGGTGGCGGCGCTGGTTCTGGTCGCCGCAGCGCCGCGGAGAGCAGCAGCGCGAAAAGGCGCGACGGACGGCAAGACTCTGGCCGGAATGCCTCGCGTCGGCAAGGCAGCAGTCACAGCCCTGGCGGCCGCGGGAGAGAAGAGACAGCGCACGAAGGAGACCAGGAGCCAACTCCAGCAACAGCAAACCAAAACAAATGGTCCATGGCGGCAGGTGTGGTGTGCGAGGCAGGCGGTGAAGGTGCAGATGAACCAGTACGCGAGCCATCTCCCTCTCGGACGCGTAGTAGATCGACAAGGCGGGAAGAAGGTGCAGCAGCTTACAGCGGCCTGGCAAAGCAAGTCGGCGCCGTGCGAGGAGAAGGGATAGCGCCTGGTGCCGTCGCGAGCATTACCACGAGGCAACAAGGCGTTACATCAAAACAGACAGTTGGACTGGGGCGAGGCGTCGTCGTGCGTGCACTCGTCGTCAACGGTGGCACCAAACAGAAAGTGGATGGTGCTGCTAGAAAGCGGGGGCGGGGCGAAAGTAGACGCGAGAGCAGGAGCAACAAGGCGCGGACGACACGCGGCGGCAGAAGCAGGAGCGGAAGCAGGAGCAGGAGCAGGAGCAGTAGGAGCAGCAGCAGCAGCAGCAGCAGCGGCAGCAGCAGCAGTAGCAGCAGAAGCGGCGACAGGAGAAGGAGAAGGAGTACTGGAAGACGATCGAGTCATGATGCTCGAGGCGACGCACGCAGGCGCAAACATAGCAGCTCAGCGGAACGTCGAGCAGAGGCGAGGAGGCTGCGGCAGGAGAAGAAGGAGCGCGCGCTGAAAGCCGCGGTGCAGCTGCACAAGGAAGCTCGGCGCATTCAGAAGAGGGCGCAGCTGAGGTTTGCCATGCTCGCGCAGTCCGCGGCTCTTCCGTCTGACGCTTCGTCGTCCGATGCGGCAGCTCACGACAGCGGGATAAGCAGCGACATCTTGGATCAGCCGGAAAGCATTCACTGGCGTCTTCGTCTGCTGTACAGGGAGGGCCGCAGCTTCAAGGACGCCGCGTCGGGGTTTCCGTATTCCGGTTACACGATCAGGTTCTCGCTGGAAAACTCTCCAATGCTGCGCGCTGTCCTCGCCGGATTCGAGGCGCTTGTGCGCGAACAGTACCTTCACGTTCGCAGAGCTCGACTTGCCGATCACCGTGCTCGCGGAGGTGGCAGCGGCAGCGCCAGCAGCGGCGGTGGCGCGGCGAATGTGGACCTCTGCCGCGTACCCGCAAATGGTGGTGACGTCCCTAGCGTCCGTGCCGTCGGCGTCGTCGTCGAGTGCGACACCAAGCTTAATTTGGAAAAGCAACTGATGCGGTGCAGGGTGGTTCGCGCGCGCCAGGACAAGCTCGATCCAAACTGCCGGCTTACGATAACGCGCACGCTCGGCGCCATAATCGACCCTGTGAGTGCTTCCGACCTGGTGCAGGCGCTCAGAGACGCGCCAGTGGTCACACGATGCACGGATACCGGAGGCGCGTTGTGACGCTGCTGACGCACAAGCACTTTCGGCCTGTATTACGGGCAATGAGCCGTGCTTTCGAGCGCAGACCGACGACAAATGTGGCATCGCAACCGAGGCACCCGTCCTCCACAGTGAGCATGTTTTGCTCGGTGAACGCCGCCGCGAATTTGGCGTGACTTGCGCAGGCGCGCGCGAGAGAGGAGACGCGCAAGACGAACGGCGCGCTCGACATCTGTTCCTTGGTTTGTGTGGGCACGATACGCAACCGTAGACTGTCCGCGCCGCTCAGTGCCATGTTCTCAGGCGTAACAAAAGATCTCGTCAGGACCGACCCCGCGGTTGCGATGGCGGCGTACGCCGTACCAGCTAAGGACGCTTCGTACGGAATTGCCTTTACCGCAGCACCTGGGTTCCTCTCGGGAGCCCAGCTCCCGGTGCTGTACGACGGCAGCACGTTTACATCGACGCATCCTCAGGCGCAGCAGGCCACGATCCTGCAGGCCGCCTCGATGACGCATACCGAGCGATGTAAGCCGTCCGCGCAGCTTTCGGTCGACCAGGACGCACTCGCGGCGCACGTTGCAAGCACATTTCGACAGGTGACGGGTAGGAATCCCACCCCGGCAGATATCACCCCCGACGTACTGTGGGCGGCCAGGCAGTCGGCGTGCACCGCGGGCAAGGGCGGCGAGAAGCTGTGCGCCGCGAGCTCGTTTGCGTACGGCCGGGCGCTAGCAAGCCAGGTGAGGACCACTGCGTCTGCGCCGGTGATCAACTGCAGTGTCAGGGCAGGGGTACCGGTCCCGGCCGTGATGGCCGACAATGCGGCCGTTGTCCAGGGCGTGAAGGCGACGGTCCAAGCGCTTCAGGGGGCGCAGTCAGTCCAGGCTCGAGCGCTCAACGCGGTTTTGAGCGAGCAGCAGTCCCTGGCAGCCGCCGAGCAAACCAATTAATTTCGTGCGCATCCTTGCCTTTTCATACAGAAATCATGTGAACATGTAACAACCCGATCGCAATCTCTTTCCAATGGCGTCGCTGCATACCAACGACTCCGTGTCCGTTCACCACGTCCTATCTGCCAGGGGACGCGCAAGGAGCCGTGGCGCGCGCGAAAGGAAGAACGTGGTCAGCCGGCTGCTCCGTGCGAGGACGCCCGCTGACATTTCGGAGAGCGTGCGCCGCGTGATCGACATTGTCTCCATGATGCCGGACACGGTTCCGGTGGGCAGCAGCAAGTTTGAGGCATTTCGATTCCCCGGCGATGTTGACCTGTTCGAGTACGAGCGCGTGGCGCTGGCGCCGTCAGAGGCCGCGCCGGAGCTGGCTCGTCGCGTGCAGGCCGTCGTCGAGCGGATCGGACTCACGCCGGACATTTACTTCTCGGAGCTCAAGGCAGGGGAGGATCCGGACATTGCGGCGGCGCTCGGCACGAGCTCGCTTGGGCGCATTGTGTCACTCGGGGAGGAGTGCACCGATGACGGCAGTCTGCCGACGGAGCGGAGCAGCGCCGAGTGCAGCGTCGTCGTGGGATACGACAGCCGCAGGGTGCGCTCCGGAATCAGCAGCCTCGTTCGCAAGGGCGCGCTCGGCCCGTCCGTTGCCGGACGCCTCCGCGCGCTCGTGCGCGCGCGCCCGTCGCTTCAGCAGTGGTCGAGGCTGGCGGAGGAGATTCGCAAGCTGCGCGTGCAGCGGTGGACCCTTGACGAGGCCCGGCGAGGGTGGAAGGAGCTGCCCGGCGGAAGGCACCTGACGCTGGCGCAGGCAGTCGCGCAGGGCACGCGCGTCAAGGTGGACACCTGGGCCCTGATCAACCAGAAATTTGTCGAGCTGACGGACGTCTTCTCGCTGGCGGCTGTGGACCCGGAGACGAAGAGAGACGTGCTGCTGACAGAGCCGCTGGGAGACTATGTCGCAAACATCTCCGCAGACATTGCGCACTACGCGTCGCAGGGCAAGTGGATGAAGGTCGCCAAGAGGCTGTGGATGAGGAGTGCCTGGCTGCTCAACGACGATCGGGCCTCGTCTGGCGCTGGCTCCGGCGGCGCGACCTCGGGGCCTCGGGATAGCTCCGCAGAAGTGGAGACGCTGCGCGTACTCCTGCCTCTATTCTCTACAGACGCCGCGGCCGTCGGGCAGGCCGCAGCCGACGCCGAGGCGCTGCACGACCTCCTGTCGCTCGGCACGCACCGCATTCCCCGGAACCAGGTGATCTTGCACATCCTCACCATGTTCAAGAGCGTCTCCTCCCACGTCGACCCCCGCTCGCCTCTACTTGACGATCTGTGGCAGATGAAAAAGATGGCCGAGGAGGGCCGCTACGGTGATCTCGTGCAGCACCTGGGAGCGTTTGCAGAGAAGGCGTCCGCGCTGAGCGACAGCGAAGCCGCCCTGTACCTGTGCAGACTTCCACAAGGTGCGCTCGCAAGCGCCGCACAGCCGCACATCTGCATGACGCGGTAGCTGCAAACTTCATTTGCAAAATGAAGAGTGAAACGTGATACCGTTCCGTCCGTCTGCAGCAACGCCTAAGTTGTATCCATAGAGGCAAGATTCGGTCTGGCACCCAGAGTGGCCTGGCCCAGCCGCGCGGGAGCGTCGGTACCGCAGCCTGAGCCTGAGACATGAGCGAGGCAGGGTCGCGTCCAGATTACCAGGCACCGGTGCCGCTCGCTGTTTGCAATCTTTTGCAGTACATGAGCGCGGAGAATAGCGCGCCGCAGGAGGACGAGTCGCGCACCGCCGCTGCCTCCGTCAAGCGCATACATATCGCGTGGGCAAAAGTGTCCTCCAAGACCGGGAGAGCGCACATTGGGCTGTTCTGCGACCGAGACACGGACGGCGAACCTGCGCTGCGTGCTCACGTCACGGCAAAGCCCCATTACGACAGCGAAGGATACGTCCGAGCGCTGAGCCATGTGCGAGCCAAGCTGCTCGGTGGTGGTTCTCTGGCGACAGAGCCGAGCATGGCGCCGCCTTCCATCACGGCGCTTGCGCGCGCCACGAGGGCTGAGCGCGCCAGGCTGCGCAGGGGGGACTATCACAGCTGCGGCAGGTTGAGGCTGTACTTTGCGGACATGACGCGCACACTTCGACACGGTCGCGAGGTGCAGGTGGCAGGCGACGCGCAGCGCAAACACCGGCGCGCGCATGCTCCTCACTCGCTGTCGGGACCGGGACCGAGCCTGTCGCCGAATCGGAAACGCGCTCGTGACATGCACGCGCCGTGCGCTGCCGACGTCAACGGCGGGCGCAGCGGGGTTTGCTCGGGCGCGCCTCGAGTACCAGCAGTTCGAATAGCGGCACTGCCGCACGCGCACTGCAATGTCAGTACGCGCGGCGACGAGGGATGGCTGGGCCCGTGGGCCGGGATGAGCGA
>Ga0180431_10002549_pt1 | contig 24361 bp, 22 predicted proteins | sample SS_ome_11_FD_132459 | JGI IMG/M metagenome (GOLD analysis project Ga0180431, IMG submission 132459) | Hypersaline lake sediment archaeal communities from the Salton Sea, California, USA - SS_1_MS_1 metaG | ecosystem: Environmental > Aquatic > Non-marine Saline and Alkaline > Hypersaline >... | reverse complement strand
GTAGCCAATACCAAAAAACCATATTTTTCAAATTTTTTTTATCTCTTTCCCCATAACAACTTACAAATTTTGACTATACCAAAATCACCCGATTTTTCACACCAAATGCGCAGGTTCGTCTAATTATGGGAGGCATGTTTTCCCCCCCCTAAAAGTAAATACTAAATTAAGGATAAGTTAAAATGACCACCATAAATCTGGCAGAATCCCAAAATCTACCTTTTTACGGTCTACCTCGTTTATATTTTCTACGCTTTGCTATCATCGCTCTACATCTGTCGAGAATCCTCTACAAATTCACCTTTTTTATGCAAAACAAACCCAATTTCCCCCGATTTTGGGCCAAAAACAGCTATTTGGAAGAAAAACAAACCCAATTCAAACCCAATCTACAGAACGCCCAAATGAACATAACTTCAATTAATACAATGAACTACGAACTATGAACTTTTTTATGCAAAACAAACCCAATCAAACCCAATTTTTCACGTCTTTCTTCTTGCCTATACTTCCCATTCACCCCTCCTTACTCCCGCTCAACTATCTCCCCGGCCAAGCCGGACTGCATTTTCTTTCACTTTTTCCCGCTTTTTTTTCTTGCCCATTTTGCCGATACAATATATGATAGATTGAGGTTAACTGATGATGAACAGGATTGTGGCTTTTAGCGTATCATAAATGTTGTTTTATCATGTGACAGAAGATACGCACAGGATTAGGTAAAGTCCGTAAAGCTTTACCTGCAAGGCAGTTAAGTTACATTAATACTCTTGGCATTGGTTTGAGGCAACCGTGTTCGGCGATCCGGGTTTCAGTTATAATGCTGAAAGTGAATTTAGAGTAAAATCGAAATCTTTTTGAAAAAAGTGTTCGTTTACCAATGAGGGAGTAATTGGTATTGAAAATAAAATCAGCTAATTTCGCAATGAAGAGGAGTTGGTCAGTGCCAAAATGCCTGCGATAATGGCTCATTTTGGCCTTAAGTAGTTGATTTTACGCTTTCACGAAAAGATTTTTCGAAATTCATACTCTTTTTGTATCTTTCCTGCCGAAAAATCCCGCAATCTGTTTTCATTGAGCGATTGTTTATTAGAAATATGGTAACTACAAGTGAAAGGTTGGGATTATGGACACCATAATAATGCAAATAGGACTGCCTGGAGCTGTGGCCTCAGTTGTTTGTTTCCTTCTTGGAATTGGTCTTACCGCCATTGTTTTCCAGGTTGTTTCCAAAGCAAAATCCAAAACTTTTGAGCAGGACCTGCAGCGACAAATCGACGGTGCAAAAAAGGAGGCTGAGAACATAATTAAATCCGCCCAAATCGAGGTCGCCGCTGAAACCATTAAGAAAAGGGAGGAGTTCTCCGCTGAAACCGATAAAATTCGGGCCGAACTGCGCGAAACCGAAATGAGACTGAGCAAACGCGAGGATAACATTGGCCGGCAGACAGAACTGCTACAGCAGCGGGAAAACGAATTAAAAGAGCAGAAAAAAGAAATTGAAAGAAGGTTGAACAGGATCGAAGCCAAGGACAAGCAGGTTTCGGCACTGATGGCCCAGCAGAAGAACCAACTGCTCAAAATTACCGCTATGAATATCGAAGAAGCCAAAGACCTGCTTTTGAAGCGTCTCGAAGACGAGTGTGAACACGAAATGTCGGCGCTGATTCAACGCAAAATTGAGGAAACCACCGAAACTGTTGACGAAAAAAGCAGGGAAATTATAAGCACCGCCATTCAACGCTACGCATCTGAGCACACCTGCGAAGTAACCGTCTCAACGGTTGAGATTCCAAATGACGATATGAAAGGACGGGTTATCGGCAGAGAAGGACGAAACATTCGGGCATTCGAAAAAGCCACAGGCGTAGATGTCATCGTTGATGACACTCCCGGAATGATTATCGTAAGCGGATTCAATCCTGTAAGGCGCGAAGTTGCCCGTCTTTCGATGGAACGGCTCATCCAGGACGGACGAATACATCCATCTCGAATTGAGGAGCTTGTCGCCCAGACCAAAAAGGAAGTTAATCATAAGGTTCTCCAACTCGGAAAAGACGCTGCCGTTGAGGCCAACGTAAGGGGTTTAAACAACAGGATACTCAGTTTGATTGGAGCTTTGAGTTTTAGAACAAGTTACGGCCAGAGTGTGCTCCGCCACAGTATCGAAGTCGCTTTTCTAACTCAGATTATGGCTGATGAGCTTGAGCTTGACGGCTCAATCGCAAGACGTGCGGGACTCTTGCACGATATCGGCAAGGCCATTGACCACGAAATCGAAGGTGGTCATCCCGCCATCGGCGCCAATTTCCTCAAGCGTTTCAACGAATCGCCTGCTATTCTCAATGCCGTAGCCGGACATCACGGTGATGTAGTGGCAGACAACCCTTACACCCCGCTGGTTAGTGCTGCCGATGCCATCAGTGCCTCTCGTCCCGGCGCAAGAAGGGAAACTCTCGAAAGGTATATCAAACGATTGGAGAAACTCGAAGAAATCGCAGGTAGTTTCAAAGGCGTCGAAAATGCCTATGCCATACAGGCGGGGCGGGAAATTCGGGTTATTGTCAGTGCAGAGAAAGTGGACGATGAGTCCGCAATGAAGATTGCACGCGATATCGCAAACAAGGTTGAAAATGAAATGACATATCCCGGAGAAATACAGGTCACACTGCTGCGGGAAGTGCGCTGCGTTGAGTACGCAAAGTAAAATATCATAACACGTATCGCATTGCTGATGTGAGATACAGACTATGAAATTAAACATACTTTGTATCGGCGACATAGTGGGTCGGCCGGGCAGACGAATTCTGGCAGAAAGACTAAAGTCTCTGGTCAGGGAATTGAGCATAGACTGCGTAATAGTCAACGCTGAAAATGCCGCCGGCGGCTCCGGCCTGACACCGCAAATCTACAACAAATTACTCAGATACGGTGTAAATCTTGTTACCTTAGGCGACCATACTTACCGCAAAAGAGATATTATTGAGACCCTGGAAACAGCCGACAATATTGCCCGGCCCGATAATTTTTCCGAATACGCTGCTGGAAAGGGTTTTGGACTTTACAAAACCGGCAAAGGACCAACCATTGCGGCAGTTTCTTTAATAGGCCGAATTTTTATGAAGCCGGCCGAATGTCCTTATAGTGCTATCGATAAAATCCTACCTAAACTTCAGCAGCAGGCCGATATAATTATCGTCGACTTCCACGCCGAGGCCACCAGCGAAAAAGTCGCAATGGGCTATCACCTCGACGGAAGGGTAAGTTGTGTATTCGGCACTCATACCCACGTTGTAACTGCTGATGAGAAAATTCTGCCTAAAGGTACAGCTTATATTACTGATATTGGTATGACCGGCGCTCATGATTCGATACTCGGCCGAAATCCTGAAAACGTCTTAAAGTCGTTCAGGACACGAATGCCAATTCCGTTTGAGGTTGCAACCGATGATGTAAAGATAAATGCAATTTTGGTTACCGTTGACAGCAACAGCAAAGAGGCTGAGCACATTGAGCGTATCACTGTCAGTGCTGAATTAGAGGATTCAAAAAGTTATGACGCTGATGACGGCAAGCCGGAATACTTCAACAACAATCTCTAAAAAGTATCAAATTAGCTGTCTTCTTGCAAGACAACGCAACCCGGTTATTGCAGGAATGGGTTATATGCTTTTTCCTGGCCAATAACTGTTATTGGGCCGTGGCCGGGATAAACTGCGGTCTCCTCAGGCAGTGGCAGTAGCTTCTCCCTTATGCTCGTTACTAACTGTTCCATCCTGCCGCCCGGAAAGTCTGTCCGGCCAATCGAGTCGGCAAACAGCGTGTCGCCGACAAAAATAATTTGTTCTTCCTTCGAATAAAAACTAATCCCCCCCTGCGTGTGGCCGGGGGTGTGAAGAACCTTAAGTTTTATGCCGGCTTCTTCGACTATATCACCTTCTTCAATTAATACGTCGGCAGGCTCTGTGCTAAATTGTATCCCAGCAAGTGCTGACAAGTTATGTTCCTCGTCAGTTAGCATTTGGGCGTCAAGTTTATGGACATAAACCTTTGTTTGAGGGTATTTCTTTCGCAACATACCTAAACCGGCAATATGGTCGGCATGCCCATGAGTAAGAACCACAGCAACTGGATTGAGTTTATGCTCACTGAGAAAATCAACGAGTGGGCCTGCCTCAAGGCCCGTGTCAACTATAAGGCAGTCCTTAGCCGAACCGTTTTCACGCAGAATATAACAATTGGTTTGATACATACCCAAAACCAGACGGTCTATTTCCATCTAATATCTTCCTTAAAAACCAGATAATATAGCAGAAACTCCGCCTCCCGTCAATGGTCTTCATGCCTGACCAATGTGCTGAGGATTGCGTTCGAAATAGCAAAAGATAAGGTAAGGTATGACTAAAGTATTTCGAGGCCAATTAACGTAATATCGTCAATTCCAATCGGGTTGATTTTTTGATTTTGAAAAACCGTGTCAAATTTGTCCATCATCTCAACAATCGGCAAATCTTTAATTTCACAGAATTGCCGGTCGAAATCAAATATGTTCTGTTCATTCAAACCGCCGATACAAGATTCCGCTCCGTCGGAATACAAAAGTAGCTTGTCGCCCGCTTGAAGCTGCACGGTCTGCTGAAGGTATTCAGCCTGGTCAAAAATCCCAAGCAGTGAGCCGCGAATTTCCAATTGCTGTGGCGGCTGCTGCGCCTTGATAAGAATAGGATATGGATGGCCGGCACGGGCGTATGTTAGTTGGAGAGTTTTTGTGTTCAGCAGACAATAACAACAGGTTGCAAACTGATACCCGGAGAGTTTCTGCCCGGTCATTCGCACATTAAGATTCCTCATTACCTCCGCCGGCGAAATTATACGATAACTCTCCTCAGTTGTCTCACGCATAACCAGTGCCTGCTTTAGAAAAATTGTCAAAAGTGCGGCAGGTATGCCATGACCAACCACATCAGCGATATAAAAACCAATGTGCTGCTCGTCGATTCGGACAATATCGTAAATGTCACCTGATACCCATTCAGCGGGCAGAAAAGTGACGGCCCATTGAACTCTATCCGTATTCGGCACCTGCGTAGGCAGAAAATCACGCTGAACAATGCCCGCCACACTAAGCTGCTCTGACAAGTTGTCCACCATGGCCTCCACCATACCAAGCTGTTCGGCAAGTTCATTACCCTGAACATTTGGGCTCTGCTTCGGGGACACGGCAGGCCTTACAGCAATTCCGGAATTTTTTTTACGATATGCAAGATTGACACTGATTCTCCCCCAGAGCTCATTTACAGCAACAGATTCCATCATACCAGACATAGAAAAACTAATCTTTGCCGGCGATAAAGAAAAGCTCTTTACCGGTAGTTCCATCCTGTCACCGAGTAAAATAGCCCCGATATCATTGGCCTCAAGTGACTCGATGATTTCGGCTACCCTTTGCTGCTCTGATACCTCCAGACCCTTAGTATCAATAATGACAGTTCCCACTAATTCAAGTTGATGAAGTATCTGGGGAAATTTGTGAATTGGCAGTGACAAAAAAGAAAGTTTCTTTTTTTTCAAAAGCCGCTTCACTTCAGGAAGCATCTGCTCCTGGTTTGTCAGATACAGAACATCTGTTAAACCCTCTATCAGGCCGCCAAACTCAACACTATTTGCAGGTTCTGTTTTTATCATAGCATCTGTCTTATAGGACTCTGAATTAATGCTTATTCCGACAGTAATCAGCATAGGTAATTTCGTCCTCTTAAAGGAGAGACTTTGTGTTTTTTTTGTTTTTTTGTGGGGCAACGCTGGTAAAATGACAAAAAAATACGACTTTAGGAAGGCCGACGGCTACAATGTATTTGAAATCGCAACAGTTAACTCGTTATCCGGCTTCCTTTCTTCAGTTTCAAATTCAATGTTCTGACCTTATCTTCTATAAAAACGCGTTCTGAAATGTCGCGAGCCACCCCGACAAAAGCAAATTCGTTTCCATTTTCTTCTTTAATTGCAGAGACAGAAAGAGAAACCGGAAATTCACTGCCGTCTTTCCGCCGGTGATACAAGTCAGCTTCACGACTATCCTGATGACCATTTTTTTCATCGGTACCTTGAGGGCTTTCTTCATTAAGGATACCACTGTGTTTTCCAATAATCTCTTCTTCCTTATATCCATAAGTTTCACAGAATGCCCTGTTGACGAAGATAATATTGCCCTGCATATCGGTAATATAAACATTATCATCGGTGCTCATAACAGCACCTGTCAGCAATCGAATCTGCTCATTAGCTTTCTTATGCTTGATTGCATTCTCAATTGTTATTGGGATAGCTCTAAGATAGTTCCGTTCAAAGTCTTTTATCAGATAATCATAGGCTCCGGCCTTCCAAGCCTTGATTGCTACTTTTTCATCGCCGATACCTGTAATAAATATAATGGGCGTATCCTTTACCAAATCCAGGATGTCAAATGCTGTGCCATCTCCAAGTGAGTAATCAACAAACAAAATATCAAATTTCTCCGAACTCAATATGCTCCGGGCTTCCGAAACAGATTTCGCCTCTGTGTAATCATATTGAAGTTCCTCCTCCTCCACGAATCGTATAAATGCCTTTCGATAGAGCAATTCGTCTTCAACCAGCAGAATCTTATATCTCGAATCTTCCATAACCTTGTTTCATCTCTTCCAGCTCGATTAGGAACTGGCACAAATTAATCGCTTTGACTGTCCGACAATTCTTTCTTAATCAACTACCTTCACCATATAGCCAACATCATATCCAGACGAGCATTTTCAATAAGTAACGTTGGCTTCGAGTTTTGCATCCGCAACCTCTTTCTTTGCCTTCGGCAATGTAAAGAAAAACGTGCTACCCTCGCCTACTTTTGACTGAACCCAGACTTTACCGCCATACACTCCCACGATTTTCTTTATCACGGTAAGACCAATACCGGTACTTTCAAATTCATCATGAGACGATAATGTTTGAAATATCTTAAAGATTCTTTCGAAATGCTTTTCATCAATTCCAGGGCCGTTATCAGCAACACTAAACTTCCAGAAACCGCCCTCTTCGACACAGCCGATTCTAACTTCTCCCTGCGGCTTATCCATATACTTGACAGCATTGCTCAGCAGATTCTGGAACACCTGCATAATACGGGTCCTCCCACATTCAACTATAGGCAACTGGTCTTCGACCGTAATTGCAATGTTCTCTGGAGGAGCAATCATATCAATAACCTCACCAACAAGCTCATTCAAATCCACCTGAACCATTTCTTCTTCAACACGCCCGACTCTGGAATATTGAAGCACCCCATCAATCAAATTGTGCATACGTTTGACCTGTGCCAAAAGCGACTCAATCTGCTCTCTGCCTTCTTCACCAAGCTTGTCTGCATAATCAGCCGATATCCAATCAGCAAGTGCCTTAATCCCCCACAGCGGCGCCTTTAAATCGTGGGAAACAATATACGCAAAATCCTTTAATTCCTGATTAATGCCCTCTACCTTTTGATTAATGCTTTCCAGTTCCTGTATAAGCTTAGCCTGTCTTTCCTCTGCCTGCTTACGCTCGGTGATATCACGTGAAACTGCTATTATGTAGTCTTCTTTTTCCTGACTTACAAGTTTCAGGCTTGTCTCAACAAAAAACATCGTTCCATCCTTGCGCTTATGCCGGCCTTCTTTAATAATATCTCCTTTGAGCTCAAGTTCTTTGACATAATTCTCCCATGAGATGTCATCCGTTACAATCTCCTTAATATCTTTAACAGTCATATCAAGTAATTCTTCGCGTGTATATCCAAGACTGTCACATGCCTTGTCGTTTACATCCACAAAACGCCCCCACTTGGGCTCTACTACAAAAATACAGTCATTTGACCTGTCTATCAGATTACGAAACAGCCGTAGCTTCTCAGCCGCCTGTTTGCGCTCTGCAATACCGCCCAGCCGTTCAGCAACCGCATCCAACAAATCACGCTCTTCTTTGAGAAACGGGACCTGCCCGCTGTCTGTTTTATCTTCAAGACAGTAAACCTCAATACCTCCTGCCTTTTCCCCATGCCTCTTAATCTGTGCATACTGACTCAATTCACTTTTATGGAAATTATCCGTCGCATATTGAACCCCATCAAAAGTAATTCTTACACACGTAACTTTAGGAAACCTATATGCGTTACGAATCAGATTGACCGTCTCCTGAAATATTTGTTCCAGTGAAATTTGCGGCGGCTCAACAAGCCTGGACAGACCATAAAAACAACTGAGCTGCTTAATGCGCTGCTGCAGGCTCCTTTGAATTACCGGCTGAAGTGCTATTTCATCTTTGAGTATTGCATTGGCAGATTCCAATTCTGCTGTGCGCTCCCGGACCGTTTTCTCAAGCATACCATCTAATTTTCTTAACTTTAACCTGTTTTTATCTGCCTGATCCGTTCCGTCCCTGGCCTTTGTGATGAGTTTAAAAATAATCCTATAGAAATAATACCCAAGAACAGTTGCCGCCAGCAGAGCAAAAAAAGTAACGACTGTCCTTCCAAAATCCCTGAAGTTCTGTTGTACCAGCCCGCAGACAGCAGCAATAACTACAAGAATTATCACCGCCGTAGCAATCTTTTTGCTTGTTTTTGTTATTTTCATCTTTTACTTATTCTCTACACCTTGGGGTCTAATCCAGGCATTAATAACTCACTGCCGAATAACTAACGACCACAGATGGTCTTCCAATCGTGTTATAGGACTCTGGATTAACAGTCATTCCAACAGAAATCTGCCTAAATAATTTCGTCCTGTTTGAGGTGGCACTTTGTGTCTTTTTTTGTTTTTTTTGCTTCTGCAATGTTGCAGTGCTTAAATAGAATTGCAGTCTGAACGATTTGGAGTTTTATCTGACTAAAAGCTCTCAGCCGGCAAATATCGCCGAGCCGATGCGGAGAATCGTAGCCCCCTCTTCGACAGCTATTTCGTAGTCCGAACTCATCCCCATACTCAATTCAACAAATTCAGGGCCGACTATTTTTTCGCCCTTCATCTCAACAAACAGCTCTCTTGCCCGCACAAAACAGGCACGAACAACGTCCTTATTATGCGTCAGTGGTGCCATCGTCATCAGACCGACCAGCTTCAAATTCGGCAACGTTACTATCTGTTCGGCCAAATGCGTCGCAGCTCCCACAGGAACACCATACTTTTGCGGCTCATTCGAGGTGTTGACCTGCAGGAGCACCTTAGCAGACAAATCCAGCTTTGTTGCCGAAGCATTTATCTCTTCAGCCAACCGAAGTGTGTCAACCGAATGTATTAAAGTAGCAATAGGCAAAACATAGCGGACTTTATTACGCTGAAGATGCCCAATCATATGCCAATTCACCTTTTCCGGCAGAGATGATTCGTCACCGGCCTTTTGTAAAAACTCACTTATCTGAGCGGATACTTTTTTGAGCTGCTGAACCCGGTTTTCGCCAAGGTCAACAAAACCCAAACGAATGATTTTCTTTATCGCCTCGATAGTAACAGATTTGGTCACAACGACAAGCTTGACCTCGGTAACGTCCCTGCCGACGCGTTCGCAGGCTAAACTAATAGTATCTTTTACTCGGTCTATTTTTTCAGCAATCTTCGCCATACAAAAATAACCAGAAAACTATTAATAAATAAAATCAGACTCACCTGCAGCAAGAACATTTTTACAATATCAATTTATCGATGCCTTTGCCAACACAAAAAAGTCAGGGCAAAAATTTAGATGTATTTTTTAACTTAAATGGAAGATACTTTTTTACTACGAAATCCAGCCCATGTTTGGCAAAGGCCTGCTGTTCAACACGAACACCCATTTTCAGCATTTGATTGATTGCCTTCTGCCACGGTTTATGATGCTTTACAAAAGGGTCATTGCGAAGAGCATCCTTGGCCCTTTTTATATCCACCTCCTTAAGCGGATGTGTCGGCAGTTTATATTTTACAATATCCTCGGGCGTCACCCCCAGAAATTGCACCGAAGGCACACAGAAAAATCTGTTCAAATGTGCCGCATTACCTGAACCGACCTTCAAAGTTCTATAAATATTGAAATAACCGTAAGGGTCGCCGTCAACAAAAGCATAAACAGGAATTTTCAAATGGTCGGTCAACCTTCTTATGAACCTGCGGCAGGCCCGCGTAGGCACACCGCCCATACTAACAAGAATACATTTTGTCTTCTTCCAGTAATCGTATTTGACCAGTCTCTGAAACATACCCGCTGTCTCGATTGCAAGAATAAATTTTGCCTGACTCTGGAACTGCAGATTCTCTACTTCAACGGGTATCGAGTAGGCTCCGGAGCCGAATTTTGTGCAATCAATCTTGATTTTTTTGCCTTTGGTGTCGGTGTCTATAACAATTAATCTGCCTGCCACATCACCCCCCTTTTCCTCGGGGGTAAATCTTAGTTGTTCACGATTAACCCCGAACATCGCCTCAACATCGTCCATAATGGTATCCGACTCTGACTGCTCCATGAATCCGGCCTTACCCCAGTTTTTCGAGATATAATAGGCCTCTCGCTTCGTTGCCATATCTTTCGTATCAATTAATTCCTTCGCAAGCGACATCATTTTAAGGGTCTGTGCGAAAGTCTTTACCGTGCTTACAGTTAAGCTGCGCTGCTTGTTCTTGCCAAGCATCTCGAAATAGCCGGTTTTGGCCTGATATTTAACGTTGCTTAACGAGCGAACAGGTGTCACCATTGTCGGGCTTTTGCTCTTTAATATCTTTGTGTGTATATCTTTAGCGGTATTGACGATTTTTTTCGTCACTGGAACTGTTTTTGGCTTTACCATCGAAAAACTCCCCAAAGAACAATTTTTCAAACTTATCGGCTATAATCTAAGCCTAAAAGCTGCTAATTTCAAGTAATTTTACCCTGTGGTTCCCACTAAATATGGCTCAAATCAAACAAAAAAACGCAAAAAAACAATTTTTTGCTTGCATTTTATCACCAAAAGTTGTATAGTAAACATACTAAATAAGTATGAATCAGGGGGTCGGAAGTCCCTCAAAGAATTTTTTATTTTTTCATTTTTTTGTTTGACAGCGTTTTTTGAAAAAGTTAGTTTCTTGTGTTGCGTCTTATCATAGCGAAACAATGCTGCTCTTAGCAGCTTACGATCCTCGGCGAGGCAGCGTGGCCCACCGGTTTCCCCCCCAGCCGGTCCCACCACCTCGCCTTTTTTTGTGCGCACTGTCACCACTGAGTTATACCTAAAAGAAAAAACCACTTACTCCCCGCGAACCTGGACTATGACTTTCCTGTTGCGCGGGCCGTCAAACTCACAGAAAAAAATACCCTGCCACGTGCCCAGAACAAGTTTCCCACCCTCTATCAGGATTTGCTCACTACAGCCGACCAGAGAGCTTTTGCAATGAGCATCAGAATTGCCCTCAAAATGACGATAGCCCTGGCGGTGCTGAGGCATCAATTCAGCCAGTGTTAGAAGTATATCGTGTACAACAGAAGGGTCGGCATTTTCGTTAATGGTAATCGCCGCTGTTGTATGAGGACAATACACTATTACATCACCATTACTAATACCGCACTGGCTGATTATCGAACCGACCCGGCCGGTAATATCAATCATCTCGCTGTGCTGCTTACTGCTTACGCCAAAATCTTTTTGGATGATTTTCATAATTACTCCTCTTACATCTGTTCAACAACGTCTATACCTAAAAGTTCGCTCAGACCATGCTTGATTGTTCTTGCAGTCAAATCACAAAGCAACAGTCTGGTACCTCTTTTTTCCCGCCCGGCCTTGAGGACCGGACAGTTCGTATAAAAAGCACTGAATTTCTGCGCCAGCTCGTACAGATAGCCGGTCAGATAGTTCGGCCTGTAATCGGCGGCGGTCGCTTCTACCGCTTCGCCATAACGGCTAAGATGTTTTGCCAAATCTATTTCAGCCGGCTCGGTCAAACTCAACCTTTTAAGAGTTTTTAAATTGGCAAGTTCGGTCTCAATATCAACATCCCGGCTCTGGGCCTTTCGCTCAATCGATTTTATCCTCGCATAAGCATACTGCATATATGGAGCGGTATTGCCGTCCATTGCCAACATCTTATCAAAGCTGAAGATATAATCGCTCGTTCGATTATTGGAAAAGTCCGCATATTTGACGGCCCCGATGCCGACAGCTTTAGCTATTTCACCTTTCTTGTCACGGTCAAAATCCGGGTTCTTCTCTTCAACGACTGACCCTGCCCGTTCTACTGCTTCGTCGAGCAGTTCTTTTAGTTTTACGTTTTCGCCGGAACGCGTTTTTAACGGCGTGCCGTCCTCACCAAGCACACTGCCGAAAGTAACGTGCACCAGTTCGATATCATCACTGACCCAGCCGGCCATACGTGCCACCGAAAAAAGCATCTCAAAATGCAATTTTTGACGGGCATCGGTAACGTAAATTATTTTATCGGCCCTTAACTCATTAAGCCGATACCGAATCGCCGCCAAATCCGTCGTCGCATAAAGATACGCACCATCGCTCTTTTGAATTATGAAAGGCAATGGCTCACCTTCCTTATTCTTAAACCCCTCAGGAAAAACACAAATTGCATCTTCAGACTTTTCTGCCAAACCTGCTTTCTGCAAATCTTTCACAACATCACCAAGCATATCTTTGTAAAAGCTTTCACCCCTGATTTCGTCTTTCCCAAATATCTCTCTTTTTCCTCCTTCTATTTTTCCTCCTAACAAACTATAGACATCAAAGCAAGCTTTCAATGTTATTTCTTTTGCCTGTTCATAGAAGTAACTTGCAACAGGATCATCATTCTGTAAATCTACAGTCCATTTCCTATTTTCATCAGCGATTTTGGGGTCAGCTTTTTCAAGCTCGATAATTCGTCGATACTGATTTTCTAAATCATCCAAATTAGTATGCAGAAGGTTTCCAAATTTCTTTTCGAAAGCTTCCGCAAATTCTGGGTATTTATCACTCCTTTGGATGAGATTTGGGTATAGTTTAAGAAGCGTTTCTAACTCCTCATTACGAACTGGGTCTCCAAAACACTGTTCTCTCCGTGCATTAATTACTGCTCCCATTTGCAGTCCCCAGTCGCCGATGTGGTTTTGGCGGATGACTTTGTGCCCCTGGAATTCAAGCACCCGGCAGATGCAGTCGCCAATGATAGTGCTTCGAAGATGCCCGACGTGCATTTGCTTGGCGATATTCGGGCAGGAAAAATCGACCACAACCGTTTTCGGCTTCTTAGCTTTACTTATTCCCAGCCGGCCCTGTGTGTCGGCGTTTATCTCAAGCAGCATCTCAGCCAGAAATTCTGTCTTTAACCTGAAATTGATAAACCCGGGCCCTGCTATTTCCGGCGGTTCGCAAATATCATCGACATCAAGGTTCTTTACCACCTCTTCTGCAAGTTGACGTGGATTGGTTTTCAGCTCTTTGGCAAGCGCCATTATGCCATTGGCCTGATAATCGCCGAATTTAGCATCAGTGGCCGGCCTTACTACAGCCGCACAACCCTCTCGCCCCCCGCCGCGCCCCATCGCAGCAGAAACACGCTCTTCGAGTATCTCAATTACATATTTCATTCAATAACCAAAAATCATCAATCGATATTCAATCTCTCAGCGTCACCCCAGAGCAGTTCCAAATCGTAATAGTCCCGGTATTGGCTGTCAAAAATATGGATTACAACATCAACATAGTCGAGCAAAATCCAGCGGGCCTGTTCATAACCTGCCCGTCCGAACCGCTGCATACCGCACTTTCTTGCCTCCTCATTGATTTCATCAGACACTGTGCGCATCTGCCTGTCGCTTGTGCCTGTGGCGATTACAAAATAATCCGTAGCGGGCGATTTGCCCTTCAAGTCCAAAACAACAATATCGCTGCAATGCCGACCGGCCGCTATTTTGGCGGTAGCCAAAGCAAACTCTCCTGCATCTGTATTTTGCTTCTTCGCCAAATTCTATCCTCTTACCGCATCAAAAACCGCTGCGGCACGATAACAAAAACGGGGTGGCCGACTCGACCACCCCGATAGATTACCCGTATAATGCTATTATGTCAACCGCTCAGGCCCGCCGGCAATTATTTGCCCAGGCCAAGCCAGCCGCTGACAACAGGGGCAAACTTTACAACAACACCTGAAAAGACCACACTTACCATTGTCATCAGCTTAATGAGAATATTCAGGCTCGGCCCGGAAGTGTCCTTGCAGGGGTCGCCAACAGTGTCGCCGACAACGGCGGCCTTGTGCGCCTCGGAGCCTTTGCCGCCATGGGCGCCTTTTTCGATATATTTTTTGGCATTGTCCCAGGCGCCGCCGGCGTTATTAAGCGTAATCGCCAAGACAAAACCGCAGCTTAACCCCCCTGCCAAGAGTCCCATCACACCGGCTACGCCCAAAAGAAGCCCTGTCAAAACAGGTATGATAATCGCAAGCAGCGAAGGCAGTATCATCTCTCTTTGTGCGCCAGCCGTTGAAATATAAACACAGCGCGCATAATCCGGCTGGCCTGTCCCCTCCATTATGCCCGCAATCTCCCGAAACTGCCGCCGGACCTCATTGACCATGGCCCCAGCCGCTCTGCCGACCGCCTTCATCGTCATCGCACAGAACACAAACGCCATCATAGCGCCTAAAAATAGCCCGCATATCAACTTCGGATTCATTATCGTAAGGTTGTAAGCCTCAACAAAATCCACGACAGATGCGGTTTTTGCACTGATGGTATTATCTATCTCGCCGTTCGCTGAAAAAGCCTTTTGTCCTACCATAAATATTCCGTCAGCACTTTCGCCGGCGAGTCTTACTATCCATATCCGAACTTCTTCTATAAAAGCTGCCAGAAGCGCCATAGCCGTCAGTGCTGCCGAACCAATTGCAAAGCCCTTTCCAGTTGCCGCGGTAGTATTACCCAAAGCATCAAGCGCATCGGTACGCTTTCTTACCTCTTCACCCAGCCCGCTCATCTCGGCATTACCGCCGGCGTTATCGGCAATCGGGCCGTAAGCATCGGTCGCCAGCGTGATACCTAATGTAGCCAGCATACCAACAGCGGCAAAACCGATACCGTAAAGACCCATCGCTACATTTGAAAACCCGCCTGCAAAACCAAAAGCACAGAGAATCCCAATAACAATCGTTATTACCGGCAGACCCGCTGAAAACATTCCGGTCGCAAGACCATCAATAATTGTTGTTGCAGGCCCCATATTTGTCTGCTCTGCTATTCCTCTGGTCGGGCCGTATTCATCGGAAGTATAATACTCGGTGAACTGACCTATCAGCACACCGGCAATAAGTCCCGATATGACCGAGCCAAAAACACCCCAGCTTATCCATTCGGCGTAAGCCAGACCCCCAACAGCAATAATAATCAGAACAGAACTTCCCAACGTACCAAAAAGCAGTGCCCGAAGAAGGTTCTTTTGGCTTGCGTTCTCTTTACAGCGAACCATAAAAATACCTAAAATAGAAAGGATAATACCCATACCGGCAACCATCATCGGGGCCAGAACGGCCTTTAAGACCTGCTGGCCTGATAGTGTCAAAGCCGCCCCCAATGCCGCCGTCGCCAGAATCGAGCCGCAATAGCTCTCATACAAATCGGCTCCCATCCCCGCAACATCGCCAACGTTATCACCAACGTTGTCGGCGATAGTGGCCGGGTTTCGCGGGTCATCTTCCGGAATTCCAGCTTCTACTTTGCCCACCAAATCCGCTCCGACATCCGCTGCCTTGGTGTAGATACCGCCGCCGACACGGGCAAAAAGCGCCTGGGTCGAAGCACCCATACCGAAGGTTATCATCGTTGTAGTTATTTCAACCAGCTTGTGCTCAGAGCTCATACCGGCCTTTACCAAAGTCAATCCAAGGAATGTAAGGCCTGTCCTCATATGTTCAGCCGTGTAAACCAGCTTATCCAGAATCAGATACCACAGTGAAATATCCAGCAGGCCGAAACCGACGACCACAAGCCCCATTACCGCACCGGAGCGAAATGCAACCTGCAGACCGCGATTTAGGCCCTCACGGGCACCCTGAGCAGTGCGGGAAGATGCGTTTGTTGCAGTTTTCATCCCCAAAAAACCGCAAAGACCGCTAAAAAAACCGCCCGTCAAAAACGCCACCGGTACAAACGGATTCTGAACTCCCAGGTACGCCAATGCCGCAAAGATAATAAGCAGTATCAAAAATATTATCGAAACAACACCGTACTGTCTGTACAGATAAGCGTAGGCACCTTCCCGAACATGCTGGGCGATTTCCATCATTTTTTCATTGCCTTCCGGTGCAGCCATAACCTTTTTGTAGAAGTAAAGGGCAAAAAACAAAGCCAGCAGAGCAGCTATCGGCGCAATTGCCCAGCTTACCGGCGTGCCGACCGGCCCAGCCGATTCAGAACCTTCCGCCCCCATTGCCGTTGCAGCAAACGCCATTACCAATACAAAAAATCCAATAGAACACCCAAAAAATTTCACTTTTTTCACTCCTTAAGAACTCAACTTCAGTTCTCCTGAATACATAAAAAATACGAAAAGACACAGTCTAATCAAAAGAATTTGTTTTTCAAATGTTTTGTGTTGGGAAAGCAAAAATAAATGAACCTTCCTGCATATTTGAAGTATCGGCTATGTGTGATAATCGGCGTTAATTCTTACATACTCTTTACTTAGGTCGCAGCCATAGCAAAAATCGCTCATTCGTCCCGCGCCTAAATCCACCGTTATGGTATGCTCGGTCTGCGACATTATCTTACTCGCCTTTTTCACATCGAACTTTACGGGCTTGCCCCCCCTAAAAACACTAATATCACCGATTTTGCAGGAAAGTTTATTTTCTTTTAACCTCACGCCGGCCGAACCGGCTGCACAGATAATCCTGCCCCAGTTGGGGTCGGCCCCGTGAACGGCGCATTTTACCAATGAGTAATCAGCTATCGCTCTTGCCGCCTTTGCCGCATCAGCTTTGGTAGCTGCCCCTTTGACCACTACCTTGAACATCCGTGTCGCACCCTCGGAGTCCAAAACCATCTGCCGGGCCAAATCATCACACAAATACGCCAACACATTAGCAAATCTCTTATATCGTGGACACTGGCTGACTATCGCCCGATTGCCCGCCGCCCCCGAGGCAAGAATTATCGCCGTATCATTAGTGCTTGGATGGCTGTCAACAGTCAATTTATTCAGCGAACTGTCGATAGCGGCCTTTAATGCCTTGGCTAATAAGGGCTTGCTTATAGCCGCATCGGTAGTAATAAAGCAAAGAGTTGTAGCCATATTCGGCCCAATCATACCCGCTCCCTTTACTGTCCCAGCTATTATGACCTTTTTGCCTGATATTTCGAGCCGACGGACGGCCTGTTTGACTTTGGTGTCGGTTGTCATTATCGCTTTTGCAAAATCCAACCCTGCCGTCGCTGACGCTGAAAGTTTAGCTGACGCCTTTGAAATTCCTTTTGTAATTTTACCGATTGGCAATTGCTCACCTATAATACCCGTCGAAGCAACCAGTACATTATGTGGGTTAATTTCAATCTGCTTGGCCGTCTCGCTGCACATCTTGATTGCATTTTTAATACCTGATTGGCCGCTGCAGCAATTGGCGTTGCCGGAATTAACAACCACCGCCGAGATAGTCGGGCTTTTTATATGCCTTTTGCTTATTTGCACCGCTGCCGAGGTAATTTTATTGGTTGTAAACACTGCTGCCGCCTTTGCACCTGCCGGACAGACAATCAGCCCCAAATCGGGCTTGCCCGACTTCTTTATCCCGCAACGCACCCCCGCCGCCAAAAATCCCCTCGGACCGGTTATTGTATTATTCACCATTTGTGAATACTCCTTCCTTAGTTTATTTCTCTTTATCTCCCTCGACTTTCAACTTTAATTCAATATCCTGAAAAGCAAATGTTACTCCAGATGAATCAGGGGACCAAGTAATTATGTTACCTTCCTCTCTCATGTCAAATATTGGTGTTTCATCTAATGGCTTCATTCTAAGCTTTCTAACCGACTTTCCATTCTTAGCATTTAGGATTTCAAATTCATAATATTGTTCAGATCGGCCCCAAAAATCCTCTTTGAAGAAATCTGCTGCATACGCTTGATATTGACCATTTGGAGAGCTTAGATACTGTACTCCTCCAACAGGCAACGTGTTTAACAGTCTATATGCTGTTAGAACAATGAGAACAACAACAAAAAAGCAACACAAAACTAAGACTAATAACCTCTTCTGTGACACTTATACTTTCCCTTTATTACATTTAGTTTGTTCCTTAAAGAACCGCTGTGTTCCGTGACCGAGCGTCTTTAATGGTTTTCGATGCATTGTTGAGCTTCCCGTTAATCGCCTGTTCTCTGAAATCTTTCATCGGGTCATAGAATTTCTTTTTCAAATCCACTTTATTGACCATCAGGCCGGCCCGATTGGCTCTCAACTGCTGCACGATTTTGCCGTCCGGCCGGATAAAACACGATGGATAAGGGCAGTAGTAGCGGCTCGAATTCGTCATACTCACCCATAAATAGTTCGTTGCCGCCCGGCACTGCATCGACTGACGCATAATATGAGTGTGCACACTCGGGCCCTTCTGCCGGGCGTTATAAAACGACTGAAAAATACAATCGACGCCACGCTTATATAATTCGCGATAAAGCTCCGGAAAACGCACCTCAAAGCATATCAACAGCGAACACCTAACGCCATTAATGGTAAACTTTACAAACCTGTCACCCGGCGCATAATGCCTCAACTCGTCTCGCATACAAAATCTCTTGTCATATCGGTCAGCAATTTTACCTTTCGGATTTATCAGGTACAGACTATTGTGCGGCTTGCCCGCCACACGTATGGTGGGCTTGTTCGGCCCGGCCTGCCCCCGAATGTTTTTGTCGGGGGTTAATCTGTGAGCACTGCCGAGCACGACCCAAAGGCCGAGTTTGGCCGCAAGGGACATAATCTTCGCGGTTTCCTGCTGCAGCAGTTGCCAATCGAAACCATCAAACGAGCTAAACTCGAAATCTGCACAGCCGCTAAGAGCGCCTTCGGAAAAATGCACGATCTCGGCCCTGGCCTTCTTCGCCCGCATCATATAATTCTGGATTTGACGGGCGTTTCGTTTTATAGAACTGCTCACAGCGAACTGACACGTCGCGACTTTCAAAGTGCCGGCAGCCATTATTCCTCCTACAACAGCCCCAGTTTCTCTTCCAGACCGAAAATGATATTCATATTCTGAACCGCCTGGCCGGATGCGCCTTTCACCAGATTGTCAATCGCTGAAAAAACCAGGATCTTACCCTTTGCAATGGTCACAAAGATATGGCAATGGTTTGTACCCGCAACATCTTTAACGCACGGGGCGCTATTGCATAACTGCACAAAAGGCTCGGTTTTATAGAAACCATCGTATAGCTCCGATAGTTGCTTATCGTTTATTTTACCTTTTGGCTGACAATACACCGTCGAGAGAATGCCCCTGTCAAAAGGCCCGACATGAGGCTGAAACAGAATATCTACATTGGCTCCGGCAATTTGGCCGGCCACCTGCTCCATCTCCGGCATATGCCGATGTACACCAATCCCATAGGCAAATAAGTTTTCGTTCATATTGGGAAAATGAAATATGCTCGAAGGATTCTTGCCCGCTCCGGATGAACCGGTTACCGCATTGACGATAATCGAGTCTGTCTCAATAAGACCTTCTTTAAGCAGCGGTGCAATGGCCAACAAAGCGCCCGTAGGGAAACATCCGGGATTGGCAATTAAATCAGCATCTTTTATCTGTTCGCGAAACAACTCCGGCAGGCCGTAAACCGCCCGCTCAAGATTAGCCGTATCGGTATGCTCTACGTCGTAGAACTTTTCATAAATTTTAATATCTTTAATCCGATAGTCCGCACTGAAATCAATAACCTTTAAATCCGCCTCCAGCAGCCTCGGCACAAAGCCCATAGAGACCTTGTGAGGCAGACAGCAAAGCGCAACATCAGCCAAGCCGGTAAGCTTATCAAAGTCCAACGGCTCGATTTGCAGCTCGCAGCGGCCCTTGAACTGACCAAAGACCTCTGCAACCGCACCGCATTCCTCCGGCAAAGCGCTGAGATAAGTTAGTTCGGCCTGGCTGTGCCGCAAAATTATATTTATTGACTCGGCGCCTGTATAACCGCTTGCGCCGATAATGGCAACTCGTATCATTGTTTGCACCTAAACAAAGGAAGGTTAAAAAAAAGAAAAAGCAAAAATTCAGTCTGCGATATTCGATAAATAAAGAAGCAAATCAGCCTAAAGCAAAATTCGAGTCTGCGATATACGACAAATAAACTACAAATTAGCTTAAAGCAAAAATTCAGGCTGCGATATTCGACAAATAAAGACGCAAATCAGCGTTTTGAGAACTGGAACCTTTTCCTTGCGCCTTTTTGACCCGGTTTTTTTCTCTCGACCATTCTGCTGTCACGTGTAAGATGTCCGCCGTCACGAAGCGGCTGAACATAGTTCTCATCGTACTTTTTCAGCGCCCTGGCAATCCCGAGTACTGTCGCACCGGCCTGGCCTGTAGTTCCACCGCCCTGAACATTGACAAAAACATCGAATGATTTTTCCGCATCAACCGTCTTCAAAGGGGCAATAATCGATTTTCTGTCCTGCTCACGAGCAAAGTAGTCCTCAATCTTTTTTTTGTTAACCAGCAGTTTTCCGCTGCCCGGCTTGATTCTTACCCTTGCAACAGAACTTTTGCGCCTGCCGGTGCCCCAGTAGAAACCTCCCATGTCCGGGCCTTTTTTCGAAGGCTTTTGAGGCTGCGGTGATTTCGCAACCTTTTCAACAGTCACCTTGGCAGCAGTAACCTTGGCAGACGTTACCTTGGCAGAAGTTACCTTGGCAGCAGGATTATCATCTTTGGTTTTTGCCATAATTTGCTCTCTCTATCAGGACGCCCTTACAAAAGAGGGTCATCATTAAAACAGTTCAATCTTTTCAGGTCTCTGGGCCTGATGCTCATGCTCGGGGCCGCTGTAAACCTTCAACTTCTGCAGCATTTTCCTGCCGAGCTTGTTCTTGGGAAGCATACGCCTTACCGCCAATTCAATCACTTTTTCCGGCTTTTTGGCCATCATATCCGCAAAGGTTACGTATTTATGACCGCCGGGATAATGGGTGTAATAATCATACTCTTTATCAGTGGCCTTTTGGCCGGTAACCTTTATTTTGTCGGCGTTTATGACAACCACATAATCACCGGTATCAACGTGAGGCGTATATGTGGGCTTATTCTTGCCCATCAGAATAGGGGCTATTTTCGAAGCCATCCGGCCAAGAATAGCGCCATCGGCATCTACAAGCAGCCATTTGTGCTTACATTGTTGGTTATTCGCGATAAAACTCTTCATAAAAAACCTCTAAGTCAGGCAAAAACAAGCATTCTACCGAATTACGCAGGGCTGTCAAACTATTTTTTATTGTGAAAATCAATAATTTGGTCTCCATAGGGTTAATGAGTAGATGCCTTGTTTGAAATTGGGTTTGATTGGGTTTGTTTTCGGCGCAAGTTGGTTGAAACTGGGTTCGATTGGGTTTGAATTGGGTTTGTTTTTCTTCCAAAAGTGAGTTTTTGGCGCAAAATCGAGGAAAATTGGGTTTGTTTTGCATAATAGAGTGTATCCCAATAACCCGTTCTATTGCGGCCGGCTGCAAAGAGCGATGACTGCGTTGTCGGCCAAAAACGTTCTCAACGTGGCGAAAACCACTTCTGGCGGCATTTTTGACCTGCCGCCTTGGCCTCGAACTTCTCGCTCGGCCTCTTAACGAACCGGTCATTCGGATAAACTCTCGGGTCATAATTGGTACACGATTAAATGGTAAATTGGGTAATTGGTTAAATAGTTCATAGTTTTTAGTTCGTAGTTATTCAATAACGACGATTTTTTAGCGTGTATCTACTGATACGAAAACGTGCGGTTCTCCGCAAAACCTTCGCCTGCCGGCGGGTTATGTTTGCCAACTGGCAAACATTGGGGGTATTATAACAGAATTATTTGCAAAAGTCAAGATTTTTTGCGGTTCTTTTCACTCCGCTCATCCATCTTCGTCATTCTACTTCGTCCCAGAGAGATTAGGAAGAATTCAGGCTTCGGGGCGGCAGGAAAGCTACGGAGGATATTCAAGCTAACGCAGGATAGTTCTGAGGAATTGTTTTTGATTTGACGGGGTGTGGGAAGAGGTTTATAATTTTGGGTGGAGATGTTTCCGTTAAAGTCTTTGAAGATTGCGGGTTTGGCATTATAACTGGCAGCTTGCGGGTCGGGGGACGTAGAGCGAAAAAAGAAAAATGGCAGGGCAATGATGCCAACATGGTCTATGAATATGACCTTGGCAATAGATTAACCAAGCTAACCAATTACCTTGACGATACCAACTCTATCATCTTTGATTACAGCAACTACGATGATGTAGGTAATCGGCTGAGTATGAAAATTGACAATGCCAACGCCCATGTTTATGCTTATGATAACCTCTATCAGCTAATAACGGTTGATTACAATGATGGCAACAGCACAACCTACTATTATGATTCCTTAGGCAATCGTACCCGTGTTGACAATGGAGGGACAACGAGTTATTCAAGGAACAGCCTGAATCAATATACTTCCGTAGGCGGAACCGGCTATATTTATGACGACAAGGGCAACCTGACAGATGACGGCACATATGAATATTATTACGACTGTGAAAACCGCCTGATTGATGTTAACGAAAATGGCAGTGCCGTAGCTTCATACAAGTATGACTATCTGGGTAGAAGGGTCAGAAGGATTGTAGACGGCAATACTACAAAATACTGCTACGACGGGGGTCAGGTAATCGCTGAATATGACGGCAGTGATAATTTGCTGCGGAAATTCATTTACGGCCCGGGCATTGATGAGCCGATTTGTATGATAGATGTTGCAGATAATAACGCGGTATATTATTATCACTTCGATGGCTTAGGAAGTGTGGCAGCTCTTTCGGATGACGGAGGACAGATGACGGAGAAATACGAGTACGATGTTTTTGGAGGCACGACAATCAAAGATACGAACGAAACAGTAGTTAGCGAAAGCCAGATTGGCAATCCGTATGCATTTACCAGTCGAAGATTAGACTCAGAGACTGATAACTATTATTACCGGGCTCGCTACTACAACCCAGAAATTGGGAGGTTCTTGCAGGACGATCCAATAGGTTATTATGATTCGATGAATCTGTATCAGTATTGCCTCAACAACCCGGTCTACTACGTTGACCCGTATGGTGAAGGCAAAATTGGTCAAATTACTGGGAGTATCGGCCGCGGGATTAAAAGGGCTGGAAGTTGGCTGCAGAAGAAAGGAACCTGGGCGTGGGAGAAAGGGTGGGAAGGTGTAGCATGGGCCTTTGATAACCCAGTTGGTGACTATATGACGTGTATGGGCCGGTGCGTGGAGGAATACCACGCAGGAAGCCCGTTGCATATCGTCGGCCTGGGGGGTGCTCGAGTACTTAAAAAAGTTCGATTTCCCGGAAAACCCGGCACTACAAGTATCTGGACCAAAGTTCCTGGCATATCATTGAAAACGGGACAAACTATTGGAAGAGCTTTCATACCTATCACGCTTGCAACTGGTGCTCATGCATTAGGTGTAGAAGGATATTGTGCAGTGGAATGTCGGGAATGTCCCAATGAAAAATTTAGGTAGTAACTATAATGAATCTTGGAATTTACGTAATTGGATTAATTTTGTTGGTTTTGGCGGGTGTATCTTATGTCTACGCTCATAGAATTGCTGAGAAGCAATTAAAACAGAGGTTTGTTAAACGCGAAGCTATCCCTTTCGATGAATGGTTTAGGAAGTACTACGGGTCTACCAAATTATCTAAGGAATTAGTGCAAGATGTCTTGAACATTATAGCAAGCCAAATCGGAATCATTCCGACGCAAATCAGGCCTGATGATCGGTTTGACGACGAGTTTAGATTCCAAGTAAAGTACCGTTTTTTATTAATTGATGATGCCACAGGGATGGCCTTGGAGCATATTTTTAAGAAATATACAAGCTCTATCCGGAAGATCCCAAGCTTTGAAACTGTTGACGACCTTATTCACATTTTAGCTAATATTGCTCTACTATAAGTAAAACCCCTTTGGTTAAGATAAAAACTTAACTGAATTTGTTGGATAATTCTAATAATAGGGGACGTTGGGGCTGTTGAAAAAGTCCCGGTTTTATAGTATCTTATTTTTTACTCAGGCTGCTTTCGCTAATTTTGCTAAGAATGGTTTACTCCCACTTTTTGCTCTAACTTTCTTCCAAGGCGTTTGT
>Ga0180431_10002548_pt1 | contig 24367 bp, 24 predicted proteins | sample SS_ome_11_FD_132459 | JGI IMG/M metagenome (GOLD analysis project Ga0180431, IMG submission 132459) | Hypersaline lake sediment archaeal communities from the Salton Sea, California, USA - SS_1_MS_1 metaG | ecosystem: Environmental > Aquatic > Non-marine Saline and Alkaline > Hypersaline >... | reverse complement strand
CTGGCGCACAACGAGCCCCTCAAGCACGGCCGCAACGCGATCGTGTTCACCGAGCTCCCGTATCAGGTGAACAAGTCCGAGATGCTCCGCAAGATGGCCGACCTTGCCAACGACGGCGTGCTCAAGGAGATCGCCGACCTGCGCGACGAGAGCGGCCGCGACGGCGTCCGCGTGGTCATCGAGCTGCGCCGCGACGCCGTCCCCAAGGTGGTGCTGAACAAGCTCTACAAGCACACGCAGGCGCAGACCACCTTCGGGGTCAATGCCATCGCGCTGGTGGACGGCGTGCCGCGCACGCTGTCGCTGCGCGACATGATCCGCCACTACCTCGACCACCAGCGAGACGTCATTCGCCGCCGGTCGCGGTTCCGCCTGGATCGCGCCGAGACCCGGGCCCACGTGCTGGAGGGCCTGCTCATCGCCCTCAAGGACATCGATGCCGTCATCGCGCTCATCCGCGCGGCGGCCGATCCCGACGAGGCCCGCGCCGGCCTGATGACCACCTTCGACCTCAGCGAGCTGCAGGCCCGCGCCATCCTCGACCTGCGCCTGCAGCGCCTCACCCAGCTGGAGGCCGGCAAGATCGAGGCCGAGTACGCCGAGCTGCAGGCCGAGATCGCCGACCTCCGGGCCATCCTGGGCGACGAGGCCCGGGTGTACCAGGTCATCCGCGACGAGCTCACCGAGGTGCGCAGCCGGTATGCCGATGAGCGCCGCACCGAGATCATCCCGGCGGAGGGCGAGATCGACCTCGAGGACCTCATCGCCGAGGAGGAGATGGTCATCTCCATCACGGCGGGCGGTTACATCAAGCGGCTGCCGGTCACCACCTACCGTGCGCAGCGGCGCGGCGGCAAGGGCCTGCGCGGCGCCAAGCTCAAGGACGAGGACCGCGTGGACCATCTGTTCATCGCGTCCACGCACGACTACCTGTTGTTCTTCACCAACCAGGGCCGCGTGTACCGCCAGAAGGTGCACGAGATCCCGCAGGCGGCGCGCGATGCCCGTGGACGCCACATCGCCAACGTGCTGGCGCTGCTGCCCGATGAGGAGATCCGCCAGGTCTTCAACACGCGCGACTACGCCGAGGGCAAGTACCTGGTGCTGGCCACCAAGGGCGGCATGGTCAAGAAGACCGAGTTCGGCGCCTACAACACCGTGCTCAAGGAGGCCGGCATCATCGCCATCCGCCTGGCCGACGACGACGAGCTGGTGGGCGTGCAGCTCACCGACGGCGACGCCGACCTGCTCATCGTGTCGGCGCGCGGGCAGGCGGCGCGCTTCAGCGAGGAGCAGGTGCGCGCCACGGGCCGTGGCACGCAGGGCGTTCGGGCCATGAACCTCGACGCGGACGACCGCGTGCTCGCGGTGGCCGTGGCCGACGACGACGCCGACCTGCTGGTGGTCACCGGAAACGGCTACGGCAAGCGCACGCCCATCACCGAGTATCCGCGCAAGGGCCGGCCCACCAAGGGCGTGCGCACCATCAAGGTCAGCGACCGCAAGGGCGAGCTCATCACGGCGCGCATCGTGCGCCCGGGCCAGCAACTGCTGCTGGTGTCGGTGATGGGCCAGGTCATCCGCATCGAGGTGGATGGCGTCAAGCGCATGGGTCGCAGCACCGAGGGGGTGCGCCTGATGGACGTGGGCGACGAGGACCGGGTGGCCACATGCGCGCCGGTGGACGAGCAGGACGCCGCGGGCGTCGCCGGCATCGGGATCGACGCAGATGCCGCGCCGGACGCAGATGCCGACGCACCGGACGTCACCGGCCGGTAGGTCGTGCCACGGCCAGGATTCCGTCTCCCTGCCCCACGGCCGCAAGGCCCCACTCCAGCGGATAGGCCAGCAGGCGCACGGGCAGGAGATCGCCCCATCCGCGCTGGCGGCCCCCGCCCGCGGTGCGCGCATCCAGCGACCCCGGCAGCACGCCCAGCAGCGGCGTGGTACGCATCGACGCCACCCGGAACCCGGCGAGCGCCAGCACCCAGCGCAGCGAGTCGCGGTCGTAGTGCACGAGGTGCCGGGGCATCTCCAGGCCATCCCACGACCCTCCCGTGGCACGCGCGGCCAGCGACCGGATGTTGGGCACGCCGATGATCAGCCGCCCCCCCGGCGCCAGCAGCTCCCGGATGGCGCGCAGGGTGGCGAGGGGGTCGCCCACGTGCTCGAGCACCTGCGACATGCGGATGACATCCCAGGGGCCGTCCGGCAACCCGCCCTCGTGCAGCAGGGCGTCCAGCGATCCGTTGAGCACCCACGCGTTGCCCCGGTCGCGGGCCACCTGCACCGCGCGCGCCGACGGCTCCACCCCCCAGGCCTCGTGGCCGGCCGCGCGGAATGCCGCCACTGCCCCGCCGGTGCCGGCGCCCACGTCGAGCACGCGCATGCCCGGGCGCATGCGGCCGCCGGTCTCGGCCTCGGGCACGGCCACGCCCAGCGCGCGCGCCACCACCTCCCCCGAGCCGCTCGCGTGCTGCAGCGCCACGCGCGACGCCCGGGCCGTGGCCGATTCGCCGGCCCCGTGCTGCGGGTACTCATCCGGGTACCACGCCGCGGGGTCATCGGGCCATGGGTCTGTGCGGCACAGGCGGCACGAGGCGCACTCCACCACCCGGAACTCGCCGGGCATGCCCCGGCGGTGGTCGCGGGCCCGCAACACCTCCACGCCACCGGGCGCACCACAGATGGGGCACTCCGAGGGGTGGGTGGCGAGGGATCCCGGCACGCAGCGGAGGATACGGCCCCGAAACAAGTAGCCTTGCCGGAACGTGACGCCGCTCCCGGACCCCAAGGAGATCCTCCCGCACAGGGAGCCGTTCATCTTCGTCGACGAGATCCTCGAGCTCGTGCCGGGCGAGTCGGCAAGGGCGCGGTGGACCCTGCGAGCCGACACGCCGTTCCTCGAGGGGCACTTCCCCGGCGAGCCCATCATGCCGGGGGTCATCATCGTGGAGGCCCTGGCCCAGACGGGGGCCCTGGCCGCCCTGTCCACGGATGATGGCAAGGGCAAGCTGGCGTTGTTCGCGGGGGTCGACAAGTGCCGCTTCAAGCGGCCGGTGCGGCCCGGTGACACCCTGGAGTTCGAGACCCGCGTCACCCGCGTGCGCGGCCCCATCGGCGAGGCCGAGGCCGTGGCCCGGGTGGGGGACGAGGTGGCCTGCCAGGCCACCCTGAAGTTCGCCATCGTCGACCGCGACCAGCTGGAGGGGTCCTGAGCCTCGTGGCCGGAGCGGACAGGGCCCGCCCGCGCGCGCGGCTCACGGGCGTGGGCGGGTACGTGCCCGAGCGCGTGCTCACCAACGCCGAGCTCGAGGAGATGGTGGATACCAGCGACGAGTGGATCGTGTCGCGCACGGGCATCCGCGAGCGCCGCATCGCGGCTCCCGACCAGGCCACCACCGACCTTGCGGCCGAGGCCGTGCGCGATCTCCTGCGCCGCACGGGCACCGATGCGGGCGACGTGGACCTGCTGATCATCGCCACCACCACGCCCGACTACGTGTTTCCGCCATGCGCCCCGCTGGTGGCCACCATGACGGGCATGGACTGCCCGGCGGCGTTCGACACCAACGCAGTGTGCTCGGGGTTCATGTACGGCATCGCGCAGGCCACGGGAATGATCGAGAGCGGCATGGCGCGCTGCGCCGTGGTGGTGGGGGCCGAGACGCTCTCGCGCATCATCGACTGGGACGACCGCGCCACCTGCGTGCTGTTCGCCGATGGCGCCGGCGCGGTGATGCTGGAGGCCGATGACGGCGCGCCCGGCACGGGGGTGCTCGGCGTGGAGCTGGGCTCGGATGGCACCGGGCGCTCGGACCTGTGCGTGCCCGCCGGTGGGTCGCGCACGCCCATCACCGACGACACCCCCTACGCCGACACGCGCATCCAGATGAACGGCCGCGAGGTGTTCCGGTTCGCCACGCGCATCCTCGTGGAGAGCCCGCAGAGGCTCCTCGACGCCGCCGGCCTGGCCATGGGTGATGTCGACCTGCTCGTGGCGCACCAGGCCAATGAGCGCATCCTCGACCATGCGTCGGAGCGCATGGGGATCCCCCGCGAGAAGGTGGTGATGAACCTCGACCGCGTGGGCAACACCTCGTCGGCCAGCATCCCGCTGGCGCTGGTGGATGCCCTTGATCAGGGAGTGCTGGAGGAGGGGGCGATGGTGATGATGGTCGGGTTCGGCGCGGGCCTCACGTGGGGCAGCGTGCTGGTGCGCTGGGAGCCGCGCGCATGATCGTGCTGCTGTTCCCCGGGCAGGGCGCCCAGCAGGTGGGCATGGGCCGCGAGCTGGCCGGGGCCTTTCCCGTGGCCGCCGATACGCTTGCCGAGGCCAACGAGGCCCTGGGCTACGACATCACGAGGATCATCTTCGAGGGCCCGGAGGAGGACCTGGTGCGCACCGACGTGTGCCAGCCCGCGATCCTCGCCATGAGCGTGGCCTGCCTGCGCGTGGCCCGCGACCATGGCCTCGGGGGTGACCTGGCCATGGGGCACTCGCTGGGCGAGTTCTCGGCCCTGGTGGCCTGCGGGTCCATCGGGTTCGCCGAGGCCATCCGCCTGGTGGGCGAGCGCGGGGCGGCCATGCAGGCCGCGGGCGAGGCGCGCCCGGGCACGATGGCGGCCATCCTCGGGTTGTCCGACGAGGAGGCCACGGCCCTGTGCATGGAGTCCGGCGACGTGTGGCCGGCCAACTTCAACTGCCCCGGCCAGGTGGTGGCCTCGGGCACGAAGGACGGCATCGAGCGCCTGCTGGTGAGCGCCGCCGACCGCGGCATCAAGGCCACGCAGCTCAAGGTGGGCGGCGCGTTCCACAGCCCGCTCATGGAGCCCGCGTCCGAGCGCCTGGCGCCGGCCCTCGAGGCCTGGGACCCGCAGCCGCCCTCGCCCCTCTTCCTCAGCACCACCACTGCGCAGGTGGAGTCGGCTGATCGCATGCGGCCGGTGCTGCTGGACCAGCTCACGTCGCCCGTGCGGTTCTCGCAGGCGGTGGAGGCCGCGGTGGCCATGGGGGCCGACAGGTTCGTGGAGCTCGGCCCCGGGCGCGTGCTGTCCGGGCTGGTCAAGCGCACGAAGCGCGACGCCGTGCTGCACCAGGTGTCCGGGCCCGAGGGCCTCGACGGCCTGGCGGCGGTGATGTCGTGAGCGTGGCGCTGGTCACCGGTGCCAGCCGCGGCATCGGCGCGGCCTGCGCCGTGGCGCTGGCCCGTGGTGGCTTCGACGTGGCGCTGGGCTACGTGGCTGACGAGGCCGGCGCCACCGCCACTGCCGATGCCGTGCGCGCCGCCGGCCGCCAGGCGGCCGTGGTGCAGGGCGACATCGCCCGCTCGGCCGATGCCGACGCCGTGGTGGCCGGGGCCGAGGATGTGCTCGGACCGCTCGACGCCCTGGTGCTGAACGCCGGCATCACCCGCGATGGCCTGATGATGCGCATGAGCGACGACGACTGGCAGGCGGTGATCGACACCAACCTGTCGGGTTCGTTCTACTGCGCCCGCGCGGCCTTGCGCGGCATGATGAAGCGGCGCGCAGGGTCGATCGTGGCGGTGTCGTCGGTGGTGGGGCTCATGGGCAATGCGGGGCAGGTGAATTACGCTGCCGCCAAGGCAGGCCTCATCGGCATGACCAAGTCGCTGGCCAAGGAGGCCGGCGCGCGCGGGGTGCGGGCCAATGCCATCGCCCCGGGGTACATCTCGACGGACATGACCAACGTGCTGTCGGACGACATCAAGGAGCAGCTGATCGGCCACACCCCCCTTGGGCGGCTTGGCACGCCGGACGACGTCGCGGGGCTCGTGGCGTTCCTGTGCTCGGACGCCGCATCGTTCATCACCGGGACCGTCGTCCCGGTGGACGGCGGACTGGGGATGTAGGCGGGAGACGTCATGGCAAGCACCCTGATAGACGCAAATGGCCTTCGCCGCGTGGTGATCACGGGCATCGGGCTGGTGTCTCCGCTCGGCCTGTCGGCCGACGAGGCCTGGGCGGCTGCGAAGGAGGGCACCTCCACGGCCGCGCCCATCCGGCAGTTCGACCCGGGGGAGTGCGACACGCACTTCGCCTGCGAGGTGCCGGAGGCCTTCGACATCGAGCAGTTCCTCGACCGCAAGACCGCGCGGCGAATGGACCGGTTCTCGCACCTGGGCGTGGCCGCGGCCATGCTGGGCCATGAGGATTCGGGGATAAAGGGCACCGTCGCCCCCGATCGCATGGGCGTGATCATCGGGTCGGGCATCGGGGGCATCCAGACCTGGCACGACCAGACCGTGCGCCTGCGCGACCTGGGCCCCACGCGCCTGTCGCCGCTGTTCATCCCCACCATCATCGCCAACATGGGGGCCGCGCAGGCCTCGATGGAGATCGGCCTGCAGGGTCCGTTGTCGTGCAGCACCACCGCGTGCGCCTCGGCCAACCACGCCATCGGCGATGCCTTCGACCACATCCGGCTGGGGCGCGCCGACGCCATGATCGCCGGCGGCACCGAGGGCGCCGTGGCCCTGGTGGGCATCGCGGGCTTCAACGCCATGAAGGCGCTGTCCACGCGCAACGACGACCCTGCCGCCGCCAGCCGTCCGTTCGACAGCGGACGCGACGGGTTCGTGATGGGCGAGGCCGGCGCGGTGATCGTGCTCGAGGAGCTCGGCCATGCGCTCGACCGCGGGGCGGACATCGTGTGCGAGCTGGCGGGCTACGGCCTGTCCGGCGACGCCCACCACATCACCGAGCCCGACCCCACGGCGGTGGGCCCGGCGCTGTCGATGACCATGGCGCTGGCCGATGCCGGCATCGAGGCGTCCGAGGTGGACTACGTGAACGCCCATGGCACCTCCACCCCGGTGGGCGACCCGTCGGAGATCCGCGTGATCAAGCGCGCGCTGGGGGATGACAAGGCCGCGCGCACCATGGTGAGCAGTACCAAGTCGATGCACGGCCATACCCTTGGCGCCGCCGGCGGCCTGGAGGCCGCGCTCACCGCGCTGGCCGTGCGCGACGGCGTGGTGCCGCCCACCATCAACGTGACCGACCTCGACCCCGAGTGCGCGGGCGTGGACCACGTGCTGAACGAGGCGCGCGAAGCCGAGGTGCGCGTGGCGCTGTCGAACGTGTTCGGCTTCGGCGGCCACAACGCCACCCTCGCCTTCCGGCGCCTGGAGGACTGATGGCCCGCTCGGGGCATGCGGGAGGCCACTTCCCCGGCAGGCTCAGGGTTGCGTTCACGCCCATTCGCGATGCGTGGTTCCGGCTGGCCACCAAGGTGTACGGCCCGGGCACCAGGACCCGTCCGTGGACGTGGATCGGCGACGAGCGCATCGCCATCGGCAGCGTGCCCACGCCCGAGAGCCTCCAGGACCTCGCGCGCGAGGGCGTGACCCATGTGGTCAATTGCCGCGCCCGGCTGCAGACGCACTTCAGCCAGGACCTGTCGGCCGAGCGCCAGGTGTTCGGCGACCGAAACGTGGCCGTGGCGCCCATGTGGGACCACGGCCGCCACCAGCCGCCCGAGAAGTGGGCGCAGGCCGCCGAGATCGCCGCAGGCTGGCTGGACGACGACCCGCACGCGCGGGTGCTCATCCACTGCCAGCGCGGGCGTCGCCGTTCGCTGTTCGTGGCCTATGCGGTGCTGCGACTGCGCGGCCGATCGCCCGAGGTGGCGGCCCGCGAGCTGCTGACGCACCGTCACGAGGCGCGCCTGGTGCCCACGTACCGGAAGGCCGTGGAGGACTGGCTGGCCACCGGGGCGAAGCCCATCCACCAATCCGACCCCGGCGCCATGCGATGATGGGGGATCAGTGAGCCGCGTCGGCAGGAACATCCACGTGTCGGTCGATCGCCTGCGCCAGCTGGCGCACCGCGATTCGCGTCCGCGCAAGATCAAGGCCGACGCCGGCACGTGCCCCAAGTGCGATAGCCACTACTCGGCCGATGAGATGCAGCGCAACCTGCGGGTGTGCCCCGCCTGCGGGCACCACTTCCCGGTGACCGCCCGCGAGCGCCTGGAGCAGCTGGGCGAGCCGGGGGGCTACGTGGAGCTGTGGCCCGAGCTCCGGGCAGCCGACCCGCTGCAGTTCACGGACCTCAAGCCCTACACCGAGCGCATCGCCGACGCCGAGAAGTCCACCGGCATGGGCGAGGCCATCGTGTGCGCCGAGCTCGAGGTGCGCCACCAGCCCGCCGTGGCGGCCATCATGGACTTCACGTTCATGGGCGGCAGCATGGGCGCCGTGGTGGGCGAGAAGTTCGCGCGCGCATGCGACTACGCGGCGCAGCGGGGCCTGCCGCTCATCGTGGTGGCGGCCTCGGGCGGGGCCCGCATGCAGGAGGGCACGCTTGCGCTGATGCAGATGGCCAAGACGGTCATCGCCCTCGACGCCCTCGCCGAGGCCCGCGTGCCCGTGGTGGTGGTGCTGGCGCACCCCACCACCGGCGGCGTGTGGGCATCGTTCGCGTCGCTGGGTGATGTCACCTACGCCGAGCCCGGCGCCCTCATCGCGTTCAGCGGCCCGCGCGTGATCGAGGAGACCACCCGCGAGGTGCTGCCCGACGACTTCGGTCGCGCCGAGGCGCAGCTGCGCAACGGACAGGTGGACGACGTGGTGGACCGCCGCGAGCTGGCGGAGCGCATTGGCCGGGTGCTGCACATCCTGCAGCGGCCGCCCGCCGAGGGCAACGGCGGCTCGTCCCCGCCGGCGCTGCAGTGGGCGCAGGGCGGCGCGCAGAAGGTGCGGTCGATGGTGGGGCGCATCCGACCCGGATCCACCGACGGCGAGGACGCCGGATGAGCGACGGCACGCCCGGCGGGCGGTTCGTGCGCAAGGTGGCCGACAAGGTGCGCCGCGCGCCGGAGCCCGAGGACGACGACCTCTGGGAGAGCGTGCAGCTGGCGCGCCATGCGGAGCGCCCGTACACGCTCGACTACATCAACCGCCTGTGCACCGAGTTCGAGGAGATGCACGGCGACCGCCTGTACGGCGATGATGCCGCCATGGTGGCCGGGTTCGGCCGCTTCCACGACCGCCCCGTGGCGTTCATCGGCCAGCAGAAGGGCCGCGACACCAACGAGCGCACCTACCGCAACTTCGGCATGGCCGGGCCCGAGGGCTATCGAAAGGCCATGCGGGTGATGGAGGTCGCCAACCGCCTGGGCATCCCGGTGGTCACGCTCATCGACACCCCGGGGGCGTTCCCGGGCGCCAGCGCCGAGGAGCGCGGGCAGGGAGGCGCCATCAGCCGCAGCATCCAGATGATGTGGCGGCTCGACGTGCCCACGGTGGCCGTGGTGATCGGCGAGGGGTCGTCGGGCGGCGCCCTGGGTCTGGGCGTGGCCGACCGCGTGCTGATGCTCGAGAACAGCACCTATTCGGTCATCAGCCCCGAGGGCGCGTCGGCGATCCTGTGGCGCGACGCCAGCAAGGCGCGCCAGGCCGCGCAGGCGTTCAAGCCCACGGCCGCCAACTGCTACCGCTGGGGCGTGGTGGATGCCGTGGTGCCGGAGCCCGAGGGCGGGGCGCACACCGACCACGACGCCGCGGCGCAGGTGCTCGATCAGTACCTGTACCGGGTGCTCACCGAGCTGTCGGCAATCCCCGCGGCCGAGCGCCGGCGCGCGCGCCGGGAGCGCTTCCGCAAGCTGGGCCCCTTGCGCGACCCCGAGGGCGGCATGGGCATGGCCACGGGTCGCGAGACCCCGCCCCCCGGCTGACCGTGCCCGAGCGGGACGACCCCGGCGAGCGCCGCATGGACGCCGCTCGCCTGGTGCCCATCGACGATCCGCTCGAGCTCGCGCGCGCGGTGTCGGACGGCGAGCCGTCCGACCCGTGGCCGCAGGTGCGCGACCTGCTCGACGACGCCCGCGCGGGCCTGCCGGATGCGGAGTTCGAGCACGTGGTGCGCTCCACCCGCCGGGTGATCCTGCCCTTGCTCCAGGGGCGCCCGCCCGAGTGGCCGCCCACGGGCCCGTCGGACGGCGGCGGCCTGCCCGCCGGCGCGGCTGCGGCCATGCGCGACCTCCGGGCCACGCTGTGCCTGTCGGCGCGCCACGGCGGTCCCGGCAGCGCCCGGGCGCTGGCCATGCTGGGGCGGCGCATCGATGCCCACCTCGACGACCTCGTGGCCGGGCAGGACATCTAGCCGGGCCCTACGCCGTGTCGCCCCGCAGCACCAGCAGCCCGGTGGCCGGGGTGATGACGATGTGGCGGTGGCGCCCGAGTGGCTCGCCGTCGGCCTGCAGCGCCATGCGCTCGGGCGACTCCAGCACGATGGACCGGTCGGCGGTGCCGTGCGCCACGCGCCGGCTGTTCAGGTGCCAGGCACCGGTGAATGCGCCGGCGGCGGCCACGGCGGGGCCGGCCATGCCGCGCGATACCGATCCCAGCCAGCCGAGCGACCCCATGTGGTGCCCGGCGTCGGGGATCAGGTCGAACTCGCGGGTGCGGAAGTACGCATAGGGGCGGGCACAGGCCACGCTCATCGATGCCAGGGCGAACGGCGTGCCGCCGTCGATGCTCACGCGCATCATCGGGCGGCGCCACTGGCGGGCCGCGGCGGTGAAGGTGGCGGTGGCGAACCACGCCTGGCCCACGCGCTTCTTCCACTGGGGGTGCCGCTCCACGATGTCGGCGGCCTCGGCATCGATCCCCACGCCGGCATTCACGATGAAGTACCGCTCGGTGCCGTCCGCCGCCACGTGCCCGATGGTCACGGGGCTGGCCTGCTGCCCCTGCTCGAGGGCCCGCACGAGCTGGTCGATGGCGTCGCGCGGGTGCATGGGCCAGCCGATGGCACGCGCGAAGACGTTCGTGCTTCCCGTGGGCATGGGGGCCAGTGCGGCGCCGGTGCCCACGAGCGCCCCGGCCGCCTCCGCCGCCGTGCCATCCCCGCCCAGCGTGACCACCGTGAGGGCCTCGTGCTCCTGCATGGCGAGCCGTGCGAGCTCGGCCGCGTGCCCCCGCTCCCGCGTGGCCAGCACGGCCCGCAACCCGAAGGGCGCGAGCCGCGACTCGGCGTACTCGGTCAGGCCGGGCTGCGCGGCGGTCGACCGCGGGTTCACCAGGATCGCGATCGGGTGGTCCGCCGACGGGCGGGGTCCGGTCATGCCTCTCCCGTGAGCGCCAGTTCCAGCCGGGCCAGGAAGGCCGCGATGAGCAGGTCGATGATGTCCGGGCGCTCCAGCTGCGGCACGTGGGCCGTGCCGGCGATCACCGCCACCGATGCCCCGGGGAGCTCGTCGGCGAGCTCCTCCGACAGCCAGGTGGGCACCAGCGGATCGGATTCCCCGGTCACCACGAGGGCCGGCACCTCCACCGTGCCCAGCCTGCCCCGGAGGTCGTGCCCCTGCGCCGACAGGTAGTCGGCGCGCAGGCTGTCGGGGCCCATGGAGATAACCGAGTTGGTGCCGCGGCGGATGAGGTCGGGCTCGTGGTGCAGCCAGGACTCCTCCACCAGGCGCGCGCACTCGGCCTCGAAGTCGTCGTCGATCCGGGCGATGGCCTCGGGCGGCACGGGAAGCCGGGCACCGGTGCTCACCAGCACCAGCCCGGCCACCATGTCGGGGCGCGCGAGGGCCACCTGCAGTGACACTGCCCCGCCCAGCGAGTGGCCCGCCAGCACGAGCGGGCCCGGCACCTGGTCGAGCTCGTCGATGACCCACTGCGCCATGGCCTCGGTTCCGGTGAGCGGCGCGCCGTCGGGGTGCCCGGGCAGGGCGACGGCCAGCGCGCCCTCGAACCGGGCCAGCTGCGGGCCCCACGATGCGGGCGTGCGGCCCGCTCCATGGACGAATACGGGGCGCGGGGCGTCTATGGGGTCATCTCCTGCACGCCGATCATGGTAGCGACGTCGTTGGTAGCCTCACCGGCCGTGGCTCCGCTCCTGCTCGCCGTGGATTTCGACGGCACCATCACCCTGCGCGACACCCTGCACGTCATCGTGGACGAGCACGGGGCCGACGGGGTGTGGGAGGCGCTCGAGCCCGACCTGCGCGCGGGCCGCATCACCATCGAGCAGGCGATGTCCACGCAGTTCTCGCACGTGAAGGCGCCGCCCGAGGAGATCTTCGCGCTGGTGCGCGAGCGCGCGGGGGTGCGCGACGGCATCCGGGAGCTCGTGGACTTCGCGCACGAGGACGGCCACCGGCTGGTCATCATGTCCGCCGGGTTCCGGTCGGTCATCGACCAGGTGCTGGGCGACCTGGGGCTGGGCCACCTCGAGGTGGTGTCGAACGAGGCCATCTTCAGCGAGGACGGCTGCGAGCTGGTGTTCTCGGACGATCGCGGTGAGGTGTGCACGTTGTGCGACCGGCGCTGCAAGCGCCATGCGCTGAGGGTGCGCCATGAGGGCGAGCGCATCGTGTTCGTGGGCGACGGCATCAGCGACCGCTGCGTGTCGGGCATGGCCGACCTGGTGTTCGCGCGGTCGTACCTGGCCGAGTGGCTTGATGAGCGGGGCGAGGCGTACGTGCCGTTCGAGGACTTCCACCAGGTCATCGAGGTCACGCGCGCGTTCGAGCGCGGAGAGCAGGTGGCGGCGTGAGCGGGTGGACGCCCGTGGGCCCGGCATCGGACTGGACGCAGATGGAGGAGCGGGTGCTGGCGCGCTGGCGCGAGGGGGATGTCTTCGCGCGCAGCGTGGAGCAGCGCCGGGGCGCCGACCCGTACGTGTTCTACGAGGGCCCGCCCACGGCCAACGGCCGGCCGGGCAGCCACCACGTGCTGTCGCGGGTGTTCAAGGACATCTTCCCGCGCTTCCACACCATGCGCGGGCGCTACGTGGAGCGCAAGGCCGGCTGGGACTGCCACGGCCTGCCCGTGGAGCTGGAGGTCGAGAAGCAGCTGGGGATCAGCGGCAAGCCCGAGATCGAGGCCTATGGCATCGCCGAGTTCAACGCCAAGTGCCGCGAGTCGGTGAGCCAGTACCTCGACGAGTGGGAGCGCCTCACCGAGCGCATCGGGTTCTGGGTGGACACCTCGCAGGCGTACCGCACCATGGACACCGACTACGTGGAGAGCGTGTGGTGGAGCCTGGCCACGCTCTTCGATAAGGGCCTGGTGTACGAGAGCGACAAGGTGGTGCCGTACTGCCCGCGCTGCGGAACGGCGCTGAGCAGCCACGAGGTGGCCCAGGGCTACCGGGACGTCACCGACCCGAGCATCTACGTGAAGTTCCCGTTGCACCCGGGGTCAGACACCGCCCGGGGTCAGACACCGGATGTAACGGTTTCGTTGCTCGTGTGGACCACCACTCCCTGGACGCTTCCCGCCAATCAGGCGGCCGCCATCAATCCCGATGTGGACTACGCGGTCGTGGTCGACGGTGATGAGCGCCTCGTGATGGCCGAGGCGCTGGTGCCCGCCGTCATGGGCGAGGGCGCCGTGGTGGAGCGCACCATGCCGGCGTCCGAGCTCGCGGGCATGTCGTACGAGCCGCCGTTCGACCTGATCCCGGGTCGCCACCAGGTGGTGATGAGCGACTTCGTCACCACCGAGGACGGCACGGGCATCGTGCACATCGCCCCGGCCTTCGGCGAGGACGACATGCGGGCCGCGCGCGAGCACGGCCTTGATGCGCCCAACCCCGTGGACCGCCAGGGGCTGTTCACCGCACGGGTGCCGCTGGCCGAGGGCACGTTCGTGAAGGATGCCGACAGGGCACTGATCGACGACCTGCAATCGCGCGGCCGCGTGCAGCGCGAGAAGCCCTACGAGCACTCCTACCCGCACTGCTGGCGGTGCAGCACCCCGCTGCTCTACTACGCCAAGCCGTCGTGGTACATCCGCACCACCGAGGCCCGCGACCGCATGCTGCAGCTGAACGCATCGGTGGGCTGGCACCCGGAGCACGTGCGCGACGGCCGGTTTGGGCGATGGCTCGAGGGCAACGTGGACTGGGCCATCAGCCGCGAGCGCTACTGGGGCACCCCGCTGCCCTTCTGGCGCTGCGACGACTGCTCCCAGGTGACGGCCGTCGGATCGTTCGCGCAGCTGCGCGAGAGGGCTGTGGATGAGGTGCCGGGCACCCTCGATCCGCACCGCCCCTACGTCGATGAAATCCCCATCCGATGCGGGTGCGGGGGGGTGGCGCATCGTGTGCCGGAAGTCGCAGACGTGTGGTTCGACTCGGGCGCCATGCCCTTCGCGCAGCATCACCACCCGTTCGGGGGGAAGGACGACCTGGCCGGCCGCTACCCGGCCGACTTCATCTGCGAGGCCCTCGACCAGACCCGCGGCTGGTTCTACTCGCTGCTGGCCGAGGGCACGCTGCTGTTCGACGAGTCGCCCTACCGCAACGTGGTGTGCCTGGGGCTCATCCTCGACTCCGAGGGCCAGAAGATGAGCAAGTCCAAGGGCAACGTGGTGGAGCCGTGGACGGTCATCGACCACGCGGGCGCCGATGCCTTCCGCTGGTACCTGTTCACGGCCCAGAGCCCCTGGGAGTCGTTCCGCTTCAGCCTGGACGTGGTGGACGAGACCCGCCGCCGGTTCCTGTTCACCCTGTGGAACACCTATGCGTTCCTCGTGACCTACGCGTCGCTGCCCGACGGCTGGTCGCCGGGCGACGGGGCGCCGCCGACCGCCGAGCGGCCCGCCATGGACCGCTGGGCGCTGTCGCGCCTCGACAGCACGGTGCAGCAGGTGACCGCCCGCCTGGAGGGCTACGACCCCACCGCGGCCGGCCGTGCCCTCGAGGACCTCGTGGACGATCTCTCCAACTGGTACGTGCGCACGTCGCGTCGCCGGTTCTGGCGGAGCGACGACCCCACCGACGCCGCGGCCGCCTTCGCCACCCTGCACGAGTGCCTCGGCACCATCGCACTGCTGGTGGCGCCCTTCTGCCCGTTCGTGGCCGACGACATGTGGGGCAACCTGGTGGCCGCGCACGACCCATCGGCGCCGCCCAGCGTGCACCTGGCCGACTGGCCCGCCCCCGGCGACCGCCACGACCCGGACCTGGAGCACGCCATGGCCGCGGCCATGGAGGCCACCACGCTCGGCCGCTCTGCGCGCAAGGACGCCAAGCTGAAGGTGCGCCAGCCGCTCAGCGAGGCCGTCATCGCCTGCCCGCCCGCCACCGCGCGCGTGCTGGAGGGGCTCACGGGCATCGTGGCCGACGAGCTCAACGTGCGCGAGGTCCGGTTCGTCACCGACGCCGGGGGGCTCGTGCAGGTGAGCCTCAAGCCCAACTACCGCACGCTCGGACCGCGCATGGGCCCCCACATGCCCGCCATGGCCGAGGCCGTGGCCGCGCTCGACGCCACGGCCACGGTGCGTGCCCTCGACGCCGGCGACACCGTCACGGTCGTCGTCAACGGCAACGAGGAGCGCCTGTCCGACGACGACCTGCTGCGCGAGGTGCGCCCCTCCGAGGGCTACGCCGTGGCCGAGGGGGGCGCGCTGGCCGTGGGCCTGGCCACTGAGATCACGCCCGAGCTCGAGATGGAGGGCCTGGCCCGCGACCTGGTGCGCGCCATCCAGACCGCGCGCCGCGCCGCGGACCTGAAGGTGGAGGACCGGATCGTGCTGCGCCTCGACGGATCGGCGCGCATCCGCGAGGCCATCGATGCCCATCGCCAGTGGATCGCCGGCGAGGTGCTGGCCACCGATCTCACCGTGGGCCATGGGGTGCCCTTCACCCCCCTGCACCGGGAGGATGGCGAGATCGACGCCGAGCCGGTTGCAATCTCCTTATCGCTCGCATAAGAATCCCTGCGTCATGAGGACGCCCCGATGAGCACCTTCGCCCTCCCCGCGCGCACGCCCGCCGCCGTGCACCCCTGGGCGCCGCGGTTCGCCCAGGCCATCACCGGCCTGCTGTGCCTCGAGGCCGTGCTGTTCCAGACCGCCCCGGTGGTCATCGTGGCCGCCGCGCTGATCGTGCTGGCCCTCATCGGACCGCGGTGGTCGCCGGTGGCCTACCTGTTCGCGGTGCTGCCGGTGAAGCCCGCCGAGCTCGAGCCATCGCGGCCGGTCAGGTTCGCGCAGTGGATCGCCCTGGCCATGCTGGCCGTCGCCGGCGTGCTGCTGTACACGGGCTTCGAGCTGGCCGGGTGGATCGTCACCGGAATGGTGGCCGTGGTGGCCCTGTTCTCGGCCATCACGGGCATCTGCATCGGGTGCATCGCGTGGAAGCAGATCGCCCGGCGCGCCGGGTCGGCCCACGACCTGCCCACGGCATTCGGCCTCACGGGCCCGGGCCCCTGGCTGCTGGTGGTCACGGCCCCCAACTGCCCGCGCTGCCCGTCGGCCAAGCAGGCCATCCTCGCCGCCGCGGGTAGCCGACCGGTGGTGGACGTGGACCTCGACGAGCACCCCGAGGCCGGCGCGCTGCCCATCTGGAGCGTGCCCGCCGGCATCGTCATCCGGCCCTCGGGCGAGGTGGGCATGGTGAAGACCGGTCGCATCGGCGCCGTCGAGGCCGCCGAGCTGGTCAGCGCCCTGGGCTAGCCGGCCTTCTCGCGGATCTTGATGCTCAGGTCCACGTCGCCGCGCACCCGCCGCCAGCACTCGTAGGAGTCCACGCCGGCCTTCTCGCAGATTTCCTCCAGGCGCTTGAGCATGCGCACGTCGGGCAGCAGCATGCCCACCACCTCGCCATCGGCGATGGTCAACTCCACGCCGTCCTCGCCTTCCACGGGCTGCAGCGACATCTTCGCGAACGGCTGCACCGTGCGGAGGCTGAAGTACATCGGCGGCATTGGCCGGTCGCTCATGGGGTCTCCCGACGAAGGGTTAAGGGACGGTAAGGTGCCTGGCACCGGGCTCGGAAAGGCTACCTAGCCCAGGTGCGGCGACAGGGCCTTGCGGATCTTCTTCTCGGAGGGCGTGCCCGTGATCCGCGCCACCTCGGCGCCGTCGCGGAACAGGATGACCGTGGGCAGGGCCAGCACCGCGTGGCGGGCCGCGGCCGCCGGGTGGGCCTCCACGTCCAGTGCCACCACGCGCAGGGCATCCCCGTGCTCCGCCGCCAGGGCCTCCACCACCGGCGTCACCTTGGCGCACGGCGTGCACCACGGCGCCCAGAAGTCCACCAGCACCACGCCGTCCCCCAGCACCACGCCGTCGAAGTCGGCGTCAGTGACCGCCGGCACCCCGGGGGGCTTGGTCAGGGCTTGATCTCCACGGGCATCCCCACGGCCACCTTCTCGAACAGCTCCTCCACCTCGGGGATGTGCATGCGCAGGCAGCCATGGCTGGCCGCGGTGCCGATGGAGGAGTCGGCATAGGTGCCGTGGATGCCGATGGCCGGCGCCGAGGTGCCGATCCAGCGGGTGCCCAGCGGGTTGCCCGGCCCGGGCGGGATGGGCCCCAGGCCCTCGGCCCATGGTGAGTCGGGCGGATTCCAGGTGGGGTTCTTCTGCTTGGTGATGATCTTGTAGGTGCCGGTGGGCGTGGGGTGCTCGGCCGTGCCGATGGCCACCCGGTAGGTCTTGACCTTCTTGCCGTCGCGGAACAGCGTGAGCGAGCGCTTGGACAGGCTCACCTGCACCTTGCCCACCAGTGCGCGCAGCGTGCGGGCGTCCACCTTGCCGTTCACCTTCAGCTTGTGCTTGCGCTGGTAGCGCTGCACCGCCTTGATGGTCTTGGCGTCGTACTTGCCGGTGGAGCCGCCCTTCCACACCCCGGCCTGCCCCAGGCGCTCCTGCAACTGGCGCACGTCGGCACCCACCGCGCCCTGCATCAGCTGCGAGGCGCCGAACTCGGATGAGGTGTCCACGAACGACGTGAACTTCTGCCGCGCCACGTTGCCGCCCGGGTCGCGCACCCACACCACGATCTCGTTCCTGCCCTCGGCCAGCTTGCCGGGCGCCAGGGCGAACCGCCGGCCCTCGATGGTGAGGGTCGGCCCGGTGGCGTCGTCGCCCGCCGCCTTCTGGTCGGACCGGGCCACCTTGCCGCCCATGGCGTCGGAGCCCTTCAGCACCGGGATCTGCTGGCCGTTGATCCTGGCCCCGAACAGCAGGTCACGCGGCCGGTCGCCCCCCACGCGGCCGTAGATCATCGGGTCGGCAGTGGTGGTGAGCTTGATCAGCTTGTTCACGCCGTTCAGCGTGAGCGTGGGCACCGAGGTGTCCACCACCAGCGGACGCTTCTTCGTGGTCACGTTGCCCGCCGGGTCGGTGGCGGTGAGGGTGACCGTGGTGCGCCCCTCCGGGAGCGTGCCGGTCATGTCCCAGGCGCCATCGGCCGTGGCCGTCACGGCCACCGCGCCCCCCGGCCACCGGGCCCGCACCGTGCTGCCCGGCTGCGTGGTGCCCGCAAACCGCACCTGCCGCGTGTTCACGCCCGGGCTCGCGGGCACGTTCACCTTGAGGGCGGGGGGCGCGGTGTCGACCGTGAACTCCCACTCGCCCGATGCCCCGCGCGCGAACAGGTTGCTGGCGCTATACGACACGGCCATGCGGTGCACGCCGTCCTCCAGGTTGGGCGCGTTGATGACGATGCCGTCGCCGGCCCCGCTGACGTTGCCCGTGACGTCCGTGCCGTCGAGGGTGACCTTCAGGTCACCCATCGCGCCCGAGGTGGTACCCACCACGATGGGGTTCTCCTCGGGGTTGATGGCACCGCCGGCCGTGGGCTGCAGCGGGTTCACCACCGGGCGGGTGGTCCACTCCACCACGAGGAATGCCGACACAAGGCCGAGCGCCACGATGCCCGTGACGATCACCGTGATCAGCCCGCCGCGTGTGCCCAGTACCCGCATGCCCTCCATCGCCCCTCAGCCGCGCCGCACCATATCAGTACCGACCACCCGAAAAACGCCGGGAAGTTCCCGCGTGCACTGGCTATTCGGCCAGTGTGCGCATGAGCTGCAGCACGCCCTCGGTGCCCGCCACCCGCAGGTCGGCCTGGGCCCGCACCGAGGGGTCCACCTCCGGGCCGTCGGCCAGCACGCACGCCGCCGCATCCAGGCCGCCTGCCTCCTCCATCTCGCGCATGCGCCGCCAGGCGTCGGCATCGGTGTGGTCGTCGCCCACGTACATCACCCGGCGCGCGCCGGCGGACCGGACCAGGGCCTCGAGGGCGGTGCCCTTGTGCACCTCCACGTCGGGGATGATCTCGAGGATCATCTTGCCGTCGCGCGTGCGGAGCCCCGCCGCCCGCGCGGCCGGTGCCACGGTGGCGCGCAGCCAGTCCCCGGTGGCCACCGGGTCGGGCGCCTGGCGGTAGTGCAGGCTCACCGACGCGCCCTTGTCCTCGGCCCATGCGCCGTGCGCGGCGAGGTCGCCCCGTGGCAGGGCGTCGATGAATCGGCGCAGCACGGCCACGGGCCCCGCGGCCTCGGGCACCATGTGGGGGTCGTGCCCCGGTTCCGCCACCTCGAGCCCGTGATTCCCGCCCCGCGCAAGGCCCGGAACCGGCACCATGCGGTCCACGTCGTCCATTCCGCGTCCGCTGATGACCCCCACCAGCAGGTAGCGGTCGCGCAGCGCCGCCAGCAGCTGCAGCGCCTGGCCCGGCACGCGTGCGTCGGACGCATGCGCCACGATCGGCGCCAGCACGCCGTCGATGTCGAACAGCACTGCGGCCTGTGCCGGATGCGCCGCGAGGTCGTGGAGGGAGGCCGCCACGCTGGGTGACGCTAACACGGGCCCGGAGGCGGCGGCGGCCTGGCGCCTGCTGCTGGTCGGCCTCGCAGGCGGGGCGTTCTCGGGGCTGCTCGGCGTGGGCGGCGGCGCCGTCATCGTGCCCCTGCTGATGGCGCTGGCGTTCATGGACGCCCGGCGCGCCACCGCCACCTCGCTCGCGGCCATCGCGATCATCGCGGTGTGGAGCGCGGCCTCCTATGCCGCGCTGGGCAACGTGGCATGGGGGCTCGCGCTGGTGGTGGGCATCCCGGCCGTGGCCGGATCGATCATCGGGGTGCGCATCCGCGCCCGGGTATCCACGCAGGCAATCGCGCGCGCCTTCGCGGTGCTCCTGGTGGTGTCGGCCATCGCGCTGGTGGTGGTGGGATGACCGCCTACGTGCTTGCCGCTGCCGTGGGCCTGCTGGCCGGCGTGGTGGCGTCGCTCACCGGCGTGGGCGGTGGCATCCTGTTCGTCCCGGCGCTCACCCTGCTGCTGGGGCTGTCGCAGGTGGATGCGGAGGGAACCTCGCTCCTGGCCATCATCCCGGTGGCCGTGGTGGCGACGCTGCTGCAACGCCGTTCCGGCGAGGTGGACCTGCGGGTGGCCGGCCTCGTGGGCCTGGGCGCCATCCCGGCGGCCATCGCGGGCGCCGTCCTGGCCCATGCATTGCCCGAGATCGCGCTCCGCGTGGTGTTCGCCCTGCTCATGCTCGTGATCGCCGCACGTGTATGGGTAACCACCCAACGTGGCTGAAGTGCACCCGCGCGCGGCCACGCGGGTGTACCTTTACTGACCCCCCGCATGCAACCGATCAGGTAGGGAGACCATGGCAGTGACCGCCCACAACGAAGCACCTCCCGTGCGGCGCCCCAGGGGCCGGCCGCGCGACCCCCGCGTGGAGGGCGTGGTGCTCGGCGCAACGCGCGACCTGCTCCTGAGCAAGGGGTTCGGTGGCCTCACCATCGCCGCGGTGGCCGAGCAGGCCGGCGTGGGCAAGGGAACCATCTACCTGAGGTGGCCCGACAAGGAGGCCCTGGTCGTCGCCGCCCTGCGCGAGGCGTGGAAGCCCAGCGACGCGCCCGACACCGGGAGCCTGCGCGGCGACCTCGAGGCCCTCATGCGCGCCGCGGCGGATGGCATGAACAACGTGCCCGGCGCGCTGTTCGTGTCGCTGCTCGGTGAGCTCGGCGCCAACGACGGCCTGCGCGCGCTGTACGACGACCTGGTGGTGCGCCCGTGGGACGCCGCCCTCGGCACTGTGCTGTCGCGCGCCTCCGATCGCGGTGAGCTGCGCCCCGACGTGGACATGCGCCTGGCGTCGGACAGCTTCTGGGGCGGGCTGCTCAGCGCCCGCGTGCTGCGCGGCAAGAGGATCACCCCCAAGCATGCCGCCGCCCTCGTGGACGTGTTCCTCGCGGGAGTGGCCCGCTAGGGCAGGATGAGCGCGCGGGCGGCGCCCGCGCACAGGTCGAGGAGGGGCTGCGCCCAGATGGCCAGCCCCACCACGGCCACCGCCCCGGCCACGGCCACCGCGGCCACCGGCGTTGGCACCTTCAGGCGCCGCACGGCCGGGGCGCCGTCCGCCTGCGGCGACCACATCGCGATCACCACGCGCAGGTAGTACACCACGCTCACGGCGCTGGCCACGGCCCCCACGATGGCCAGCCACGCCATGTCGGCATCCACCGCCGAGCCGAACAGCAGGAACTTGCCCACGAATCCCGCGAGCGGCGGGAATCCCGCCAGCGACAGCAGCGCCAGGGTCATGGCCACGCCCGCCCACGGGCGCGCGCGCCCGTAGCCGGTGAATGCCGACAGCCGGTCGCCATCCTCCACCTCGCGCTCGCGCAGGATGACCACGGCGAACGCCGCCAGGGTCATGGCCACGTAGGCGAACAGGTAGTAGATCAGCGATTCCGCGCCGGCCAGGGTGCCCACGGCCACGCCGATCAGCAGGTAGCCCGCCTGCGCGATGCTCGACCACGCCAGCATGCGCTTGACGTTGTCCTGCAGCAGCGCGCCCACGTTGCCCACCACCATGGTGACCACCGCCAACGCCCCGATGAGGCCGCGCCAGTCGCCCGACGCCTGCTGGGTGGCACCGGTGAACAGCAGCAGGAACGCCCCCATGGCGGCGGCCTTGGTGCCGGTGCCCATGAACGCCGCCACCGGCGTGGGCGCCCCCTGGTAGACGTCAGGCGTCCACATGTGGAACGGCACCGCGCTGGCCTTGAACCCCAGCGCCACCACGATCAGCGCGATGGCCGCAACCAGCAGCGGCTGGTCCAGCAGGCCGTCCACGCTCCCCAGCCGCTCGGCGATGCCGGCGAGCGACGTGGTTCCGGTGACGCCGTAGAGCAGCGCGAATCCATAGATGAGGATGGCCGTGCCGATGGAGCCGGTGATCAGGTACTTGATGCCGCTCTCCAGCGAGCGCTCGCGCGCCACCTCGACCGCGCACAGGATGTAGAGCGCCACCGACAGCAGCTCGATGCCGATGAACAGCGTGATCAGGTCGCCGCTCATCACCGTGAGCATCATCCCGGTGGCGGCCGAGAGCACCAGCCCGGTGAACTCCGGCCGGCGCCCCGCGGCGGCGGGCTCGCCCCAGGCCAGCAGGATCGTGGCGGCCGCCGCGATCAGGATGACCCATGTCATGAGCAGCCCGAAGCGGTCGATGCGCACCTCGCCGGCGAACGCCACCTGGCGCTCGCCCCACTGCGCCACGGCGATACCCGCCGTGGCCACCAGCCCGGCAAGCCCCACCAGCTCGGGCAGGCGGCGCATGCGCCCGCGCAGCGGGGTGACGGCCAGCACGAACACCAGCACCGTCACGGCGGCCATCACGTACAGGGTCAGCGCGGCTCCGGCGTTCACCTGGTCACCCCGATCTGCTCCACCGGCCGTGCCTCGGCGATTTGCGCGGGCGCCACGGCGGCGTCGGTGCTGGCCTGGGTGTAGTCCACCAGGCTGCCCGGCCACACGGCGATCCACAGCATCATCAGGATGAGGGGAACGAGGATGATGGCGTCGCGGGCGCGCATCTCGGCGCCGCGGCCGTCATCGCGCACGCCGCGCACCGGGCCGTTCATGGTCGACTGGTACATGCGCAGCATGTACACGGCCGCCAGCACCACGCCCAGCATGGCGATCACCGCCATCCAGGCGTACTGGTTGAACACCCCGGCCAGGATGAAGAACTCGCCCACGAAGGCGTTGCTGCCGGGCAGCGCCAGCGCGGCCATGGTGACGAACAGGAACGCCACGGCCAGGCGCGGGGCGCCCTTGGCCAGCCCGCCCAGGCGGTCCATGTCCTCGGTGCCCGTTCCCCGCGCCAGCATCATCACCACCGCGAAGGCCGCGGCCACCACGATGCCGTGGTTCACCATCTGCAGCACCGCGCCCTGCGCGGCCATGCGGTCGATCACGATGATGCCCAGCACGATGAACCCCAGGTGCGCCAGGCTCGAATAGCCCACCAGCAGGCGCATGGTGGGCGCCCGCCATGCCAGCAGCGATCCGTAGATGATGCCGATCAGCGCCAGGATGGCCACCGGCATGATGAGGTTGCCCACGCCCTCGGGGAACACCGGCAGGCCCACCCGCAGCAGGCCGTACACGCCGGCCTTGCTCATGACGGCCGCCAGGAGGATGGTCACCACGATCGGCGCCTGCGAGTACGCCCGCGGCAGCCACCCGTGGAACGGCCACAGGGGGATCTTGATGGCGAACGCCAGCAGGAACCCGGCCAGCAGCACCGTGGCCGTGGCCTCGCCGAACGCCACGCCCTGCAGGTCGCGGATGAGGAAGCTCAGGTCGCCGGTGGCGTCCATGGCCAGCAGGCCCGTGGCCACGATGGCCACCAGCATCAGCAGCGATCCCACCATGGTGTAGACCACGAAGATCATCCCGGCGCCGCGGCGATCGGCGCCGCCCCAGTTCCAGATGAGCAGCGCGAACGGGATGAGCATGAACTCCCAGAACACGTAGAACAGCACCAGGTCGCCCGCCGTGAACAGCCCCAGCAGGCCGGCCTGCGCCAGCATGATGAGCCCCAGGAACACCGGGCCGCGCTGCTCGGGCAGGTGCTGGCACGCGGCGATGGTGCCCAGCGTGAAGATCGCGGTGGTCAGCAGCACCAGCCAGATCGAGATGCCGTCCACCCCGACATCCCACGACACCCCGATGGCGGGGATCCAGTCGAGGTGGTCCACCTGCTGCAGCGCCGCCAGGTTGCGGTCGAACAGCACGAGCACCACCACCGACGATGCCAGGGTGAGCACCGACGCCAGCAGCGCCAGGGCCCGGGCGCGCGCGCGGTCGGCCGCGGGCAGCAGCATCAGCAGCACCGATGCCACCAGCGGGATGAGGATGGTGATGCTGACCCAGGGCATCAGCTACCGCCCGCCACGATGAGGGCGATCACGATGCCGGCCAGGCTGATGCCGATCACCATCCAGAAGGCGTAGGCGCGCACCATTCCGCTCTGCGAGGCGCTCACCACGCGTGCGGCGCCGCGCACCAGCGCGGTGGTGCCGGTGATGATTCCCTGGGGCCCCGCGGGCTCCACATCGCGCGACATCACGTCGGCCACCTCGCGCGAGGGGTCCACGACGATGTCGTCGTAGGCCCGGTCGAACTCCCAGCCCTCGCGCATCACGCGCCGCGGGCCGGCGGCCACCTTGGCCAGGCGGATGCGCCGCTCGGGGTCGGCCCCGAACAGCCACCACGCCAGCCAGATGCCCAGGCCGGCCATGATGACCGACGCGATGATGGTGACCACCTCGGTGGCGTGGGTGGGCT
>Ga0180431_10002546_pt1 | contig 24371 bp, 27 predicted proteins | sample SS_ome_11_FD_132459 | JGI IMG/M metagenome (GOLD analysis project Ga0180431, IMG submission 132459) | Hypersaline lake sediment archaeal communities from the Salton Sea, California, USA - SS_1_MS_1 metaG | ecosystem: Environmental > Aquatic > Non-marine Saline and Alkaline > Hypersaline >... | reverse complement strand
GATGGAGAAGACGGGGTTCTACGACACGGTCGATTACTACGAGCTGGAGAAGGGGAGGCCGAACATTGCCGCGGTTAAAAAGGGAACGGGCGGCGGCCCCTCGCTCATGTTCAACGCGCATACGGACGTGGTGACGGTGAGCGAGGCGCAGAAAAGGGAGTGGACTGAGCTCTCGCCCTTTGACGGGGGCGTAAAGGACGGAAAGGTATGGGGCAGGGGAGCGACCGACATGAAGAGCGGCGGGACCGCCATGTTCTATGGAGCGAAGGCGATACAGGCACTCGGGCTGAAGCTGAAGGGCGATCTCATGCTTACCTATGTGGACGGAGAGGAATCGGGAAGGGCGGAGATCGGGATATGGTCACTTCTCGATAAGGGGTACAAGGCGGATTTCGCCGTGATGTGCGAGCCCACCTCTCTGAAAGTCTTCAACAAATCCAAGGGCGAGATCTACTATGATATAAAGGTGGTGGGATCATCCACCCATATCTGCAACCGTTACCTGACCCTGTGGCCGCAGGCCGACGGTCAGGTGGGAGTAAACGCAATAGAAAAGATGGTGAAGATCATCAACGCTTTTTCGGAGCTGGAGCGGTCATGGGGCCTTGATTTCAGGGACAAGGACCTGGGTCCCGGCAATACCACGCTGGCCATTTCGCTGATCAAGGGCGGGGAGAGTTTTTCCGCGCAGGCGGGGGAGTGCGAGCTTTCCATAGCGTCTATGTTCGACCCGAACCTCACGGTCCAGTTCATGAAGGACCAGATCGAGGGTACCATTAAGTTCGTCGCCGAGCACGACTACTGGATGAAGGACCATATGCCGACCTATTCAATACCCTTTCCTCCCAAGGTCCCCCTGAACGTTTCGGAGAACGATCCGGGAGTCCAGGCGGTGAAATCCTCGGTGGAGCAGATTTCCGGTGAGGATGCCTGTATAACGCCCTCTCCCTTTGTGGGCGACGCGAACTACATGTTCGAGAAGGGTGGAAAGAGCATATACTGGGGTCCGGGAGTTATAGACATCGCCCACAGCGCGAACGAGTACGTTGAGGTGGACGAATTCATTCAGGCCGCCAAGATGTACGCGGCCACGATCGTCAATTACTGCGGGATCGCCGGCTGAATCCCGGGAGAGACCGGTCCCGCGCGGTAAGAGGTTAACCTTTTCCACGTGGCCATGATCCTTGTATTTGATCATGACTATGGCGATGTATTATTTTAGTAGGACGATATTAGTTTTTCAGTATTATGCAGGGGCGAAATAATGAGAGTATCGAATCGATCACGTGCCACACAGGCTTCTCCCATTAGAAAGCTCATTCCGTTTGCGGATGCGGCCAAGAGCCGGGGTGTAAGGGTGCTGCATCTGAATATCGGACAGCCGGACATACCAACTCCCCCGGAAGCGATGTCGTCGGTAAGGAATTTTGAGGACAAGGTGCTCGCGTACAGTCCTTCAAACGGGTACCTGTCCCTCCGCGAGAGCTATGCGGATTATCTTGGACACTACGAGATAGCCCTTGGTCCCGAACACATCAATGTAACCACCGGGGGCAGCGAGGCCCTCGTCTTCGCGCTGGCCGCAACGTGCGACCCCGGAGACAACGTCGTAATCCCGGAACCTTTCTACGCGAATTACAAGAGTTTCGCGGCAATGCTCGGGATAGAGATCAGGCCGGTGACCACGAGCATCAATCAGAGCTTTCATCTGGAAGATCCCGGGATGATACGCACTGCGATAGACGACAGAACCCGGGCGATCCTGCTCTGCAGCCCGGGGAATCCTACGGGCACGGTGTATACCGCTGAAGAGATGGCGATGGTGGGAGAGATCGCCCTGGAGCGGGACCTGTTTATCATATCCGACGAAGTTTACAGGGAGTTCGTGTTCGTGGAAAGGGGGCATGTTTCCCCGATGCATATACCGGATCTGGAGGATCGGGTCATCATGACGGACAGCGTATCCAAGCGCTACTCGTCATGCGGGGCCCGTATCGGTTTTCTCGCGTCGAAAAACGAAGAGGTCATGCAGGCGGTGCTGAAATATGCAATGGCGCGCCTCTCTCCCCCGTCCATCGAACAGGTACTCGCTGAAAGGGAGTTTCGCCTGGATTTCTCCTATTTTAACGAGGTCGTCGAAGAGTACAGGGGAAGGAGAGACGCGCTGGCTTCGGGGCTCTCGGATACGCCCGGTGTTACACTCTCGAGACCAGAGGGGGCTTTTTACGCGATAGCCCGCCTCCCGGTCGACGACAGCGAAGTATTCTGCAGGTGGCTCCTCTCCGATTTCGAGGTGGACGGCGAGACGGTCATGGTCGCGCCTGCTGCCGGGTTTTACGCGACTGAGGGGCTTGGTAAAAACGAGGTGCGTATAGCGTACGTGCTGAACAGCGAGAGAATCAAGCGCGCGGTATACATTCTGAATGAGGGATTGAACGCGTACGCCGCGGTTGATAAGAACCCGTCAGCGGCGCAAACGAGTTCTTGAGCGCGTTCACATCTTGACTTGGAGAACTTTTCGGGTCATCTTGATACAGGTACGGTTTTTTGACAGACGAGGTTTCGGTTAGGGAATGCGGTTTGAGCCGCAGCGGTCCCGCCACTGTAACCGGGGATGAAAGCAGCGGAAAGCCATTACACCGCTCCGGATTTTAATATGTTCGGAGAGGGTGTGAGAAGGGGCTGTGAGTAAGGAGATCCGGAAGCCAGGATACCGATCGGAACCGGTAACAACCTGCGAGGGTGAGGCTCTGTTACGTTATTCTGAAGGAATAAAACCCTTGTCTTCCCGTCCGGGAAGGTCGGGGTTTGTTTTTTTTAGTCGTCATACTACAGAAGGCGAATTTTACATGTTAATGAATCATAACCGGATTTCCCATAAAAGGGCCCTGCTCCCGCTTGTCGTATCGCTCTTTTTCGTTATTTTGCTCTCAGGGCCCATGCCGAGCAGGCTGAGCGCCGGTACCGGGATCGATTCGAGGGGAAGCAGGGTCACGGTACCCGACGACGATGTTCGGGTGGTGTCGCTTTCCCCGGGAGCAACCGAGATCCTCTACGCCATGGGACTTCGGGAACAGATTGCAGGCGTCTCGGTAACTTCCGATTATCCGCCTGATTTTGTGAAAACCAGGCCCAAAGTCGGAGGATTCTCCACGCCGAGTCTTGAGAAAATCCACTCGCTCTCACCGGATGTATTGATACTGACGACGGTCGTTCCCCTGAATATCAAGCAGCAGCTCGACAGCCTCGGCATACAAATATTTGTTTCCGAACCCAACAGTTTCAAGGAACTCCTCGGGTCGATTGATCAGTTCGGCAGGCTCTTCAACAGGGAAGAGGAATCGGCCGCCCTCATACACGACCTCAGGAACACGGCCGGAGAAGTGATGGAGGCGGTGCGTTCCGGGAGTATCGCTCCGGTCAAGACCTTCATCGAGGTATATGACAATCCCCTCTATGCGGCCGGAAGAAGAACGCTTCCGGGCGACCTCGTTGCCATGGCCGGAGGCAGGGTCGTACCGGATACCGACAAACGATATCCGAGGATTTCCGAGGAGAAGCTGCTGCTCATCGATCCGGAGGCCGTTATACTGGGACATAACACCGATATGGAACTGTTTCTATCATCGCACAGGCACCTCTCCTCGATTACGGCCATAAGGAACAGGAAGGTGTTCGTTCCGAATCCGGATGAGTTCCTGCGTCCCGGTCCGAGGGTCGTGTTCGCGCTTCGCGATATTGCGCGATTCCTCCATCCGGAGGCATTTGAGTGAAGAGATCCATCCAGTTTTTTCTCCTGTTTCTGCTGCTCGCGGTGAGCTTCATAGCGAGTACCGCGCTCGGTTCCGTTACCATTCCATTCGGCGATACGGTCAGGGTACTGCTGTCCGCGGTATCGGGAAAAGCAGTACCCGGCGTTTCAGCCATGCACCACGATATTATACTCAGGATTCGAATACCCAGGGTCCTGCTCGGCATGGTGGTGGGAGGGGGGCTCGCGGTATCGGGGCTCGTCTTCCAGGCCCTGCTGAAAAATCCTCTTGCCGACCCCTACACGCTGGGTGTATCCGCTGGGGCCTCTTTCGGAGCCGGTCTCGCCCTCTTTCTATCCTATGTTGCCGGTGTTCAGTTCAAGAGCTTCCTTCCGGCATTCGCCTTTATCGGGGCCGTGTCAACGGTTTTTCTCGTTTACTTTCTGGCGAGGACCGGTGGCAGGGTTCAGGTCCTGACGATCATACTCTCCGGCGTCATCGTGAGCTATCTCTTTTCGTCGGGGCTTGTGCTCATCATGTCGCTCATGGGCGACAAGTCCCATGAGATCGTGTTCTGGCTCATGGGCAGCCTCGCGGGCTTTCACTCTTTCCTGCTGCCTGCGGCCTGTATAACGGGCGCGCTCTCCCTTTTCATATTCTCGTTTTACCGCGATCTCGATCTCATATCGCTCGGGGACGAGCAGGCCCTCGCTTTGGGAGTAAACACGGAGGTTGTAAGGATTGTGTTGTTTTCCATGACCTCCGTTCTGACCGCCGTGTCGGTTTCCATGACCGGTACCATCGGGTTCGTGGGGCTTATCATACCCCATTCGATGCGGATGGTTTTCGGACCGAAGCACAAGACGCTCATTCCGACAACGCTGGCCGCGGGAGCGCTCTTCCTCCCGCTCTCCGATATGATCGGACGCGTGCTTCCGTCCGTTCTCTTCGGAAGCGGTATGGAGGTTCCGGTCGGGGTGATTACATCGCTTTTCGGGTCTCCCTTTTTCATATTTCTCCTGATAAGGGGCAAGAAGAGGCTGTGGTTCTGAGGATGACGTTATGAAAACAGCTGTAAAGGCGCGCGGCCTGACGGTCTCTTACGACGGCTGTCCCGTTGTACGCGGTGTGTCCCTCGATATCAGGGAGGGGGAGTTCCTGTCCATCCTGGGACCGAACGGCGCCGGAAAAACGACGCTCGTCAGGGCGTTGACCGGTATCATAAAGGATGTCGGGGGAGAGGTTCTCCTCAGCGGAAAAAAACTTCACGAGTACTCGAGGAGGGAATTCGCGCGGTCCGTTTCCTTCCTCCCCCAGATGCCGCCCGTTTCCCTCCCCTTCGTCGTGTCCGATATCGTTATGATGGGACGGTTCCCCTACCTGAGAAGATTCGAAATGGAAAAGCCGCGTGATGCCGAGATCGTTCGAAACGCGATGAGACTCATGGGTATAGAACAATACGCGAAACGTCATCTCATGGAGCTTTCGGGAGGGGAGGTCAAGCGCGTGTTCATCGCACAGGCCGTGGCGCAGGAATCGGATATTCTTTTTCTCGATGAGCCCACTGCGGGTCTCGACATAGCCTACCAGGCCGAGATCTTCAAGATGCTGCGGGATTTCAACGAAAACCTCGGCAAGACCATCGTACTCGTTACCCACGATATAAACCACGCGGCCCGTTTCGCGGGCCGTATCATACTGTTCAAGAACGGGTCCATTGCGGAAGAGGGAAAACCCGAGGACGTGGTGAATGAGGATACGGTTCGTTCGGTGTTCTCAACCGAGGTCCGCGTCGAGTACGATAACGGTGTGCCCTACGTACTGATGTAGCTCCGTGTAAAAACGGCAGGCTCATTTCATTCGTCGTCACCCGGCCTCCGTTTGTCATCACTCGGCCCCCCGGACAAGCCGGAGGGTAATTTTATCCGGGGGATCCACATATGAAAGACTGGATGCCCCGGTTGAACCGGGGCATGACAATGTTTTTATAACGGTTATATTTAAAGGAAAAAACGAGGGGTGGTCATGAATGATATAAGGATCGAGAAGATAGACGAGGGAGAGGTCGAGAAAAGGAATCTCAGAACCTGGCCCGTATGGGAGAAGGAGGTTTCCGAATTCGACTGGGTCTATACAGCGGAGGAGCACTGCTACATAATCGAGGGAAAAGCCGAGGTCACCACGGACACGGGTACGGTCAGGATCGGGGAGGGGGACTACGTCGTATTCCCGGCCGGCCTGTCCTGCAGATGGAAGGTGGAGCGCCCTGTCAGAAAGTACTACGATCTCCGCTGACTGAGCCGGCGGCCCGGGGCGGCTTGCGCCGATTTTAGCCCGGGTCCCTGTCCGGATGGGACAAAACATGACATTCATGAGGGATAGAGAGAAAAGGTACGAACTGCTGGATAAGCGCATCTCCTCTTATGAGAGCGCCCTCATCGCCCTTTCAGGGGGAACGGACAGCACCCTGCTGAGCTTCCTCGCACAGCGGTTGATCCCGAAATCCATATCCGCCACCGCCGTATCCCCATTCTTCCCGGAACGGGAACGAAGGGCGGTGGAGGATTTTACGGAGCGCTGCGGGATCGATCACAGGTTCGTACGCGCGGACCTGCCGGATGAAATAATGCTCGCAAACCGCCTCGACCGGTGTTACCTGTGCAAGAAACGGATGTTCGAGCGGCTTACCGGGGAAGCCCGAGGAATCGGGATTTCAAACGTACTGGACGGGACCACGGCAAGCGACCTGTCCGAGGACAGGCCCGGTCTCAGGGCATTGAAAGAGCTCGGTGTGATTTCCCCTTTTGCGGAAGCGGGGATCACGGGACGGGATGTCGTTATTTTGATGGAGCGCTCCGGCCTGAAGCGGTTCATCCGTCCTTCAAATACCTGCCTTGCAACGCGCATCCCCTCGGAAACAGCGATAACGACGGGAATACTGCGCATGATCGAGCGGGCCGAGGAAAAGCTCTACAGTCACGGTTTTCACATAGTGCGGGTGCGCTACAGAGAGCCCGGTCACGCGAGAATCGAGGTCGGGCGGGATGAGGTTCGGAAGCTGGAAGACGCGTCATTGAGAGCAGTTATCATTGCCGATCTCCGGACTATGGGATTCCGGGATGTGTCATTTGACGCCTACGGATATAAACCGGCCGGTTACCGTTAGAGTGGTGTTATATCGGAAATACGTCTATCCGGATTTCCTGAGGCCCGAAATACTACTTAGTAATTAGGATGAGCTTCGAGTTTTTACTTTATGCCCTATCGCAGTTAATAAACATGATCACTATTTGTAATTTGTTTCATTAATTACTGAAATTCACCGGAAATAGGGTGTCTCATGTATGTGAAAGCTCCTCATTGTGCATATTTCTTGAAACTCGAACCAGGCATTCGCTCTAATTATCCGAATAGATCTCGAAATGTGCCTGCGGGTAGAGGCAGGTGGGACACTTCTTCGGGGGTTCGGTCCCTTCAATGATCCTTCCGCAGTTGATGCATTTCCATAAGACGGGCCCTTCCTTTTTAAACACGCTCTTTCCCTTCACGTTTTTGATAAGCCTGTTGTATCGTTTCTCATGCCAGATTTCAACCTCCGCGACCTGCCGGAAAACCTCCGCGACCTGGGGAAATCCCTCCTCCTCGGCGACGTCCGCGAAGCCAGGGTAAATCGATGTGTGTTCCGCGTTCTCTCCGGCCGCTCCGGCGGATAAATTATCCAGTGTCGTGCCCACGACGCCCGCAGGGTAGCCCGCCGTTATCTCGACCTCGCCGCCTTCAAGAAACGAGAAGAACCGTTTGGCGTGTTCCAGTTCGTTTTCCGCGGTTTCGATGAAGATATTGGCTATCTGCTCATACCCCTCTTCACGGGCCCTGGCCGCGAACATCGTATACCTGTTGCGGGCCTGTGATTCTCCTGCGAATGCCGCCAGGAGGTTTTTTTCACTCCGTGATCCCTTGATACTTTTCACATCGGACCTCCTTCCGAATAGGTAAAATGATCGAGATCGCTCTGAGCCTGTAGAGGAGTAACATCTCCTGTTGAAGTGCGGGACTATTGTCCCGTCATCCCGTACATCTTCATGCACGCACTGCATATCCCCTTGAGGTAGAGGTGTCTCTCGGTGACCTTGTTTCCGTCCACGAACTTTTCCGCGAGATAGGGACAGTCGATGGGCATATCAATGATCGAACCGCACGAAGTACACTTGAAGTGTGCATGCGGTTTCGTGTTCGCCTCGTAGCGGACTTCATTTTCATCAATGGTCAGTCCGGTTACAATCCCCCTCTTCTGGAAGAGGTTGAGGGTGTTGTATACGGTAGTCTTGGAAAGCGTCGGTATCTCCCGGATGAGGGTGTTGTATATCAGGTCGGCCGTAGGATGGTTCTTTCCGCTCGACAGGAGCTCGAATATTCTCAGCCGCTGATAGGACGGGTTTATCCCCTTTTGGTTGAGATAGTTTTTTACCGCTTCAATACTGGTTTCCTGTCCCTGCATGCGAGCACCCGAAAGGGATTACGGCCGGTTTATGCGGGTGTTAAAATTTCTAGGAAACTTACTCCCTCTGTCCGAGGCGCGCGTCGAGCATGAATAGACCGTTCGGCGATTTCTGTATCATTTTCAGCTTTTCCGCTATCTCAGAGGCATGTGCCTCTTCTTCAACCTGTTCCTCAACGTACCATTGCAGAAAGTTTTCCGTTGCGTGATCGTTTTCTTTTCTTGCGAGATCGACGAGGTCATGAATAAGCCCCGATACTTTTTGTTCATGCGCATAGGCATCCTGGAAAGCCTTGAGGGGCGATTCCCATTCCGATTGGGGTTTATCTATTGCGTCAAGAATGACCCTTCCTCCCCGGTCGTTTATGTAGGAGAAAAATTTTGCCGCATGTTCCGTTTCTTCACGCGCCTGAACGCGCATCCAATGCGCGAATCCACCGAAATTCAGACTTTCAAAATAGGCCGACATTGCGTAGTACAGATAGGCTGAGTAGAGCTCCGCATTTATCTGGCCGTTCAACGCCTTTTCCATTGAGTCTTTCATCACAGCTTTCTCCTTTCTTCGAATAGGATAAAAGAGATGGGCAGTTTAAGGTCGTACCCGGGACGCTCCATACGGGCAGTTTTGCGTCATGCCCGGGACAGGAGAAAGCAGCCCTCTTTGCAGTGAGAGACGGGCCTCCTCCAGAATTTAATCGTAACTTCCATGCGGACCTCCCTTCGCACGTATTGTTTTCTCAATTTCCTGAGATATTTTTTTCAAGTCTTTTCTTATCCATTGCCCATAATGCAGCCATACACCGGTTTTTAATACGGCAGGCATGGGCTTCAGACGGATACCACTTCCACGACCTCGGGAATTTCCGACTTGAGTATTCGTTCTATTCCCATTTTCAACGTCATCTGGCTCATCGGACAGCTGCCGCAGGCACCCGTGAGTTTTACCTTGATTATACCGTCCTCTCCGACTTCAACGAGCTCCACATCGCCCCCGTCGGCCTGCAGGGATGGCTTTATTTTTTTCAGGACCTCCTCTACTTTTTCTCTCATTAAACTATTTTATCCTCCTCCAGTTGGGTATAGAGAAAAACATAGCATACCACCCAGGGGTTGTGTATACTTTTAATACCGTTATGAATTATTAATAAATGGAAAACTTACATAATTGTAATGGATACAATCTATTATAGCTACTATAGCATTCTGGGGGGAAAAGGCAAGACAAAAACACATTTTAGGGTCTCGTAAGCTTCGAGTTAATAATTCATACCATGAGACAGTTATTAAACATGATAATTATTTCTATTTTATTCGAAAAATTACTGAAGTCCACCGGAACCGGAAATTGTGTGTCTTAAGTATGTGAAAGCTCTACATCCTGCATATTTCTTGAAACTCGAATCAGGCAATTGCTTTATTTTTCGATTGTGAAAGGAGGGGGAATGCTGTCTGAGCTCATACGGAAGAGGAGAGCGTACCGATCGCTGAAGCCGGTGCGCATTACGAATGACATGGTTGAGGATATGGCGGAAAACGCCGGGCTTTCGGCTTCCTGTTTTAACAACCAGCCCTGGCGTTACGTGTTCGTGTACGGGAAGGAGAAGCTTGCGGAGTTGAAGGAGGCACTGGCGAGAGGAAACGCGTGGGCGAGGAAGGCTTCGCTTATCATTGCCGTTTGCAGCGCCAAAGAAATGGACTGCAGTATAAAGGGGAGGGACTACTACCTGTTTGATACGGGAATGGCAACGGCTTTTATTCTGCTCCGGGCCGTGGAAATGGGACTTGTCGCCCATCCGATTGCCGGTTTTAACGAGGAATCCGTAAAGGAAATCCTGGCCGTGCCCGCTGAAATGCAGGTAATAACACTGGTCATCGTCGGCAGACACGCCGATGAAATCGATCCGGACCTTTCCGAGCAGCAGGCTGCGAGTGAGAAGGAAAGACCCGAACGCCTGCGGCTCGAAGATTATGTCTTTATCGATACGTGCGCTTAATGTTCTCAATCCTGGGTCAGGATGTCGTCATCATAGAGACGCTCGAAGTAGAGCTTGTGCCTGCTCTCCTCGGATGCGAGCTTCTGGAATAGAACACGCATGTCCGGATCCATGGTTCTGCCCGCGAGATCACTGTACAGTTTAAGCGAAGCCTCTTCCCTCTTCATTGCCGTGATGAGAATATCCTGATAGGGCATGCTCCCGGACACTTCCACAGAGACCGTATAATCGCTGATGTGCAGATCCTTAATCCGGGGTATGTCGATTTCCTCGACCACTCCTTTTCCTATGTTCTCCAGAATGGTGATATGGCCGATCTCCATGAGCTCGAATTCGCGGATAAGCTTCTTTTTATCCGAGAAGGAAGCCTCCTTCCCGAGATTCCGGTAGAATTCGACAGCCTCTTTTTCCCTTTCAATGGCGAAATTGATGATCTCCCTGAACCTTTCTCCAATACTGCCTTCCACTTTAAATAACCTCAACTTTTTGAATTTAAAACGGTGGATTTATGGTTTTCTAACTTTCCGGAGAGAACGCGTCCTTTCCTGCACCGCATTCAGGGCACACCCAGTCGTCCGGAATATCTTCGAATGAAGTCCCGGGATCGATTCCTCCATCGGGGTCACCCGCGGCGGGGTCGTAAACGTAACCGCATACATCGCACACATACTTTTTCATTCTGTTCTCCTTGAGTTGATATAGGCGGAGGATCTTTCCGAAATATGAAATCCGGCCCGATTCACCACCCGTTTAATTACTTCTCTATTTCGAGTGTCAGGACGAGGTCACCGGGATCGAGCCTGAAATTGGAACCTTTCCCCTCGTAGAATCCGTGTTTCCCCACGAGATGTATGTGAAGATCCGTATAAGTTATCTCTCTTCCCAGGCGCAGGTTTCGTACCGTGATGTTCGTTTTCGGGAAGACGCCCGGTCCGCCGAACGGGCTGGGAAGTTTTCCCCGCACCGAGTCCACACGTACCTCGAAATGCGGAGGTACCTTTATGACGTTGCCGAGTCCCCGTTTCCCCGCGTCCCGGAGCTCGGTCATGCGCGCAGCTATTCGTTCATGCGTCAGGTCCATGCGCTTCACCGCGGCGTCGTCCTCCATCAGTATATCGACGAGGTTCCTCCTGTCCGTGCCGAGAAAACCGTCTCGGGTTATGATCCCGGGTTTCATTTTCTCTTGTATCTCCTGCATTTGAACCGTCTGCTTCATTCGGAATACCTCTCTCGCGGGCCGAGCGGATCTTTTAACGGGACCGGCGTTGCTTTCCGGGTTCCCCCGTGCCTGCCCGCATCAGGCGAATTTATCGTAGTATATAAGTTCCTCCGGAATCCCCGTGTCCAACAGCACCTTGACCGTGGCGTCTATCATGCCCGGACTGCCGCAGAGATACGCCTCGAGGTTGTCGCCCGATTTTACGTGCTTGCTCAGGACCTCCGTAATGAGCCCCGTTTCGCCCTTCCAGTTGTCCTCGGGCTGCGGATCGGAAAGGGCGGGTATGAAGGTGAAACCGGGGAGACGGGTTTCCAGGTCTTTCATCTCATCCAGGAGGAAGAGGTCCCGCACCGCCCGGGCGCCGAAGAAATAGCGCGCCTTTCTAGGATTTTCCCGCTCCGCCATGGTATAGAGTATCGACTTGATGGGCGCCATGCCTGAACCGCCGGCGATGAAAACGATATCCCGGTCGGTTTCCCGAAGGAAAAACTCGCCGTACGGCCCGTTGACAATGACTTTGTCGCCCTCCCGCAGGTGTTCGAAAACGTAGGTTGTGCATATGCCGTTCGGAACGAGGCGGACCTCGAGCTCGATCTCGTTTCCGCGGGAAGGCTGGGAGGACATGGAATAGGCCCGGTAAACGGATTCCGGGGTAAGCTCGTACTCGGGCACCTGGAACTGTATGTACTGTCCGGGTCTATAGCTGATGGTATCGGGCTCCACGAGCTTCAGGGTCACCTGTTTGATGTCATAGGTGAGGTCCACGAGGGAGGCTACTTCCGTGACGTATTCCCGCACGTTGAAGAGCTCTTCCGGTATCCTGATGCTGATGTCTTTTTTCAGCTTGAGCTGGCACGAAAGGCGGATGTTTTCAGCTTTTTCCTCATCCGATATCCAGGGGAGCTCGGTAGGGAGGTAGTCGCCGACGTCGGACGTGACCTTTACCTTGCACAGCCCGCACGACCCCCTTCCTCCGCACGCGGAGGGGATGAAGATTTTCTCCTCCATGAGCGACCCGAGCAGGGGTTTCCCTCCCGCCACGGTTACCTGCTTCTCATCGTTGATCGTCACCGTGACGTCTCCGTAATTGGCGATAGTCGCGTCCGCAATGACCATGAGCACGGCGAGAAAGGTCGAAACTCCGCATATCGCTCCGATACCGATCAACAGCTGTGCGGCGGCTCCCATATGTCCTCCATGGATTACGCTAGGTTATGTTATTTTGATCATACCCGAGAAGCCCATGAATGCAAGGGCCATAATTCCCGCTATGATGAGCGTTATCCCCGCGCCCGCGAGGCCCTTGGGCACGCGAGAACGGACCATCTTCTGGCGGATGCCGGCCATGGCCATGATGGCGAGCGCCCACCCGATGCCGCTTCCGAGCCCGTAAAAGAGCGAGTTGACGAAGGTGTAGTTTCTGATAACCATGAAAAGGCTGACGCCGAGTATGGCGCAGTTCACGGTGATGAGGGGCAGAAATATACCGAGCGCGGCGTAGAGCTTGTCCGATACCCGTTCTATTACCATTTCAACGAGCTGCACGAATGCCGCGATGATCACGATGAACACGATGTATCGGATATAAACGAGATCGAGAGGAACGAGTATATAGCGGTAGGCGAGCCAGTTGAGAACGGACGTTGCCGTCATGACGAATACCACGGCCGTGCCGAGGCCCGCGGAGGTGCTCACTTCACGCGATACGGCGAGAAAGGAGCACATGCCCAGATAATTGGTCAGCAGGATGTTGTTCGTGAAAATCGCGGCGAAAAATATGGCGTAGAAAGCGACCTGTCCGTTCATTTTTTTCCCTTTTCCTCCTTTCTCGCGTTGTATCCCTTGACGACCCAGATGAAGATGGCGAGCATGAAAAAAGCCCCGGGAGCCATGATCATGATGGACCAGTTGATCCACCAGTCTCCGAGAACGGTGAATCCCCATATGGAGCCCGACCCGAGGAGCTCCCTGAGGAAGGCGATGATGAGAAGCACGTACGAATAGCCGAGCCCGGAAGCGACACCGTCGAGAAATGAGAGGCCCGGCGGATTCGACAGGGCGAAGGCCTCGGCCCGTCCCATGATGATGCAGTTCGTAATAATGAGACCCACGTAGGGGCCGAGCTGCCGCGAAACGTCGGGCATGTACGCCTTGAGTACAATGTCCACGATGATGACATAGGATGCGATGATCAGGGTTTCGACCATCATCCGTATGCGCGAGGGGATGTACCGACGCATCAGGGATATGGTGAAATTGGAGAGGCCGGTCACGAATATGAGGCCGACGCACATCACCACCGTGTTCTTCAGCACGTTCGTGACCGCCAGGGTGGAACAGATACCGAGAATCTGCGCGAACACGGGATTGTTCGCTCCCAGGTCGTCGGTAAATACTTTCTTGATTTTGAATGCCTCCATGGAAACTCCTTCAGGCGGGGATTCCCGCGACGGCCGTTTGTTTCGAAGCCGTGCCGCCCTGCGTTTCACTCGCACGCGGACGCCGTTGCGGACGCCTTTGCGTGTGCATTACTCGTCCTTGAACGCCACCTTTACCCTCTCCAGGCCGGTGTTCATGATATACTCAACGGCGGCGGTCGAGTAGGTAGCGCCGGTGATAGCCTGGAATTCACCTTCATCCGTCTCATCGCCCTCCGCCACCGAAATGAGGGGAGGTTTCTTCCCGATGAACTGGTCTTTAAACCACTTCTCCGATATTCTTCCGCCCAATCCGGGTGTTTCGTTCTGGTCTATGACCTCGAATCCGGTGCACGTCTCCAAACGGCTGTCGTATCCGATGATGCACGTGATGTCCCCCCAGAGACCGGGGCCGGTGATATTCAGCACGTAACTTTGAACGGCCGACCCGTCCGGGCTCGTGACCTCATACAAAAGCTCCCCCGCCGCGCTGACTTCCCTTACGCGGCTGTTATACAGTCCGTCCACCTCCCGAGGGTCCTCGGGGGCCGCGATTCCTCCGCTCTCCAGCACCGCGCGCTTCAGCTTGATCGTTTCGTTCAGCTTGATCGTATCCTTGGTCACCGTGTAGATCACGCTCGTAATTGAGATGAAAACGAGCGTGATCACGAGCATGAACAGAATGGGGAAAAGCCTCTTTCCGGCACGTCCCTCTTTTTTCTTATTTTGCGCCGCATCGCTCATTTCGCATTCCCCCGGCTCTTCGACTTCTTCATGTAGTAATCGAGGAGGGGCGCGAACATGTTCGTCGTGAGAATCGCAAACATGACCCCTCCGGGCCAGATGGAGAACGATCTGATGATAACGGTCAGGATCCCTATGACGCTCCCGTAAATCCACCGCCCCGTATTCGTCGTCTGGGACGCTGAAACCGGATCGGTCGCCATGTAGAGCATGCCGATCATATAGCCGCCTCCCAGTACGGCGCTGACCGTATCGATCACCCCGGGTGCCCCCGAGAGCCGGAGCACCGTATTCAGCGCGATGGTTGACGCGAAGGCGGACACAACGATTCTGTAGTTGGCATACTTTTTAATCATCAGGTAGAGTCCGCCGAGCAGGAGGAGCAGAGCGCTCGTTTCACCGAGGCAGCCGGAGATGTTTCCGAAAATGAGGTTGATGCGGTCCACGGGCGAGCCCCCCGCGATTACGGCCATGGGAGTGGCCGAGCTGACCGCATCGGAGATAAAGGTCCCGAAACCCCCGGGAATTCCTCCAATCGGGTCGAGCCAGCCTCCGTTCATCCAGCCCCCGAAGCTTATGTAGATGAACGCGCGTCCGGTCAGGGCCGGATTGAAAATGTTCCTCCCGAACCCGCCGAAGGCCATCTTGCCGAGGGCTATGCCGAAAACAATTCCCACTACGGCCATCCACACGGGAAGGGACGGGGGAAGGGAAAGGGTGAAGAGCATGGATGAAACGAAGACCGCCGAAGATACGGGCTCCCTGTAGTAGGCCCGCAGAAAGACGTACTCCGTGAGGAAACCGGCGACCGCCACAACCGTGATGAGGAGAAGGCTCCTCCACCCGAAGAAGTATATGGAGGCCAGTGAAGGGGCTATGAGCGCGTACAACACTCCCACGTTCGACTTTTGCCACCGTATGAGCTTCTGTTTTTTCTTTTCGGCCTGCGGTTCTTTTCCCATGGTACGCCTTTTCTTTATTAAATAAATTAATGTCTCGAAGGATTGTGGCATACAAACCGTTCGCAATCATCGAGACGGCCGGCTGCACTTGGAAATACCCGTATGTTCGGGTTGGAGGATTTTCCGAAAATAATCTATCACGGAGAGCCGTGATGTCTTTCAAGAAAAAAATAAAGCTGTTATTCCTTTACAATAAAACGGTTCGCGTACGGAGATAATGTTTTTTTTGATTACAGTTTTACCCTAACACGGTGCTGGGAGTTTCGCAACCGGAAACAGGAAGAGGGTGGAAGTCCCGTTATGGTAACGGATCTATATCCGTGATGAGGATTAGCCGACCGCGCGGCCGGACGAGCCGCGCCGGAAATGACGGTTCGAGCTCGGCGGGATTGAGCAGCCTTTTGAGCACCTCCGATTTGGATTCACCGGATACGAGAAATATGACCATGCGCGCCGCGTTGATGAGGGGAAGCGTGATGCTGACCCTGTTTTTTACCGGTGCGTAATCGGGGGCCGTTACGGGTATGAAAAACCGCCCGTCTTCCTCGGTGGGATTTCCCGGATAAAGCGAGGCCGTATGACCGTCATCTCCCACCCCGAGGAGGATGACGTCGAATGCGGGATAGGGGAGGCCGCCGGTTTTCTCTCCTGTCCCGGGTTCTTGGTCCACTGACGGGTTCCGGTCTGAAAAAAAAGTCCTGATGGTTTCTTCGTATGCCGCCGCGGCCGCACGGTTCGAGGAGAGCCCGGTCGGGACCGGGAAGATGTTTTCGTTTTTTATCGGGACCCGCGACAGCAGGAGGTCGAAAGCGGCAGATGCATTGGACTTCGGATCGTCAAGCGGAACGCATCGTTCATCCCCCCAGAATATGGAAGTCCTGTCCCAGGGAAACCCCTCAGGATGTTCTGCGAGCTCCCGAAAGAGTATTTTCGGCGTACTGCCCCCTGAAAGCACGAGGGTGAAGGTACCGCGCCGCGCCACCGATTCGTTCGCGGCCTTTTCCATGATGCCCGCCGCGCGAGCGGCCATATCGCCGCTGCTGGTGCACGAAAAAACCTCGATGGGGTCCTTCCGTCCGTTACACATATATCCAGTCCCTCCCGTCCCTATCGAGCAGTTTCTCCGATTCCGCGGGGCCCCAGGACCCGGCAGGATAGGTGAGGATTCGCGCCGCGTTTTTATTTTCTTCGCTCTCCCAGCTCTCGAGTACCGGTGTGATGAGAGACCATGAGACCCGCATATCGTCGTGCCGTATGAAAAGGGTCTGGTCTCCAAGCATGGAATCGAGCAGGAGGCGCTCGTACGCCTCGGGGAGTCCTTCCGTGATTACGTCGCTGTAGTGAAAGTCCATTTCAAGGGTATCCATGCACAGTTTCGGGCCGGGATGCTTGGCCTGTATGGCGAGCGATATTCCCTCCTCGGGCTGAACCCTGAAGATAAGGATATTGGGATTCAGGTCGTCTGAGGTGAGCGGGCGAAACATGGAATGGGGTACGGGTTTGAAAGTTACGATAATCTTGCTCGTTCTACGGGCCAGGCGCTTGCCCGCACGCAGGTAGAAGGGGACGCCCTGCCATCGCCAGTTATCCACCATGACACGGGCCGCGACGAATGTCTCGATCCTGGAATCCGGATTTACACCCTCCTCGTCCCGGTAACCGGGTACCGATTCGCCGTTTACCTTTCCGGTAACGTACTGCGCGCGGACGAGGTCTTCCGTACCGTCCCCGCCAAGCGGTCGCACTGCCCTGAGAAGCTTCACTTTCTCGTCGCGCACCCGGTCCGCGTCGAAGGAAATGGGATGTTCCATGGTTACGAGGGAAAGCATCTGGAGCATGTGGTTCTGGAACATGTCTCGCAGAAGCCCGGCCTGCTCGAAGTAGCCGGCGCGATGGCCGACGCCGTCGGATTCGGCGACCGTGATCTGGACATTGTCGATATACCTTCGGTTCCAGATCGGCTCGAATATGGCGTTCGCGAACCGGAAGAGGAGTATGTTCTGCACCGTGTCCTTGCCCAGGTAATGGTCAATCCTGTATATCTGCCTTTCCGAGAGGACCTCGTTGAGTGAGCGGTCGAGCTCCATTGCGCTTGTCAGATCCCTGCCGAAGGGTTTCTCAACGATCACGCGTGCCTCGATGAGGGGCCCCGAGTCGTCGATCGTGAGGCGGGAGTTTCCCAGCCCCTCAATGATCTTCAGGTTGACGCCCGGAGGGGTCGCGAGATAGAAGATGTGGTTCCTCTCGGGAAGGCAGCGTTTGTCGAGCGTTTTAAGACGAGACCCGATGTCCCTGAAGAGCGAGGGGTCGCCGTAGTCTCCTGAAACGTAGAAACAGCGGTCAATGAACGGTTTGAGCTCGGATTCGCCCGCGTTCTGAGATTTTATCAACGCCTCCCGCGCCCGCTCCCTGAAGGTTTCGTCGGTGAGCCTGCTTCTTGCGCAGCCGAGAATGTAGAACTTGCCGGGTAAAAGTTTTTTTCTATACAGGTTAAAGAGCGAGGGGATGAGCTTCCTGGAGGTAAGGTCCCCGGACGCGCCGAAAATGACGAATCCCGCGGGTTTGGGGATCTCCTCCACGCAGAAGGAGCCCCTGATTTTTACGGAGCCGTGCATGGGATCCATAGGAGTTCTCCGGAGGGATTGATTACTCGTCAGCCGATCTCGTATCGTGACCGCCGAACTCTTTCCTGAGCGCAGCGAGCAGCCGGTCGGAGAAGAGATTGGGATTCCGGGATTGGAAGCGCTTGAACAGGGCATGGGCGATGGTGGTCGCGGGCACACCCGTTTCCACGGCCTGCTGAACCGTCCATCGTCCCTCGCCCGAGTCGTCGACGAAACCCCGTATCTTATTCAGACCCGGGTCATTCCGAAACGCCGTCTCCAGCAACTCGAGCAGCCAGGAGCGGATAACGCTCCCCTGGTTCCAGAGATGTGCGATCTTCTGATGATCGAGTGTCTCCTTATACGGTGAAGCGTCCAGTATCTCAAAACCTTCTCCGTACGCCTCCATGAGCGCGTACTCGATACCGTTGTGAACCATCTTGACGAAATGTCCCGCGCCTGAGGGGCCGCAGTAGAGGTAGCCGCCCTCGGGGGCGAGCGATTTGAACAGGGGCTCGACACGTTCGAAATCCTCTTTATTACCGCCCACCATGGTACAGTACCCGAGCTGAAGCCCCCATATTCCGCCCGAGATGCCGGCGTCCATGTAACGGATGCCGATATGCTTCAATTCTAGCAACCGCCGCATATCGTCCTTGTAATAGGTGTTTCCGCCGTCTATGATAAGGTCTCCCTCGGTGAGGAAGGTGGAGAGCTTGCGTATGTACGTATCGGTTACCTCGCCGGCCGGAAGCATCACGAGCACGGTTCGGGGAAGATCGAGCTTCTCCACGAGCTCCTCCACCGATGAAGAGGGAACGGCGCCCTCCTTTGCCGCGGATTCGACCTTTTCCCCGGTACGGTTGTACACAACGACCGTATGCCCCCCCTGGAGGAGACGGCGGGTCATGTTGAACCCCATTCTGCCGAGACCGATGATTCCAATCTGCATGATGGTACCCCGTGTGGAGCGTTTTATTAAGAATACAATATACAGTATCGCTCTTATTATTCAAGGTTATATTGCGGAAATTTATCCCTTCTGTTCAAATCTCCGGGGGATGAACCCGGGGCCCCGCCGGTTTAAGTCCCTGCCTAATAGGGTTGACAACCTCGGGCGGTATTGTAATATTAAGGTCAGAAAAAAGCTCCAGTAGCTCAGCAGGATAGAGCATCGGTTTCCTAAACCGAGGGTCGGACGTTCGAGTCGTCTCTGGAGCAAGCGTAAAAAAGCCCCCGCACATTTATAAGGCAGGGGCTTTTTTAATCGCCCCTCCCTCAATCGGCGAAGAATTATCACAATCGAGAACGGGCTCTTTGCATGATTCATATTTACGCCTTGACCCATGGGGCGTTTCCCCCTTTTATTCAAATATCCACTCAAATAATTTGAAAGATAAATTAATACGGATTTACGCTCCGTGAAGAGTATGATATGCTGATTCATTAATGACAACAGGCTTGAAAAATACGGCTGACCAATTATGTTCCTGTGTATAATGGTTTTGAAATCGGTGTGTTAAAACGTGATGGATGCAGGAGGAGTTCGGGAATGAAAAAAATAATGATGCTAACGTTTTTCATCACTTTAATAATCCCCCTTTCTTTATTTGCCGAGGAGAAAACGTTATTAAGTAAAGGACTTGAAAGCGGCGGATACGGCGGCCCTGTCATAAAGATCAAGTCCGTTGCCGGGGATGCGGGAGTCCTGGCCGGCGGGCGCGGCGGCTGGATCATCAACCACACCTTCGTGATCGGGGGCGGGAGGTACCGGCTGCGCAGCGATCTGAAGGTCGATGGCAACGACCTGAATCTGCGGTACGGAGGGCTCGAGTTCGAGTACATCGGGCTTTCGGACGAGGTCCTGCATTTCACGGTCCATACGGGCCTGGGGAGAGGGTGGGTATCGTATGAAAACACGGATTTCTCGCACAGGTTCTTCTATATAGAGCCGACCGTGAACGGGGAGATCAACATCGTCGGGTGGTTCAGGATAAACGCCGGGGTCGGGTATCTGTGGGTGGACGGCATACGGGACATGCCCGGTCTGTCCACCGGCGACATCCGCGGAATCACGGGCACCATGGTGTTCAAATTCGGATGGTTTTAATGGCGGATTTCTCTATAAGCAATGCTAATATATCCTCTTAAGCTATAAGGCATATTTATTTCCCCTGTTTTGACTTTCTCCTTATACTTCCGGTTAATCAAGCCGGTAATAAGGAGAAGCCAGTGGAACTTCTTGATAACACAGACGATCTCAAGTATCTCGTTCATAATCTTAATTACAAACAAAAGGTCGAACGCTCGCTTCAGCTCATCGAAGCGGCGTACGAAAAATACGGCGACGGCCTGGTGGTCGCAAACAGCCTTGGAAAGGATTCCGTGTGCGTCTGGGCCCTGGCAAAGATGGTGAACCCCGCCATACGGGGATTCATCGTTACCACGCGGTTCAAGCCCCGGGAGACGGTCCGTTTCATGAATGAGGAAGTTGCGCTGTATCCGGAGTTGAAGATCTACAGAAACGACGAGGATATACCGGAGAGGCTCTACGAGCACGATCCGGATCGCTGCTGCAACATATTGAAGGTACTCCCAACCAGGTGGGCGATCGATGAGATGAACGTCGCCTGCTGGGTTACGGGCCTCAGGTGCACGGAGGGAAGAACCAGGACCGATTACCGGGAGGTGGAGGAGCGTGACCGGGATCTGTTGAAGCTGAACCCCATACTCATCTGGAACGAGCGTGAGGTGTGGCAGTTCCTCGCATTGAACAACGTGCGCGTCAATCCCCTCTACTCGCAAGGGTACCGTTCCCTGGGCTGCGCTCCCTGCACGAAGATATCGACCGATGACAACGAGCGTGCGGGAAGATGGATCGGTACGAGCAAGTGCGGAGGGGAGTGCGGCATACATACCCGTCCGCTCAAGGGCGATTTTGCGGTGCAGACATAATATCGCGATTCCAGGGTCGGGATGTCCGCCTCAAGGTCTACCCGTAACATACGCCCAGCTGGCATCCCCAGGTAAGAGGTGGAGGAAAAAATGACGGAATCGAAAACACGAACCATCATGAAGACCGTGACCTGGCGTGTCATTGCAACCTGCACGACCATATCGATCGTATACCTCTTCACTAAGAGGCTCACCCTCTCGCTGGGCATCGGTGTCCTGGAAGTAATCATCAAGATGTGCGTGTATTTCCTGCACGAACGGATGTGGCTGAGGATAAAGCTGGGCGTGCCTGAGTAGCCCCTGGATCCTGCCGAGCCCTTCTATGCATTCCGGGCCCTGGGGGCGATTTTTCTCCGCTTGCTCGTCTCCAGGAGCTTCCACTGCACGGTCGGAATTTCGTCGATATCCTCTTTCGGGATGAGGAAAATCTTCGCGTCCGAGGAGGGCACGGCCGTGAGCATTTCAGGCTCATCGAACAGTATCGTCTCCTCCCCGAAAAAGTCACCGGAATGAAGCTCCGCGACGAGGCTGCCGCCTGAGGAGAGGTTGATTTTTCCCTGCTCCACGATAAAGAGCGCCGGCGGATCCTCGGGTTTGACGGGCTCGTCAGCCGCGTAGGACTTTCTCGTCATGATTCCCGCTATCTCGTTCTGTATGGGGCAGGAGACCATCTCGCCGAAAAGCCAGGTATTTTGTAAAAACCGCCTGTTTTCGAGCACGCGCCTGATCGTATCGTAGAGGTAGTTTCGCTTGATGAAGCTGATGTAGAGGTCCGAGGGTATTTTCAGTGCCCTGATGTAGCTCGCGGCCCGGTATGTCCGTGTAGTCTTCTCGCCGCTCAAGGCCGAGAGCTCACCCACGATGGAACCGGCCGACAGCATGTTCCGAATATCGGTTTCCGCATCGATGAATTCCACTACCCCGCTCAGCAACAGGAAGATGTCCTTGTTTACAATTCCCCGTTTGATGATGATCGATCCTATATTGTGCGATACCACGGGGCAGTTCATCAGCATGTGCAGGTCGTGCATGGACGCCTTGGGGAAGTAGGACCTGAGGTGGTAGAAGGCGGAACGCATGGAATAATCCTGCTGCGCCGGAATGAGAACGTCCTCCATGCCGAAGGTCGCGTTCGCTCCGATCTCCTTCTGAGAATCCGTGAGCGGCACCGAGGTATGGCTCAGCACTATCTTGGGAGAGGTGTCGTTTACGAAATCTTCGGCTTTGCCGTGTATGAGGCCCCCGCCTATGTCGATCTTCTTGATATCAACGGGCGTGAAATAAATTTTCTTCACATTGTCATAGAATTCCTGTGACACCCCGCTCTTTTTCGGATCGTCCGTTATCATTCCTTTCAGGACGTCGAGTGATACGATATCCGCGAGGTGTGCGTACGTCTTGTATCCGCCGCCCCAGAGTGTGCGAAAGAAGAATATGCTCGTTTCAACCGGATGGGGGGAGAACACGGGCATGACCTCGAGTCCCTTGATCGAGTTCCATCGGTTGAACTTCAAGTCGAAAATCTTGAAGTACCGCTCGAACCGCTCCTCTTTTATGGACATGAGCGCTGAGAGTTTTTTCATAACCGACACGCGTACAAGCTTCGGCGCATAGTACTTGATCTTGTGGTCCGACCGGACGAGGGTGGTGAGACCGGCGAAGTGGTCGTCGTGGACATGACTGTGGAAGATACCCTCGATCTCGTTGACGCTGATTCCGAGCGCCGTGAGGCTGTATAAGATGTTGGGTCCGGCGTCCAGAAGGTAGATCTTCCCCTGATAGGTGAGTATGCTGCCCATGCAGGGTCGGTTCGTGTCCCAACCGTCCCCCTCGCCGATATGGATCACTGAGAAGTACTCACGTCTGATTTCGTGAAACCCGAGATTGTAGGAGGGTTCGTATTTCTGGTTGGGCGCAAGGTTCAGGTCAACGGGCACGGTTTCGTCCTTGTAAGAGAACTCGTACACGTTGAATGCGGTACGGCGAATCGTGACACCTCCTCTCAGCTCGACCGGGTCCTCACGCACGATACGGAAATCGATGAGCTCTTCGGTTTCGCGTATATTGTCGAATGCGAATTTCAGCTTCAGGCGAAACATATCCTGCGCACAGTCATCGGGGACACCGGTTTTGTGGATCTCCTCCATTGACTTCAGACCGTAATTTCCACGGTATATGTACTGACTCTGGGCGTTGACCTGGTCTTCCGTACCGATGAGCATGGGCTTTATTCCCGTGTTGTTCGGATGGTTCGGGAGAAGAATGCCCTGTCTGTAGAACATCTGGAGAACCGGAAACTCGGCGAGATTTGAGAAGCTTCCCTTTTGCACGGGTACGTCGGAGAGGAGTATGGCGTTTGGTCCTGTCTCGAAGGTGACTCCGTTTTTTTCCTTTGATACGATGAGCCCTCTTTTCATGAGGTGCTTCACACTGTCGGCGGGACAGCCGCAGAGCACGTAGAGGTTTGCTTCAGGGATTTCGACGTAGTATACGCCGCTCGTTACCTCGATTTTCTCCATACGTATTACCCCGTCTTCACAGTATTCCTTATAATAAGTATATACCATATGAAATATTTAACAGCGATTTTATATATTTATAATTATTATGTATTTTCTCTTCATGTGGTGCCGAAGGGCTCTCAAGTATTCTTTAATCCCGTAAGTATCAGGCCGAATGGGTTCCCTTTCACCCTTGCATTCATTAGAGAAGTTCCGGATTTCATCGTTTCCAGTTCCTTCGGTGTGTACGCCGCGTTGATCGAGCTGAGGAGTCCGTTCACCATTTCCTTCGGCTTTACCGTACTCTTCATGTACCACTTGATTATGAAATTCATATCCCGTCTGAGGTCGCTGATGCAGTACCTGCCGCCGGGTTTCAGTACCCGGTACGCTTCGTTGAAAACCCTGATGGGATCTTCCCACTCGTGCAGGGAGCCGTTCGAGAAAAACGCGTCAAAGGTTCCGTCCTGAAAGTGGAGCTCCATGGCGTTTCCCTCGATATACTCGGTCCTGTTCGAGAGGCCGTATTCCTCGGCGTTTTTCCTGGCCGTCCTTATCATGTTTGTGCTTATTTCGAGTCCCGTAAGTCGTGTTTCCCGGGTCGCTTTGAGCCACTCGAGACCCAGGTACCCGGGTCCGGGCCCGATTTCAAGTGCGTGTCCGTCTGTCATGCCGAGCTTGAGTACGGGCTTCAGCTCCATTTTTATTATGCCTTTGTCGCGCATG
>Ga0180431_10002545_pt1 | contig 24374 bp, 26 predicted proteins | sample SS_ome_11_FD_132459 | JGI IMG/M metagenome (GOLD analysis project Ga0180431, IMG submission 132459) | Hypersaline lake sediment archaeal communities from the Salton Sea, California, USA - SS_1_MS_1 metaG | ecosystem: Environmental > Aquatic > Non-marine Saline and Alkaline > Hypersaline >... | reverse complement strand
CTATGAGGAATTGAAACCTATATTCTTAAATACTGTATATAACACTATTATACGTTAATACTCTACCTATGAGGAATTGAAACTTTTTCGCGGAAAAAATAGGACAACCGGAGAACAGGTGCAGGTTAATACTCTACCTATGAGGAATTGAAACGAGGTAGATGCTCTCTCCCCTTCCGGTTGAGTTTTCGGTTAATACTCTACCTATGAGGAATTGAAACGTGGACTCGGACTCCGCCCACTCCCAGCAGGATCGCGTGTTAATACTCTACCTATGAGGAATTGTACCTCCCCCCTCACTCAACATAATACCATAGCCGCAGGCCGGGAACTGTTTTGAAGTGCTCGTCGAAGGTAATCAGAACGGAGCCGGTCTCCAGCGAATGGGAAGCTATTCTGACTCACTAATAGTGAGTCCATATCCTGATAACTTTTACTATTTTCTCTTCACCCAGGACCTGGTAAACTAATCGATGCTGTATATTTATTCTTCTCGAATAGGCACCGGCCAGATCGCCTACGAGTTTCTCAAAAGGCGGTGATGATTGAAAGGGATCATCCTTTAATATTTCCAGAAGTGCTATTGTTTTCTCTTTTAAACCAGCTTGCTTGAGCTTCTCCGCATCCTTTTGCGCCTGCCTGGTAAAAACCAGCTTATACTTCACCAATCTAATTCCTCTGAACACGCATCGACCGGTGTTTTGAGTCCCTTCATAATGGATTCTCGCATATTTGGAATTGATAATAAATAAATCGTCTCCTGAATGGAATTCCAATCCTCTTCCGAAACAAGAATGGCATTTGACCGCTTGCCGGTAATCTGAATGGGTTCATGAGAAGTATTCGTTTCATCAATCAGACGATACAGGTTTTCACGAGCATTTGTTGCATTGATAGTTTTCATCTCTGTTTACCTCACAAAGTAATATAACGTACGCTAAAGCGAACGTCAACTATTATTCTTGTCATTAATCGGCATTATATGTTTTTATCCTGTACGTGGTTGACAATTGTCGATACTCTGTTAAAATAAACCGAATCTATCCAGACAATCCTGTAATCCTGTCTAAATTTTTTTATTTTGCCACAAAAACGAAAACATTATGCTTAAGTTATTATCATGAATAAAACAACCCGCCTTCACCTCGAGATACGAAAAGGGGAGAGCACAAAAAGCGATCTCCGGTTCTGGCTCGCAAAGACGCCGGAAGAGCGGATAAGCGCTGTCGAATTTCTCCGCGAGCAGTACTATGTCATCCAGGGATATGCCGATCTCCCAAGGATCGAAAGAGTAATACGGAGGATTAAAAGAGACCGGTGAAGATACATCCCGACTATAAGGACTTCATTTCCGCCCTCAATAACAGCAATGTAAGATATGTCATCGTCGGCGCCTACGCGCTCGCTTTCCATGGTCATCCCCGTGCAACCGGCGATATCGACATCTGGATACAGCCCGAACGGGGAAACGTTACGGCACTGCTCGCCGCTCTGCGCGAGTACGGATTCGAATCACTGCATCTCACCGAAGAGGATATACTCTCGGGGGATGTGATACAGCTCGGATATGCACCGGTGAGAATTGATCTGCTTACGACCCTCAGCGGTCTTACGAATGAAGAGATAATGGAAAGCAGGGAGCCGGGATCATTCGATGACCTGCCCCTTTACTATCTGGGGAGAGATGCCTTTATAAAAAATAAGAGAGCGCTCGGGAGGCACCGGGATCTCGCGGATATCGAGCTGCTCGGCGAGTCATAACAACTACTTCTGCAATACTCCCTTGATCCCCTTCTCCTGAGGATTTTCTATGACTCCCCGCTCGGTGATGATGGCGGTGATATTTCCTGCGGGCGTGACATCAAAAGCTGGATTTTTTATGAATATCCCCTCGGGCGCTATCTGAACTCCCTGCAGGTAGGCAACCTCCTCGATGCTTCGCTCTTCGATGGGGATATCAGCTCCCGTTGCGGTTTCGGGATCGAGGGTTGAAACCGGCGCCGCAACATAAAAGGGGATTCCGTGCTGCCGGGCGAGAACCGAATGGGAGTAGGTTCCGATCTTGTTCGCCGTGTCGCCGTTCGCTGCAATTCGATCGGCGCCCACTATCACCCTTTTAATGATCTTCTTCTGCATGAAGTAACCGGCCATGTTGTCGGTGATGAGCGTCACCGGAATATTATCCTGCAAAAGCTCCCATGCGGTGAGCCGCGCCCCCTGCAGATAGGGCCGCGTCTCGCAGGCATAGACTTCAATCTTTTTCCCCTCCGCGACAGCCGCCCGGATAACGCCCAGGGCCGTTCCGTAGCCTCCTGTCGCGAGGGCGCCGGCATTGCAGTGCGTCATCACCACATCGCCATCCTTGAAGAACCGCTTCCCGTTCTCCCCGATGGTCCTGTTCGTCGCGACATCCTCGTCGCAGATGGCAAGGGCCTCCTTCTCCAGGGCAGCCCTGATGGCATCGACCTCCTTGAGCCCCTGAATCTGCTTCTTCATCCTGCTGATTGTCCAGGAGAGGTTCACGGCGGTCGGCCGGGTGCGGCTGAAGGCCTTGCACACCTCATTGATCTCTTTCTTGAACGCTTCGGCATCACGGATGCTTATGCTCTTCGCGGCGAGGGCGATCCCCATGGCGGTTGCAATCCCGATAGCCGGCGCCCCCCGAATAATCATGTCGGCGATGGCGTTCGCCACATCGGTATAGACGGTAAAGGTGCGATACACCTCCTCTGTGGGAAGCAACCGCTGATCGAGCATCGAAACCGAATCACCCTGCCACTTTATTGTATAATAGCTCACCGAGTCCTCTCCTCCAGCCTGTTGCCATCGATGCGATATTTCCGCAGCCTGATGACATTCCCCTGTCCGTTCCAGTCGATTTCATCCATATGAACCTGAATGATGAGCAGCCCCCTGCCGCTGTCCTTGAAAAAGTTCTCGGGATTACGCGGATCGGGAAGGGACTGATAGTCAAAACCGGGTCCTTCATCCTCAATAACGTATTCAACATAATCCTTCGTCAGCTCATAATTTATGGTAACGGTTCTATCCCTGTACCGCTTCACATTCTTGCGCCGCTCGATCTCCTCGTTGAAGCCCTTGATGCCGCTCTGCTCGCGAACATATGAGGGTATCTCCAGATTGCCGTGAAACATCGCATTGCTGATGGCCTCTCTGAGCGCGAGGGATACATTCTCCGCGGTCGTCCTGTTGCACAATCCCACCGCGGGAAGGTTTCTGGTGAGCTCATAGGAGATAACATTGCACAGCGAGGTGTCGACCGGTATCGTGAATATCCGCTTCTCGTAACCCATAAACTGTCCGAAGACATCGGCAAGCTGCTTCTCCTGCTCGCCCCGCAGTATGCTGCGGACGATCGATGCGACTTCGTTGATATCAAAGGGTTTTCGAATGAAATCACGGGCGCCGTACCGCAGCGCCCTGATGGCATCCTCGATGTTCCCCTGTCCGGTTATAATGAGAACCGGCAGCGGCTCATCGAGCATATTGAGATGCTGGAGCAATTCTATGCCGTCCATCTTTCTGAGCTTGATATCGGTGATAACGAGATCGATATCTTCCTTCTCGTTCTTCAACAGATAGAGTGCATCCTCCGCCTTATCCAGTGATATGACATTATAGCCAAATCGCGTGAGTTTCTTCTGCAGGCTGTACCGAATGAGCTCCTCGTCATCAATAACGACAATGGTTGATCGCTTCGCTTCGTTCATTGATCTGTCGCTTTCTCACTACCCTGCATAATGAGATGTCCCATCTTCTCCTTCTTCGTCTTGAGATACCGATAGTTCTCCTTCTTCGGCGGAATCTCAATGGGAACCCGCTCAACAACCTCCAGGCCGTATCCCTCCAGGCCGATTATCTTCTTCGGATTATTGGTCATCACGCGAATCTTATGGAGACCGAGATCAACCAGAATTTGCGCCCCGATTCCGTAATCTCGCAGATCCGGCGGAAATCCCAGCTCGATATTCGCCTCGACCGTGTCCAAACCGTTATCCTGCAGATGATAAGCCTTCAGTTTGTTGCTGAGACCGATCCCCCTCCCCTCCTGACGCATGTAGAGGACAACGCCGATTCCCTCACTGTTTACCATCTCCATTGCCCGGTGAAGCTGCTGTCCGCAATCACATCTCAGGGAGCCGAAGATATCGCCGGTGAGGCACTCGGAGTGAACCCGAACGAGCACTCCCTCCCGCCCACTGACATCACCCTTGACAAGCGCGACATGTACCGCGTCATCAACTTCCGTATCATAGGCGATGATGGTGAATTCACCGAATACGGTGGGAAGCCTGCTTTCCGACACCCGCCTGATGAGCCGTTCCTTGTGCTGCCGGTACTTGATGATATCAGCGATGGTTGCTATCTTCAGGTTATGCTCCTCTGCGAAAGCATCGAGATCGGGACGGCGCGCCATGGTACCGTCTTCTTTCATAATCTCGCATATTACACCGGCGGGCTTCAGCCCGGCCATTCTGGCGAGGTCGACGGAACCCTCGGTCTGACCTGCGCGAACGAGCACCCCTCCCCTCTTGGCGGCGAGGGGAAACATATGACCCGGACGTGCAAGATCATCGGGCTTTGTCCGTTCATCAATCAGCACCCGCACCGTCACTGCTCTATCATAGGCCGAGATCCCGGTAGAGGTCCCCTCTTTCGCGTCCACGGATATCGTAAAAGCCGTACAGAACTTGTCCGTGTTCTCGGAAACCATGAGTTTCAGTCCGAGATCGCTGAGCCGCTCCTGTGTCATCGCAATACAGATGAGCCCCCTGCCGTATTTGGCCATAAAATTGATAGCTTCCGGCGTACAGAACTCCGCCGCGACCACCAGATCACCCTCATTCTCACGATCCTCATTATCAACGAGAATGATTATTCTGCCATTTCGGATCTCCTCAATGGCTTCTGGGATTGTACAGGTTTTCATAACACCCCCCCGCGGGAACGTACTGCAACAGATATTCATACCCCGCTCGGGCAAATGGATATCTCTCTCTGTGCATTAGTAAAATACCTTCTTTTCCCGTCAAGGTTTTTATGCCCCGCCCTTCAATCGTTCTCACGACTCCCCTGCTCCCGACAGATCTCTACAAGCTTTACATAGGTAACGATGAATTTTATCCCATCGAAGAGACAGGCGAACAGGCCCGGCACCCCATCCAGAAATCCCCCTTTGAAGAAATAGCGCCGAAAAAAGCGCGCGAGGGGGAGGAGGAAGAGATAGCGGATGGCATTCGGGCATCCCGGCCGCATCCCCTGGCGGTGGAGATAGCCGGCTTCGAAACTCGTATAGAAATCGAACTTCGATAGGAATTGCGACACCGATTCAAAGGGATAGTGATACATATCATTTTTGAGCTTCTTGATGCGGCCGTCAACCTGCAGCCGCTCATGAACATGCTCCAGGGGAAAGTGCGCGCGCCCCCGGCGGAAGAGCCTGAGCTGTGTATCGGGATATCGGCTCCCGTGGCGAAGCCACTTCCCGAAATAGTAATTTCTCCTCCCCAGTTCAAAGGCAACGGCATCCCGCTCTGCCTGGATTACCGAGATCACTTCATCCCGAAGCGAATCCGGAATGCGCTCGTCGGGATCGAGATAGAACACCCATCCGCCGGTGGCCTGCTCCATCGCAAAGCTCTTGTTTACATTGAGATTCGGATTATTGGGCCGGGCAAAAACCCGGCAGCCGTATTTTTCCGCAATGGCACAGGATCCGTCTGCGCTCTCGCAGTCAACATAGATTCTTTCATCTGCCCACGTGAGCTGCGGAAGGAGCTGCTCCAGATGAGCGGCCTCATTATGCCCGATTATGGTGATGCTTATTTTCATTGCTCAGGCGGCCCCTTTTTTAAAAGTAAAACAAGCTCTTTTGTTAACAGGTTTCCGAAGTAATACTTATTCGCAACAAAATGCATCCATCGGGAACACATGTCATCGCAAGGAACGAAATTTATCGCGGAGTTTACCCCGAGAGAATTCGAGGGGCTCGCTATTACAGTCTAAGGTTTCCACTTGCCACTGATTACCCGTTACCGATCAGACTGCTCAATTTCTTGACTTTTCCATTACTCTTAAAAGAAAATCACTATTCAGTGACAAGTCTCTGATAGATATCCATATAGTCGCCCACCATGCGGTCAAGGGAAATTGATGATATTTTCCCGATAATTCTCTCCCTTCTTTTTCGATACTCATTCCGACGAATCAACCGATCGATCGCTCCCGCAATCTCATCCGGCCTGCAGGGAGTGACCAGTATTCCCTCATAATCGGAGATGGTCTCCGGGATAGCGTTGAGGTTGCTCCCGACAATCGGGATGCCAAAGGAGAGCATCTCAAGCGCAACCCGGCATATCGCCTCCGAGCCGACTGAGGGGATAACACCGATATCGGTAATCGACAGTATCTCGCGAACATCGTCGCAGCGGTCGATCACCGAGATGCGCTGACACCCCAGCTTCCGTGCGAGATCCGAGAGCGAGCGACGGCTCACATCAACCTCCTCGCCCGAGATGACAAAGTGCACGCCGCTCTTATTCTCAAGGAGGGGATAACTTCTTATGAGATATTCAACGCCCTTTATCGCATGGAGCCGCCCGATATACGAAACGACCGCGCTTCCCGGACGAATGCCGAGCTCCCCCCTCAGATCCCGCGAAGGAACATACCGGGAAAAGGCCCGGGCATTCATGCCGAGCGGAATGACCGATATCCGATCATCGGCAATGCCCATACGCCGGAGCGTCGGTTTCAGGTATCGGGCAGGAAGGGCGTAATGCTGCGCCGCGCTCCGGTAGAAGAGCCTGTTGAGGAAATTCCCCCGCGGAGGGTCGCTCTCACTGCGTGTTCGCACAATGGGAACCGCCGCCCCGAGGAGCGCGCATGCGGCAAAGGTGTGGTCACGGGAGAAGTGCGGGTGAATGATATCGATGCCCCGCTCGGCAACAGTTCTCCTGAAGTGTCGGAGATGTCGAAGAGCTGCCGGTCCGCGCATCAGGTCAATCGATTCAATACTCTCCAATCCCATTTCCCGTGCCCGCCTGAGCACGGGGGATGCCGGTATGCCGAAGAGAACAACACGCTGTCCCGCACGCCTGAGGCCCTCCCCCAGGGCAAGCGCATAGTGAGCCGATGCGTTGTACCAGCGCACCGATACCATCATTAATATATTCAGATTCCCTTTTTGCATCTTACAGCCGCTGTGCTCGTTTTCCGGTTCCTTGCTGCATGTACGGGATCAGCGCCGGTTCTATCGGGCCGGAAACGAATGGCCGTGTTTCTCCCGCATTTTTTCTTCAAGACAATTTCGATATATCATAACGGTTTTCGCAACGGTCTGTTCAATCGAGAAACCGCGAGCACGGCGCGAAGCGCCCTCTGACAGTTGGTGACGCAGCTCCGGCTGATCCATGAGCCGCTCGATGGCCCGGGCGAGCGCTTCAGGATCTTCCCGCTCAACGAGCAGGCCATTTTCCTCGTTATCGATCAGCTCGGGGATGCCACCCGTCTTCGTCGCAACAACGGGCTTGCGCAGCGCCATGGCGTCTATAATCGACGTCCCCAGCGCTTCCCACCGGGAGGAGATGACAAAGATGTCCGCCCAGTGAATGAAGTCGATTGCATCATTGCGAAAGCCGGTAAAGACGACGTGATCCGCCAGGTGCAGCCGGTCCCTGATCGCCAGGAGTTTTTTCATGAGCTCCCCGTCTCCGACAATGAAGAGGATAAAGCGCCGCCCCCGAGCAGCGAGCAGCTTCACTGCGTGCAGGAGGGTTTCATGATCCTTCTGCGGAGTCAGTGCCGCCACCGCAACCAGCTTCATCGTTCCCCGAAGATCAATTGCACTCCCGAACTCACGCTGCACCGATCTGCTGTTCACGCTCTCATACTCGGCGAGATCAACCCCGGAGTGAACGGTTGTCACCTTCGCCTCGGGAATTCCATCCTCGACGAGGATGCGCTTCACCGCATGGGAAACGGCGATGTACCGGTCAGGGAAGCTGTATTTTATCCCGCTCAGCATCCCCTTGATTCTGAAATCAACCCTTCTCGATACAACATTCACCGGAACCCGATGGAAGATGCTGCTCAGCATGCCGAGGCTGTGTGCATGGGCGGTATGCATGTGGAGAATTCCCGGCCGTATCCGCCGTGCTATTGCCGCAATCTGCCAGGCCGATACCATATCGAGCTCAGATCGCAACGGCACGGCATACGCGGTGAGGGAGCGTTCCGCTAACCGATCCGCGAGCACGGAACCTGCCGGACAGATGACGGCAGTGTTGAATCCCAACCGACTCAAATGCCAGCTCAACAGGAGGGTTTGTTTCTCCCCCCCCCTCCATGTTCGCGCGGTATTGATGTGCAGTATGGGTGCCTCTATCCGATCACGCACGGAATCTCGAAATCGCTCGCTCATGTTCCAGTAAGAACCTCTTCACCGAACTTCCGGCCGAATAGTTCCCGATGCTGCCGTCACTCCTTAGTACCCGATGGCAGGGGATGAAAATGGGAAACCGGTTTTTTGCCATGGCATTCCCCACAAACCGTCCGCCATGCATAATTCCGGCTCTCTCGCCGAGAAGAGCGTAGCTTATGGTCGCGCCGAAGGGGATCGTCTGCAACTGCCGGTAGATCTGACGCTCCGTATCGGTATATCCCTCGATATCGAGAGCCGGCATCTCACCATCCTCTCCGGTAAGATATCGATCGAGATACGCAATTGCACCGGCGAGCGACCCGGATTGTCGCTTCAGAAATCGCTCTTTCAGGGAAAGGGGATTATCCACCTGCGTCCCGAAGAGGACCCCTTTCAAGAATCGGTCATCGCCCAGGAGGTACAGACGACCGGTGGGGAATGGATACTCGTAATAACAGGTATCACCACTCAATCCCGCAAGGTACCGATTATTATCCATGCTTCCCGTTGCCAGAATAATTAAATTCCCTTCAATATGTTATTCCCCGCCGAGGATCTTCAGCGTTGCCGCCTTGTCCCTTTTCAGCTGTTCAACGAGCTCCCCGGCTGATTTAAACCGAATTTCATCCCGTATCCGCTCATGAAACTCAACCGTAACTGTTCCACCGTAGATATCCTGATTGAAGTCGAAGAGGTTCACTTCAATAGTCCGTTCAGTATTTGAAAAAGTCGGATTGGTTCCAATATTCAACATCCCCCGATACCGGTCCTCCTCAAGCATGCCGGTTACCGCATAGACGCCATCCTTGGGGATAACCTTTTCGGGATGATCAACCTGTATATTTGCCGTCGGGAAACCCATGGACTTCCCCCGCGAGACTCCATGAATGATTGTTCCCGATAAGGCATACCGCCTTCCCAGGAGCGTATTGGCCACTACGATGTTTCCATCTTCAAGCTCTGTGCGAATCCACGAGCTGGATACCGGTCTCGAATAAAAGTTTCGCGGTTCGACCAGCGTGACGCCGAACCCCCGCTGATGTGAGAACTCACGCAGAAAATCGAGGTTCCCCTGGCGATCCTTCCCAAAGGCATTATCGTACCCGACAACAATATCGATGACTCCCAATCGCTTCAGGATAACATCATTAAGGAATTCGATCGCGGTCATATTCGCGATTTCAAGGGTGAAATCCAGCACAATGAGGTTGTGCACGCCATACTGATCGATTGCCTGTATTTTTTCTTCTATTGTGGTGAGAATCCTTGGCGGTGTTTTCGGGGTGAGCACCTTCCGGGGATGATTGCTGAAGGTCAGCACTATCCCCTCTCCCGATTTCTTATGGGCAATATTAAGAAGTGTTGAGAGAATTCTCCGATGGCCCGAGTGCACGCCATCAAAGCTCCCGATGGCGAGCACCGGATTTTGAAACTCCTCCTTCGGAGGTATTTCACGGAAGATTCTCATGTTCGTAATTTTCTCAAAAACCGCCTGTTCCACCGATACCGCGGAACCCCAACCGGTGTAATCTTATAACAGATGCGCTCAGGTGCACCTGATCCTTTTTACTCCAGTCGCTTTCCAGAACATAGCGGGGAGATCGTATATGTCAATAAAAATCCCCGAAGTTTGCCCTCGGAGATTATCAACAGCCCGCCGGGAAAAAAATCCTTTCAATTGAGGTACCGACAAGCATACTTCGCTCAGGCGGGGGTACGGGCATTCAGGAGAAAAAAACTTGACAGCCCGCCGGTATGCCCATAGAATTCTGAACCCTTTCCCCCATCCGGACTATCAGACGTCCGTTACGTACTGCTCACCGCTGCCGTGATGCTCAGTTCGACCGGCAGGAGCATTCAAAGGGGCATTCCGGGGTAATCACAGAGCGAGGAATTAATAATGATCGGTTGCAGTTACGGAAAATTTTTTCAGGTAACCGCGGCAGGAGGTTCTTATCAGGAAGGATTGACGACGCATATACAGGGTGTTCCTCCCGGCCTTTACATCGAGGAGAGCGAGATCTACACAGAGCTCCTTCAGCGCAAGCCCGGACAGGGCGAGCTGTCATCACCGCGGCGGGAGCCCGATATTCCCATTATATACAGCGGCGTCAATGCCGCCGATACGATGACCGGCATACAGAACGAGGGAGCAACCAACGGCACACCGCTGGTTATTCTGATACCCAATCTCGATCGCCACTTTGAACACATCGAACAGTATCGGACAACCAATCGAACGCCGCGCCCCGGCCATGCATCCTATGCTTCGTACAGGAAATACGGCATCTGGGATGACGCAATCGGCGCAGGCATCTTCAGCGGGAGATACACCGCAACCATTGTCGCCGCGGGGGCGGTCGCCAGGAAAATACTGAGCGATCACGGTATCGAGATATTCGCCTATGTCAGGGAGGCGGCGGGCATCGCCATGCCGGATATGCCCTATCAGAAGATACGGGAAAAGGTAGCCTCCTTCAAGACCTTCCGTCGCGATATCGATCCCATATACACTATGGTTTACAAAGAGGGGCGCATTACGAAGAATATGCGATTCCTTGAAAAGATAGCTGTTCTCGCCGACATTGAGAAGATAATACCCGAGATACAGCGCCCCCCGCTCTCCGAAAAGGAGAAAGGTGCTCTCGCAGAGAAGGGGCTGCATCCCGTTCTCAACTGCCCCGATCTTGAATCGGCGCAGGCGATGCACGATCGAATTCTCGAAATCAGAGATGAAGGCGATTCGAGTGGCGGCATCATTGAGATTGTCGCAACCGGTGTTCCCGCGGGCCTCGGGGAACCGGTGTTCGCAAAACTTGACGGTGAGCTCGGCAGAATGCTCAGCATCGGTGCGGTAAAAGCGGTCGAACTCGGGGCGGGGATGCGGGCAAAGGATATGACCGGCAGCCAGTGCAATGACCAGATGTTCATGCAGAACGGAGAGGTCGCATTCAGCAGCAACAACAGTGGCGGCATTACCGGCGGTCTTACTACCGGGCAGGATATTGTCATCAGACTCGCGGTGAAACCGACACCGACCATCGCCCGGGAACAGCGAACCGTGGACAAGGTCTCACGCACCGATGCCAAGCTCGCTGCAGTCACGCGGCGCGATCCCACCATTATCTCCCGAATCTGGCCCGTTGCCGAGGCCTTCATGGCGGTGGTTCTCCTCGATCAGTACATTCTCAACCGTGCCTATCAGGATATGTTTCCGAAGGACCGATAACGCTCCTCGCCTGCTCCCCGGAAACGCAATCTCCGACAGGAATCGTCGTCCCGTAATTTAATTGACTTTCACCCCCCCATTCATGCTATAGTATTATATTACAGTAATATTGTATTATAAAATATTCATTCGAATTCATACTTCATGAAGAGAGAAATATCAGGCGCATCAGCACGTGCCATTCGGACAAAAAACCAGTTTCAATCAGGTGTAGGGCAGAGGCGAGGCGGAGTGTCGTGATGGACAAGAAACCAAAGAGCATCAATATCGTTATCAATAGAATTCAAAAGGCACCGGACATCCCCAACATGGTGGTCGAACAGATTGTGAAGCTCATATCGAGCGGCTTTCTGAAGCCCGGCGACAAGCTTCCCTCGGAGCTCGAGATGACCCGGCGCTTCGGTATCAGCCGCATCTCGCTTCGCGAGGCGATGAAGCTGCTCGAAGCGAAGGGATATATTGAATCTCACGGGCGGAAGGGGAAATTCATAAAATCGGTAGTCGATAACGCCCTGCGTTCTCCCATCGAGGGAATGATATCAGTCGATCACGAGAAGATATGGGAGCTCCTCGCCGTCAGGCGCATCATCGACTCGGAAGCAGCGTCGATGGCAGCAATGAACGGTACCGACAAGCAGATAAAACTCCTCATGCGGCATAAAACGGAAATGGAGAAGTTCGGCATTGATAATCTTCTCAACAAACGGGGTGGCGGCAAACTATACGCTCAAATATATAATGACCTGGCAGAAGCCACCAATAACACTATCTTCTCCCATCTGATGAAATCAATCTCAAATATTCTCCACGGCGTACTCCCCTACAGCAGACAGAAGCTTCAGGATGTCCCCGGGAGCTCGCGGAAGATATACGAGCAGCATGTCAGAATCCTCTCCGCAATTGAAAACAGAAATCCGGATATGGCTCGAAAGGCCATAATCAAGCACATCGACTATCTCGAGACCGAGCTCAAGAAGGTGCTCGAGTAGTATCCGGCATTCACGGAGCGGATGCCGAGCCTCCCTCACCCTGCGGATGAGCGCCCTTCCGCGAGGCGGTCTTCGCAAAAATGCCTCCACGCGGTGCCCATTCTATCGTTACGGTAAGCCACTGCGGCTGAACCGACTCGAAGAGCGCCTCTGCTATCTCCTCGGTTATGAACTCCTGCCAGTTCTCCTTGTTTCGCCAGAGCATGAGATAGTTCCGTACCGATTTGCTCTCGAGCAGCAGCTCTCCCGGTTTGTATCGAATGGTTACGGTACCCTGATCGTGCCGCTGCGATACCGGGCAGAGACTCTGAAATTCGGGATAGACCCACTCCACCACTGGCTGATGCTTCTGTGCCGGTATAGTATCAAACCGATAGTTCTCCGGTTTCTCCGTTTTTGCTGATGCTGCATCTGAATAGTCAGTCATATCTTCACTCCATGAGAGAGAAAAGCACACGAGTGCAACAGACAATCAGTAATCGCCGGAATGCACCGCACAAGCGCCGCTCATGTGCTCTCATCCGTTAGCATGCCGAATAAACCTACGCCCCGGATTTGTCGAGCGCGCTCTTCAGCAGAACACTAATCTCCTCGTAAAGCCGGGCCACCCTTCTCAGATCTTCGGCCACAGCACCCTTTCCCGACTCCTCGGAGATTTTCAGCCATTTCTGAATATCCTTCACATGCTCCTGATTGTGTTGCAGGAGATGAGGCAATACGACCGCCAGCTTATCGGCACCGGAATCGTGCTGATGATTGTGATCGTGACCGTGATCATGATTATGATCATGCATCAGATCTCTCCTTCAGGATAACATAATTCTCCATGAGATTCACCTCATCTATTGAGTATCCCGCAAAACTCTTCTCATCACCGAGTATGCTCGATACCTGAATTGAACCATCGCTGACCAGAACGCGGGACACATCTTCCAGCACGAGGTTTTTTTCGCTCTTATTGCCAAGATAAACCGTTGAAAAACACATATAGTTCCTCACCGTTGTTATAAAGTATGGGGGCTTCTATAAAATACCAGCATGATGTCCCCCCGGCCAGCTTTTTTTCGCACATCCCGTGCACGCTGGCATGCGTGACGTCGTGTCGCTGCGGTCAATGAGCCACCCGTCCGAATCGCTTCGAAGAATGTATATTCGAACTGCTTGCCCCTCCCTTATATTATATCAAGGAATTCGGCATCTTCGAGGAATTATCAGTATATCGGTGATGCGGCAGATCCCTCCTGCAGCTGGCTGTCCCGAGCGTCATTGTGAAGTTCCGTTCGACCTCCGCACAACTTCACCGAGGTCAATGCGCAGGCCTCCCCGCAGGCCTTCCGGTCTGAAATTCGATACGTGCACCACATCCGCTTGTAATAAATCCACCGCAGCTCCTGAAGAGCTCAAGAGCCCGATCGCCCGTGCAGTGCGAGGGGGCGAACCGCCGAACGCCCAGCCGTTTTAACTCGCGAATGATCCTCCCTATCTCCCCCTCTTCACATCCCATGAGATGAAATCCGCCGAGCACCATATACACCTCTCTTCGAAGATGCTCCTTCGTAAAGCGAACGATATTGACTATTCCCGGATGGGCACAACCGGTAATCAGAAGAGAACCCTTCGACGACTGCAGAATCAGCGACTGCTCCTTTATCCCTGCTCCCCGCTCTCCGGTTGTCCAGATTCCCCTGCAAATCCTCATCGGCGTCGTAACCTGAACGACCTGATGTCCCGCATCGACGATTCTTCTTTTAAAGGCTTCGGGAAAAGAGCACGGGACGTACACCACAAGCCGCCTGCCCTTCAGAATGCTCCAGATCCCGCCAACGTGATCACCGTGTATATGTGAAAGGACCACCACCTGAATTGATGCAAGGGGAATATGCAGCTTTGCCATGTTTGAGAGCAGAATGTCGCCCTGAGCGCCGGTATCAAAGAGAATGGTCTTTTCATAACCCTCGATATAGCAGGAGAACCCCCACCCCGTTTCCAGTGTTCGCTTGCCGGGAACGTTATCGTACAGTATGGTAATCGTAGCACCGTACGCACCGGTCAGCGCAATAGCCAGTGCGATGACGGTGAATATCATGCTCGCCGATCGGCTCATTTTCCGGAGATCATATTAATAATTCTCTCCTGCGCCAGTGGCGCGGATACTGCCCCCCCACTCACCGCTCGATTGCTCACTGGCGGTGAGCATCTCATCCCCCGCGACCCGATACCGCATTGCCCCGCAGGGTATTATCACAGAGCACCATATCCCCGTTGCGGCACCCGATGTCGCGGGCGATAACCTGACACTTTGCCATGAATAAAAAGAAAATCGGTTGTCGTTCTTCAGAGAGCGTTTCGAAATTTCCCTGCCCCTTGCTGACAATCATGTCCGCGTTATTGAATCGCTCGAGGAATTCCGGTGAACAGATCGGCAGCAGGGTTCCCGGCGCATCCGATCCGCTGGAGATAATCTCCACCAGATCATCGATACCGCACTGTCGGGCATCATCGATAAGCGCATCATTGATAATCGGCCGCTCCCTGACAACATAGGTTATTCTCTTCCCGGGTTCCTGGAGCATCTCCTCAATCAGGAGCCGATCAAATACGGTCTCTCCCACATTATCGCCAAGGTAGAGGATGGTCTCCGCTCGATGGAACGCATCTCTGAACCGCGAGTAGTCGAATACGGTATCCGCACTCGCCCCGTTTTCGGCATCGAGAATCGATACCAGCTCCTTTTCAATATCAAGCGCATCCCGCGCCCCGTAGTCTATGCTGTTGCCCGCTATGGCAAAGCTCACCGCAGTACGGAGCCGGTCATCGGACTGTGACAGGATTTCCTTGAGCTGCGGATAGAGTGCCAGCGCTTTCCGGGTGCTCTCCGCTTTGATATCGCGATAGGGATCGTCTTTGCCGGTTATCTTCATGACAATACGGTAAATGATACGCCCCATCTCCGGGGGCGTCGCATTCAGGGAAAAGGTCGGGAGGACACCTGCTACCTCATCGAGTATGCGCTTTTGATCCTCTTCATCGGCTCCGGCAAGCCGCGCGGCAGTCAGCGCCTGCCGGAAAAAGCAGGGAATGCATTCAAGATACGTCCTCATCTATCTCCTCACATACAACAGGCTGGATAATCCCGGTGGTTTCACTGCACCGGTTCGCTGGTTATAAGATGCCTCCGGCACCGTTCAGATCCTTCAACTCCTGCAGACCCCCTCCTTCTGATTTGTCTCGGCAAGCCGCTTGAGAAAGCGGCTCCACCACCCCTCTTTCCGCTTCTTCTTCCGCGAGCGGGGTTTCTTATCATCTGCAGTCGGAAACTGGCCCGATTCAATTTTTGCGATCACCATAGATTATTGCTCCTTTCCTTAAAAATAATACCCCCCTCCGGCTTGTCAAGAACTCGGCTTAAAAAAGTTTATGCGATGATGTCATCACATACCTTCACCTTCAAAAGTTCTTGCAATTTTCGCAATCGGGTATGACAAAGAGGAATATGGATGTGCTCCCTTCACTCACCCGGCAGTACGTACTGGGAGGCAGGAGAATAGCAAACCGCTTCGTTGCGCAGGCTATGGAGATGAACTGCGCTGATCCCGGCGGTGCGATCAGCGAACAGAATATTGAGCGGTATCGGAAACTCGCCCGCGGCAGGTGGGGGATGGTGTTTGTTGAAGCGATCGCTGTCGCCGAAGAGGGCGTCGCCCGACCGAGGGGTCTGCTTATAAACCACAGGAATCTCGACGGCCTGAAGAAGCTCGTTGATGCCTTTAAAAGTACCGCTGATTCACTTCTCTTATTTCAGATAACACACGCGGGACGCGAGACTGCCGATCCCTCCCGGCGGGTAACGGTGTATGACGATGCAACAGGCATCCGGCACCTCGACAGAGATGAGCTCGAACGCATTCGCGACCAATTCGTCGAAGCGATTGCGCTCTGCCGTGAGGCCGGCGCTGATGGCGTCGATATCAAGTCATGCCACGGATACCTCCTCTGCGAAACGCTCCGCCCGCTCAACAGGAGAAGCGATTCCTTCGGGGGAGCCCTCGAGAACAGAGCCCGCCTGTTAACGTCGATACTCGCAGCAGCACGGGAACGGTTTCCCGAGCTCATCGCCGGAACCCGCCTCTCGCTCTATGAGGGCATCCGGGGGGGATGCGGCACCGCTTCCCCTGAAGAGGTGCTGGAGGATCTCCATGATATACTTGCGGCGATCGACCTGATCGTCTCCGCCGGGGCGCGCTTTCTCAATATCTCTGCCGGTGTTCCGACTCAGACGCCGCACCTGACGAGGCCGGAGCGCCCATCACGGATAAACATGCTGCATCACTTTCGCTATGCCAAAATCGTCAAGGATCATCACCCGGACGTCGCCGTTATCGGATCGAGCTACTCAACGGGAGGAGAGGAATCACCCTTCTGGGCAGCTGAAAACATTGAAAAGGGATACACTGACTTCGCCGGATTCGGAAGACAGAGCCTCGCCGATCCCCACTTTCCGATGAAGCTCATGAACAACCGATCGGTCAACTACTGTACAACCTGCGGCGGCTGTTCCCGCCTCCTCCGAAACCAGAAGGAGGTTCATTGCGTAACCTACGAACGGCCCGCAAAGGATGATGATAAGGAAAAATATGAGGAACATACATCATGACTGAAACGAATGAGCTCGTCGCACTCGTTACCGGTTCCACTGCAGGTATCGGAAAAGCGATAGCCCTTCACCTGGCGCGAGAAGGCTACCGCATCGTTCTCAACGGAAGACGTGAGCAGGATGCGATCGCACCGCTCATCAGAGAAATCGAAGCAGCGAACGGCCGTGCGGGATCCACCCGCTATATCCGGGGCGATATCGGCGAGCACTCAACGAGGAGCGCCCTGGCAACTGCAATCGATCAGCGAGGTGCCCTTGACGTGCTCGTGAACAATGCGGCCATAAGCACCAGGGAACGAAAGGATATTCTTGAACTCTCCGAAGAGGAGCTTGCCCATCTTCTCAAAATTAACCTTGTCGCCCCCTTCCTGCTCACCACCACCCTCATCCCCTTCATGCAATCAACCGATCGGCTCAGATATATTATCAATATCTCATCAATCTCAGCCTATACCGCCTCGGTCACCCGCGCAGACTATTGCATCTCAAAAGCGGGTCTCTCGATGATGACGCAGCTCTTTGCGCTTCGTCTGGCACCGGAGAATATTCGCGTCTTCGAGTTGCGCCCCGGCATCATCGAAACCGACATGACGAAACCGGTGAAGGAGAAATATGATAAGCTGATCCTCGACGGGCTCCTCCCCATTGCGCGCTGGGGAACGCCCGAAGATGTCGCCCGTGCCGTGATAGGAATTGTCAGGGGATATCACCCCTACTCAACCGGATCGGTCATCAATATCGACGGTGGATTTCACCTGCGGAGCCTGTAACCATGAACCGGCACGATATTTCGACAGGAGGAATGAAAGTCCCCTTTATCGCAACCGGCGCGGCGATTGTCGGATCGGGTGCTGCCGCCCTCAATGCCGCCGTACACCTGAAGCGATTCGGCGTCGAGGATCTGGTCGTTATCACCGAGAAGCTGGGGGCGGGAACCTCCGCCAACAGCGGCTCGGACAAGCAGACCTATTATCGCCTCAATCCGACCGATCCCTCCGAGAGCGTTCTGGCAATGGCAGAAGATCTCTTTCGGGGCGGATGCATGCACGGTGATATCGCCCTGGTGGAGGCTGCGCTCTCGCTGCAGGAATTCTATCACCTCGTCGAAATAGGCGTGCCCTTCCCCCACAACCGCTACGGCGAATACGTTGGCTATCGAACCGATCACGATATCCGCTCACGCGCCACCTCAGCGGGTCCCCGGACCTCCATTCTCATGTACGAAAAGCTCCTCGGTGAAGCAGCGCTTCTCTCGATTCCGATCCTGAACAACACCGAAATAATACAGATACTCACGGTCAATCGCCAGGGCCCTGCCTGCATCGGTCTCCTGGCCATTGACAGGGAAGCAGTTGAAGCGGAGCACTTCGGCCTCGTCCTGATCAAAGCGAATTACGTGGTCTTCGGCACCGGCGGACCGGGCGCGCTTTATGAGGACAGCGTCTATCCGACATCACAGATCGGATCCCTCGGCATCGCGCTGCAAGCGGGCGCCATCGCACAGAATCTCACCGAATCACAGTTCGGCATCGCCTCGCGAGACTACCGCTGGAATCTCTCCGGAAGCTATCAGCAGGTGCTCCCGCGATACTTCTCCACGGCACCGGACGGCTCGGACGAGCGGGAGTTTCTCAACAATCAGTTCCCCTCGGCGGAGCGTCTCCTGCGGGCCCAATTTCTGAAGGGCTACGAGTGGCCCTTCGATGTGCGCACAATCGCCGATTACGGCTCATCAACCATCGACCTGCTCGTCTATCACGAGACGAGTGTGCTGAACAGGCGTGTCTTCCTCGACTTCAGAACTAATCCTTCGGCGATAAATCCCTTCAGCCTGTCCGAATTACCCCTCCTCGCCAGAGATTATCTGGAGAAATCCGATGCGCTCGGCGATACGCCTGTTCAACGATTACAGGCACTGAATGCCCCCGCCTGTGATCTCTTTCTGGAGAAAGGGGTCGATCTCCGGCGTGAACCCCTTGAAATTGCCGTCTGCCATCAGCACTGCAACGGGGGGCTCGCCGGTTCGATCTGGTGGGAATCCAATGTAAAGAATTTCTTCCCGGTGGGCGAGTGTAACGGGAGCCACGGCGTATACCGTCCCGGCGGAAGCGCCCTCAATGCCGGACAGGTCGGTTCGCTCCGGGCCGCACAGTGCATCGCGCATCGCAGCGCAACTGAAAATCCCCTGAGCGCAGGCCAGTTCCTCTCACATGCAACGCCTCATCTCGAAGCTGCGCTGACATACTTCAAGTCGCTCACCGAGAAAGCACCGCCGCCTGCCGACGAGAGAAAGATAATACAGCAGCGCATGTCAAACACGCTGGGAATCGTGAGAAACAGCCTGGCAATTGATACCGCACTGGCGGAGAACAGCAAGATGATCAGCAAGCATCAAGCGGCCGGCATTGCAGGGAGGACACAGCTGCTCACGCATCTCAAGAACGGGGATCTCCTCATCACCGAGCGGGCTTTTCTCCATTCAACGAAGACGCTGCTCGCCGCGCTTCAGAGCGGCAGGGGGGGATACCTTCTTGGCACCGCGCAGGAGATGATGAGCACGAATGCCGGAGCAGCCGGTGAAGCAAGCTCACGCTCCCCTGAAGGGCAACTCACCGATACCATTATACAGGTATTCCACGATGAAACCGGCACCGTTCACACACAGCCGGTCAAGGTTCGGCCCATACCCGAACGGTCCGACTGGTTCGAGCAGGTATGGCGCGAATATCGGAGTGGCGACTATTTCAAACACTGAGCGCACTACTGAATCTGAAGGAGCACGTCGATGAGGAAGATCATGATCATATCAGCGGGAACCGTTCATCCGAATCTCCTGGCACGGCATTATCTCAGCAACCATCTCAAAACAGTGGAGGGCATCTCACTCATTCCAGCAGGGAGCATCGAAGCAGCCAGGGATCTGAATGAGGATTATGCAGCGCTCGTGCTCTACCTCCACCGCCAGAGAATATCCGACGAGGCGCTGCATGCCCTCGATACATTCATCTCACGGGGAGGGGGACTGCTCGCGATACACTCCGCTTCCGCTTCATTCAAGCAAACACCGCGCTATTACGAGATACTCGGCGGCCGTTTTATCGCCCACGGGAAGATTGCGCCGTATACCGTTCATCCCCGGGAAGGTGATTCACCGCTCGCCGGCTCTCTGGGGAGCTTCTCCATTCGTGACGAGCTGTACCTGCACGATTACCAAAAGGATGTCGCCGTGCACTTCTTCACCGAACGGGATGGAGAGCGGGAGCCGGTGGTCTGGACCAGGAAGCATCATCAGGGGAGCGTCTGCTACATCGCTCCCGGACACTGCGCAGCCACCGTGAAGCACCCCGCGATACGGATGATTATCACCCGGGGGCTTCAGTGGGTGGCACAATGACAGCACAAAGGAGCAATTCATGAGACGATTACAGATCGCTATCGTTGGCTGCGGTGACATTGCCAGCTACATCGCCCTTGCTGCGCGGTACAACCGGCGCATTCAGGCAATGGCCTGCGTTGATAGAGACGGAGAGCGGGCTTCCGCCTTTGCCCGGAAATACCGCATTCCGAAGCACTTCACCGATTACGAGCAAATGCTCCACGAGACAGACCTCGATGCCGTCTACCTGGCGGTTCCCCATCATCTCCACCTCCCGATGACCCTCAGCGCCCTCAAGATGAACAGGCACGTCCTCTGCGAAAAACCGATAACTATCACCCTTGAAGACGCGATTGAGATATGCCGATTCGCCCGCGAGAAGAAGCTGAAGTTCGGGGTGAACTATATGTACCGCTACGATTCCAGCTGTTATGCCCTCGCCCGTGCAGCGCAGCGGGGAGATCTGGGCGAGCTCTACTATGGCAGGTGCAACATACCGTGGCACCGCGAGCCTGCATACTTCACCGAGGGGCAATGGCGCGCCGCAAAGGCGACCGCCGGCGGCGGCACCTTTATCACACACGTGAGCCATCTGGTTGATATTCTCATCTGGTCACTGGGGAGGAAGCCGATTGCCGCCCTGGGAACCATCGCCCGCAAGCGGTTCACCGATGTCGAGGTGGAAGATTTCGGCCTCGGCGTCATCGAGATGGATGACGGGAGCTTCATCCAGATTGCGAGCTCCATTATTGCAACTCCCGAACAGCCGGCCGCGCTCGAGCTTTACGGGAGCAGGGGAACGGCGCTCACTCAGAGCCTGAACTACTTCCCCCGGATAGAATTTCGGGGGGTCAAACCGAAACGGGAGCGCCCTCCCGTAAGAGGAATACACGCCCTCACCAGAAGCCTCGAAGCCTTCAGGCGCTGGCTGACCGATGGAACGCCGTATCTGATTCCGGCGGAGCAATCGCTCCCCGTCCTGGCGGCAACGCTGGCCCTCTACCGTTCGGCGGAGAAGGGGAACTGGGAGCCGGTGGACCGGAGCTACGAGAAGCACCTTCCCTGAACAGCAGAAGGGCAAGCGGAGCGGCGAACCTGGAACAGTGAAAGGAAACGGAAGGGAGAAATCCATGAAAGAAGATAAAGCGATTCGCAGGGGAAATCCGGAAACGGAGATTGCCGACTACTCGCTGAAAGGAACCGGCAGAGCGCCCCGAGGGTATCCCGCTCGAAGAGTGCCTGACGAATATTCATGGACCCCCTTCCAAAACAGCTCTGCAAAGCGGCGGGAGATCTTTATGGAACACTGCTTCAAGAATCCCGCACCGAAGACCTTCAAGGGACACTACTCTGAGCTGCTCAGGATTGCCCGAAACCAAAGACCGGTGCACGAGGGGATCCTCCTGAGCGCCCTCCGCTACATCGATGAGCGGAACGACTGCTCAGACTTCGTCATGCTCGGCATCATCCGCCTCCTCTATCAGCTGCGGAAGCATCAACTCTGCAGCAGGCGGATTCTCTCCGCCGCCGAAAAAACGGTGCTCGCCTTCAAGTACTGGCCCGATGAGCCGGGCATCGACGACATGTGCACCTGGACGGAGAACCATCAGATCATGTTCGCCGCGAACGAATACCTCGCCGGGCAGCTCTTTCCCGATCTGATCTTTTCCAATTCCGGTATGACCGGCCATGAAAAGATGAAGCGTTCCCGGCCGCGTATCAGCAGGTGGCTCGAGCTGCGTTTCCAGACCGGATTCAGCGAGTGGCTCTCCCATATCTACTATGACGAAGACATCACCGCACTCGTCAATCTCATCGATTTCTGCAGCGATGCCGTCATTCGCCGGGGAGCGGAGATCGTTCTCGATCTCATCTTCTTCGATATGGCATTGAACAGCTTTCACGGCATCTTCGGATCAACACACGGTCGAAGCTATGCCGATGAGAAGCGGCATGCACTCCTCGAATCGACAACGGATACGCAAAAGCTCATCTTTGGCATGGGCATTTTCTCGGGAGCCGACAATATGAGCGCCGCATCGCTGGCCCTGAGCGAGCGGTATCGTCTCCCCCGGGTGCTCTATGAGATTGCCCGCGATTATAAACGCGATGAGCTCATCAACCGGCAGCGGATGGGAATCCGCATCGACGAGGCGAAGCGATGGGGACTCACCTACGGGGATATGGAGAGCGGAATGGTCTTTCTGAGCCTCGAGGCCTATGCACATCCGAAAACCTTCAGCCTCGTCATGAAGATGTTCGACGCCTATAACTGGTGGGAAAACCGCTTCTTCATGATGTTCAAGAAGATGAAGCGATTGATCCGTTTTCTTCGCATCACCGGCCTCTCACATCTGGTAACGCGATTGTTTGAAAAAGATATCACCCGGAATACGCGTGAGGAGGTAAACATCTATACCTACAAGACGCCGGACTACATGCTCAGCAGCGCGCAGGACTATCGCAGGGGTTACGGAGGTGATCAGCAGCACATCTGGCAGGCGACCCTCTCGCCCGAAGCGGTCTGCTTTACCACCCATCCCCGCGACATCGAGACCGGCGATGCCTGGGTCGGATCGGGAAGCCTTCCGCGGGTTGCCCAGATTGAGAACCTCGTTATCGCAATATATCGAATATCTCGCATGCCCGGCATCTATATGAGCAACCAGCTTTTCTTCACACATGCGTGGCTCCCGGCCGATCAGTTCGATGAGATCGTCGAGCACCGGGGATGGATTTTCGGCAGGAAGGGGAACGGCTACCTCGCCCTCTTCTCGCAGCAGGAATATCGGTGGGGAAAAGAAAACGGACGTGCATGCACCGTTGTCGCCGATGGCAGGCGCAACATCTGGATATGCGAAATGGGAAGAAAAGCGGTTGCAGGAACCTTCAATGAATTCATCGGGCAAATCGCCGGCGCGAAACTTAACATCATAGGAAACCGGGTTATCTATCATTCCCCCTCACAGGGAAAAGTGGAATTCGGCTGGCGGGATCACCTCCTCAGAAACGGCAGGAGAATATCCCTTGGCGGATACGCCCGCTATGATAATCCCTATGCGCAGGCCGCCTTCCCTTCCGGGGAAATCGTGATAACGCAGGGGAAGCACTCACTGCGGCTCAACCTCGAGAGGGGTATTCGAAAGGCGAGCAGCTACGCATGACGCATCGAGGCATATCAACTCCGTCAAAGCGCCGCAGCAATTCATTGAAGAGAGAAATTTATTTTAAGAGCGTTTACGAATCGGTTACGGAAAACAGGGCCGAACGCAGCATACAATCTGAGTTGAACCGATCAAGAATCCGCACAATCGGTGCAAGCAACGGTTTCAGATATTCTTGAGTATAAGTCAAAATTTCTACTATGAGGGGAGCGAGGGGAACCATGATACTACAGGAGCTACAGAAAAGGAAACCGAAAGATAGGATATATACCGCATTCGGGGAGATCATGCTCAGGCTCGCCCCACCGGGATACGAGCGATTGCTTCAATCACCCCTTCTGAACGCAACCTTCGGCGGCGGCGAATCGAATGTCCTGGTGAGTCTCTCCATTCAGAGAATGCGCACCCGCTTTATCAGCGCTCTTCCCGATAACGATATGGGTACTGCCGCACTTCGAAGCCTGCAGAGCCATGGCGTGGACACCTCATCGGTTATTCTGAAAAAGGGGAGCCGTCTGG
>Ga0180431_10002543_pt1 | contig 24389 bp, 14 predicted proteins | sample SS_ome_11_FD_132459 | JGI IMG/M metagenome (GOLD analysis project Ga0180431, IMG submission 132459) | Hypersaline lake sediment archaeal communities from the Salton Sea, California, USA - SS_1_MS_1 metaG | ecosystem: Environmental > Aquatic > Non-marine Saline and Alkaline > Hypersaline >... | reverse complement strand
TTGTAGGGAACGCCCTCTGTGGCGTTCCGAAACCCGGAAAACACGCTCGTTGCTGCTTCCCGGAACGCCACAGAGGGCGTTCCCTACAGACTGAACGTGTCAAACGCCAAAAAGTCACAGCCTTAGTGGTCGCGGAGAAGTGGTGTGAAGATATCGGAAACCGAAGAACTGGGGACTATCACACCCGAAAAGCAGAACAGATGGCAAACACGTATCCATGGGTCCCGCGACCACTGGTCGCGGCTTTACACACGAATCAAACCGTCGAACAACCGACTTAGCGCTTTAGTACCAACTGTCCCGGGAGATTAACAACAAGACGATAGCGTGAGCACCGTTCAGCCGCCAACAACCCGAGTTGCCCCCCAGCCGGCCGAGGATTTCGCGTCGCGCCCCGGCTACGCGGAGGTATCGCGCGAGGTCCGGCCCGCTCCGCCGCGCTACCGCAACGAGATCGGCAAGTTCAGCATCCATCGCGCATTGAACTGCGCAGCTTGCGGCCGGTGCGCGGAAATCTGCCGCTTTGGCGTTCACATCCGGCCGGAAGGATACCGGTTGGTAACGCGGCCGTTCGACTACCTGTGCATCGGGCCCGCTTGCGCGGAGACCGGCGACTATTGCGTGGATGCCTGCCCGCAGGGGGCGCTGTCGCTTGCCGAGAATCCGGCGTTTCGCACCATCGGCGACTACCGCTGGACGGCCGACCTGCTGGCGAGCACGTGGCAGATGGCCGAGACGGGCCATGCACCGGAACCACACCTTGAGAGCGAGATCGGCGCGTCCGAGGGCGGTTTCGACCGGCTACGGTTTCGTTTTCCGGCGTCGCCGCCCGCCGGGCTCCGCCACGAGGACATCTCGACCGAGTTGTTGTTGAACCGCCGCAACGACTCGCGGCCGAAGATCAAGATCGACGTCCCGTGGTACGGCGGCGGAATGTCCTTCGGCTCGACGAGCACGCACGTCCTGATCGGCAGGGCAAGGGCGGCCAAGGCGTGGAACACGCTTACCTGTACGGGCGAAGGCGGCTACCTCGATCGGTTGATCCCGTACAAGGATTACGTGATTACCCAGGTGGCGACGGGACTTTTCGGCGTCCGGGAAGAAACGATCCAGCGGGCCCCGGTGATCGAGTTCAAGTACGCCCAGGGGGCCAAGCCTGGTTTGGGCGGCCACCTGCTGGGCGACAAGAACACGCCGCCGGTCGCCGCCATGCGCGAGGCCGTCGTCGGAACCTCGCTCTTCTCGCCGTTCCCGTTCCACAGCATCTACTCGGTCGAAGACCACAAGAAGCACCTCGACTGGATCGAGCACGTCCACCCGCGGGCGATCCTTTCCGCCAAGGTTTCCACGCCGGTCGACGTCGACATGGTGGCGGTCGGTTCCTACTATGCCGGCGCGCACATCATCCACATGGACGGCAGCTACGGCGGGACGGGTGCGGCACCGAACATCGCCAAAAAAAATATCGCCATGCCGATTGAGTACGCCATCAACCGCGTTCACCAGTTCCTCGTCGACGAGGGCATCCGCGACGAGATCACCGTGATTGCCAGCGGCGGAATCCGCACGCCCGCCGACATGGCCAAGGCCGTCGCGCTCGGGGCCGACGGCGTGGTGGTCGGCACCGGCGAGCTGGTAGCCATGGGCTGCATTCGTTGCGGAAACTGCGAAAGCGGGCGGGGCTGTGCCCGGGGGATCACGACCACTGACCCGGGACTGATGCCCATGATCACGATCGAGTGGGCCACGCAACGGCTGGTGAACCTATACAACGCGTGGCGGGAGATGTTCGTCGATATCCTGTACCGCCTCGGGCTCGATTCCGTTGCAGCCCTGCGCGGCCGGACCGATTTGCTGGAACATCTGGATTACGAGAACACAAACGGGGAGAAGGACATATAAAGCCGTGACCATTGGTCGCGCAAGTATAAAGCCGCGACCGTTGGTCGCGCCGAGACACAAAGCCGCGACCGTTGGTCGCGCCCTGCGAAGCCGCAAGCGGCTCCCATCCCGATGACACAACGCAACCATACAACACCGAACACGATCGAAGCCCGGGCGGAGGCCATCCGCCGTGCCCGGGCCGGTTTGCGCCCGAAAGGCGAGTGGTTCCGCAAGCCGCCCGAGGCCGAAGGCGGTTGCGGCGTGACCGGCTTCGCCTGCTCGATTCCCGTCGGCGGCCGGCACATCTACGAACCCTCGATCCAGATGCGCAACCGCGGCAACGGCAAAGGCGGCGGCATCGCGGCGTGCGGACTGGTGCCGGAAGACCTCGGCGTCTCGCGCAAGACCCTCGACGAAGACTACATCCTCCAAATCGCACTCCTCGATCCGGATGCCCGCGGGCACATCGAGACCGGCGCCATCGAGCCGTACTTCAACATCGATCAAGGCGGGTTGATTCCGACCGTGGATGATTATCGGGATGTCCCGTTGCTGGAAGTCCGCCCGCCGGACGTGGCGCGCTACTTCGTGCGGGTGAAACCGGAAGTCCTGGAACAATTTGCCGAAGAGAAGGGCCTGGCCGATTTCTCGAAGCGGGACGTAGAAGACGAATTCGTCTACCAGAACTCCGTGCGATTCAACGACGAATACTACGCCTCGCTCGGCGAGAAGTGGGCGTTCGTGCTTTCTCACTCGCGGAACCTGCTGGTCGTGAAGATCGTGGGATACGCCGAAGCCGCCGTCGAGTATTATCGCATGCCCGACATGCGGGCGCACGTGTGGATCGCCCACCAACGCTATCCGACCAAGGGACGCGTCTGGCACCCCGGCGGGGCGCATCCGTTTGTCGGGCTCAACGAGGCCCTGGTCCACAACGGCGACTTCGCCAACTACCACTCGGTGTGCGAATACCTTGCGGGCCGCAATATCTTCTCGCGATTCCTGACCGACACCGAGGTTTCCGTCCTGCTGTTCGATCTGTGGAACCGCGTGTACAAGTACCCGGTCGAGCACATCATCGAATCGCTTGCACCGACGACGGAACTCGATTTCGACCGGCTGCCGGCGGCCAAGCAGCGGATCTATCGCCAGATCCAGGCGACGCACGTTCACGGCTCGCCGGACGGGCCGTGGTTCTTCATCATTGCCCGGAGTCTGCCCGACAGCGGCGAGTTCCAGCTTGTGGGAATCACCGATACGGCCATGCTCCGGCCGCAGGTCTTCGCGCTTCAGGAGGGCGGAGTCTCGATCGGGCTGATCTGCTCGGAGAAGCAGGCAATCGACGCGACGCTGGCCGGCCTGGCCGCCGAGGATAAGCGGTTCACGCCGGTGGCGGATCAGTACTGGAACGCCCGCGGCGGCAGTTTCTCCGACGGCGGGGCCTTTCTGCTGACCGTCTCGCCCGGCAACGGACAGCCGGCCGGAGAGACCAACGGCCGGTATCATCTCCGCGTGACCGACAAGTTCGGCAACCCGGTTTCCACCCCGGCGGGACAGGTCCATTGCGACCTTTCCACAACCCAGGTCCCGTCCGCCGGAACCGATGCGGACGCCCAGGCGATCGCAGACGCAATGCGCGACAAGGACGCCGAACGACTCTTTCGTTATCTCCATGACGAACTCGATGAAATGAGCTACGACCGGCTGCGGTGGTTCGTCGGCGAAATTGCCGGGCGGACGGCCGGGGAATGTCCCGCCCTGGGAATCGACACACTGACGTTTGCACTGGATCGCCGCTGTCCGACCGGCAGCAAGAAGCGGAGTTCCGTGCTCACAATTCTCCGCGGCGGCCTGGAGCGGATTTTCGAGTCGCAGCCGCTCTGCGACCGGCCGGCATCGGGAACTCATTGCCGCGTCACCTGGGAAACCCGCGGGCGGTTGCGCTCGCCGGACGCCGCGGAGACGGTGCTCCTGATCGACGCCCGCCGATTCGCCGCCGAGGGAGAAAACTGCGACGCGGCCCTTGCCAAGCGAGCGTACGAACTCGGCTGGCGGCGCCTGATCCACTACAACACGCGGGGTACGCGGTTCCATGCCGTGGGGTTCGGCCCGGCGACCGACGGCCTGCGAATCGACTGCTACGACAATCCCGGCGACTACCTCGGCTCCGGCATGGACGGCCTCGATGTCTACGTCCACGGCAACGCCCAGGACCAACTCTGCCAGATCGCCAAGCGGGGGAAGCTCGTCGTCTACGGCGACGTCGGGCAGACGTTCCTCTACGGGGCGAAGGGCGGGGAGTTCTACGTGCTGGGCAACGCGGCCGGACGGCCCATGATCAACGCCGTCGGAAGGCCCAAGGCCGTGATCAACGGCACGGCACTCGATTTCCTCGCCGAGTCGTTCATGGCCGGCGACCCGCTCGACGGCGGCGGATTCGCGGTGGTCAATGGCCTGCGGTTCGATGAGCACGGCACACCGATCCCGTTGGAACTGCCCTACCCCGGCGGCAACCTCCTTTCGCTGGCCTCGGGCGGGGCGATCTACGTCCGCGACCCGCACCGCACGCTGGTCGACGAGCAGCTCAACGGCGGAATGTACGCCGAGCTGACGCCGGCCGATTGGAAGCTCATTCTGCCCTACTTGCAGGAAAACGAGCGGCTCTTCGGGATCCGCGTCCGTCACGATCTCTTGACGGTCGACGGCGTCTTGCGCAACCCGTCGGAGGTCTATCGGAAGGTCATGCCGCGTCACGATGAAGAAACGGAAGCGGAGATGGAAGGGATGGGAGAGTAGAGTCGAGAGTTGAGAGTCCGGAGTTGAGAGTTTACACGTAGGACCGTTTAGCCGCCGACGGCACGTCGGCGAAAAGACCTGAAAGCGGCGCGTCACCGGAAAACCAACGATGCCACAACCACTGAAAATGCAGGACACCGAGTTCATGCGGGAAGTCGAGCGGCTCTCCGGCACGCCCCTCAGCGCGTGCTTCCAGTGCCACAAGTGCTCGACCGGATGCCCCATCGGACCCAATATGGACCTGCTCCCCAGCCAGATCATGCGACTGATCCACCTGGGCGAGGCGTCCGAGGTGCTCGAGTCACAGGCGATCTGGCTGTGTGCGTCGTGCGAAGCGTGTACGACGCGGTGTCCCATGGAAATCGACATCGCCGGCGTGATGGACACCCTGCGGATGATGGCGGTTGCCCGGAAGGCGGCGATTCCGGATGCCCACGGCGAGAAGTTCAACCGCTCGTTTCTCGGCAGCGTCCGGCGGCACGGCCGCGTCTTCGAACTCGGCATGATGATGGCCTACAAACTCCGCTGCGGCGATCTCCTGAGCGACGTCGACAAGGCCCCGAAAATGTTCGCGAAGGGAAAGCTGAAGATGCTGCCGAACCGCAGCGGAAACGTCAACGAGGTGCGGCAGGTCTTCCGCCGGGCGGAAGAGGAGGAGGACCAGCGATGAAATACGCCTACTATCCCGGTTGCAGCCTGGAATCGACCGCGTGGGATTTCGACCGCTCGACCCGCGCGGTTTGCCGCGCGCTGGGGATCGAGTTGGAGGACATCCCGAATTGGATCTGTTGCGGCTCGACGCCCGCCCACACCACCAACGCCTCGCTGGCCGTGGCCCTTCCGGCGTTCAATCTGCAGAAGGCCCAAGCGATGGGGCTTCCCGTCTTGACGGCATGCGCTTCGTGCTATGCGCGGTTGCGGACCGCCAACCACACCTTGCGCAACGACCCCGAAAAGCGGCACCGCGCCGAGCGGATCACCGCGAAACCATACGACGGGAACACGCCGGTCCACCACGTGCTCGACGTCCTGGTCAACCACTTCGGCATTGACGAGGTTCGCGCCAAGGTGCAGAGGCCCTTGACCGGCTTGCGCGTGGCCGGCTACTACGGCTGCCTGCTGTCCCGGCCGCCGGAGATCGTCGCCTTCGACGATCCCGAGCATCCCACGTGCATGGACGAGCTGCTCGCGGCGGCGGGCGCCGAGCCGGTCGAGTGGCCGTTCAAGACGGAATGCTGCGGGGCGTCCCTGTCGATGACCTATCCGAATGTGGTAAGCCGGCTCGGCCACCGGTTGCTGTCCATGGCCCGGGAGGCCGGCGCCGAGTGCATCTCGGTCGCGTGCCCGTTGTGCCAGATCAATCTCGATCTGCGCCAGGCCGATGCGACGAAGGCCTATGGCCCCTTGCCCGAAACCGCCGCCCTTTACGTAACCCAACTCCTTGGCCTCGCGTTGGGGCTCTCGGCGGATGAACTCGGCATCAAGGCCCTTTCAGTCAGCGCCGATTCGCTGTTGAACAAGCACACCGGAGCGGCGGCCGCGGCGGGAGGTGTCCTGTGATTGCAGACCGAAGCCCGGCAACCATCGACAAATCCCCCGAAAACGGGACTGAGCCGGTCGGTTCGGTATTGGTTTGCGGCAGCGGGGTTGCGGGCATCCAGGCGTCGTTGGATCTCTCCGCGGCCGGGTTTCACGTCTACCTCGTCGAGGAAAGCCCCACGATCGGCGGCGGCATGGCACGGCTCGATAAGACCTTCCCCACCGGCGACTGCGCCACCTGCATCATCTCGCCCAAGCTGGTCGAGTGTGTGCGGGACATGAACATCGACGTGATGACGCTTTCCGACGTCGTCTCGCTCGAGGGCGAGCCGGGCAACTTCCGGGCGGGCATACGGCAGCAGCCGCGGTTCATCGACCTCGACAAGTGTACGGCGTGCGGCGATTGCACGAAGGTTTGCCCCGTCGAATTACCCAGCCCGTTCGATGCAAACCTCGGCACGCGCAAAGCGGCCGACAAGGTCTACGCCCAGGCGGCGCCGAACGCCTGCGTCATCTCGAAGGCCGGCCGGGCCGCTTGCAGTTCGGGATGTCCGATCGACTCCAGCGTCCAGGCGTACGTCGCCCTGATCGGCGCCGGAAAGGTCAAGGAGGCAGCCGGCGTGATCCGACGCGAAAACCCCTTGCCGTCGATCTGCGGGCGGGTCTGTTTCCATCCCTGCGAGGAGCATTGCAACCGCGCCGAGATTGATGCGCCGGTCAACATCCGCGACCTGAAGCGTTTTGCCATCGAGAAGTTTCCCAAGGCCGACATTCCGGAAAATATTCCTCAAAGCGGCAAGGCGGTTGCAATCATTGGTTCCGGCCCGGCCGGTCTGGCCGCGGCCCATTCGCTGTCGCTGGCGGGACACAAGGCCGCCGTATTCGAGTCGCTTCCCGTTTTGGGCGGGATGCTCGCGGTCGGCATTCCCGATTATCGATTGCCGCCGGAAATTCTCGCTCGCGACATCGACGCGATCCGCGCACTCGGCGTCGAGTTCAAGACGAGCGCCTCGGTCGGCAAAGACGTATCGGCCCAACAGCTTCAAGCGGATTTCGACGCGGTCTTCATCGCCACTGGCGCCCACCGCAGCCGGAAGCTGGATATCCCCGGCGAGGACTGCAAAGGCGTGATCCACGGCGTCGATTTTCTGCGGAGGTTCTCGCTCGGCGAGTCGGTTTCAATCGGCCGGAGGGTCGTGGTCGTCGGGGGCGGAAACACGGCGGTCGACGCGGCGCGAACCGCCGTCCGGCTCGGCGCCCGGCAGGTGACCATCCTCTACCGCCGATCGCGCGAGGAAATGCCGGCCGATCCGGCCGAGATCGAAGCCACGCTGGCCGAGGGGATCGAGATCCGCTACCTCGCCGCGCCGGTGAGGGTCCTTGCCGGCGCCCACCGGATGACCGCCATCGAGTGCATCCGCATGGAACTCGGCGAGCCGGACGACAGCGGCCGCCGCCGGCCGGTGCCGATCGACGGCTCCGAGTTTACGATCGAGGCCGACACGCTGATCCCGGCCGCCAGCCAATCGCCCGACCAGAAGCTGGCCCAACTGTTCGAGCTGAAAACAACGCGCCGGGAAACCATCGACGCCGACCGGCTCACCATGGTCACGTCGCGTGAGGGCGTTTTCGCCGGCGGCGACGTCGTGGCCGGACCGTCGAGCGTAATCGACGCAATCGCCCACGGCAAACGGGCGGCAGCGGCCATCGACAACTACCTTGCCAGCCGGCCCGCCGACCAAGGGATCAAAGAGACGCCACAGCGGCCCAATCCGCTTTCCGAAGAGGAACTCGCCGAACGAAAGAAGAATGTCCCGCGGACCAGGCGCGTCGATCAGCAGCAATTGCCGCCGAGCGAGCGGATCGCCGATTTCCGCGAGGTCGAGCAGGTCTACACCGAGGAGGAGGCCCGGCGGGAAGCCCTGCGATGCCTCAACTGCGCCGGCTGCTGCGAGTGCATGCTGTGTGTCGAGGCGTGCCAGGCCGGGGCCATCATGCACGATCAGATCGAGAAGCTCGTCGATATTGAAGTCGGCGCCGTGCTGCTCGCGCCCGGCTTTGATGCCTTCGACGCAACCCGACGCGGCGAGTTCGGTTTCGGCCACGCCCAAAACGTTGTCACCAACGTCCAGTTCGAGCGGATCCTCTCGGCCTCCGGCCCGACCGAAGGGCACATCGTCCGGCCCTCCGACGGCAGGAAGCCGCGGCGGCTGGCGTTCATCCAGTGCGTCGGCTCCCGCGACACCGGCTGCGGCAACGGCTACTGCTCGTCGGTCTGCTGCATGGCCGCCACCAAGGAAGCCATCCTCGCCAAGGAGCACGAGCCCGACGTCGAGGTCACGATCTTCTTCCTCGACCTCCGCGCGTTCGGCAAGGATTTCGACCGTTACTGCGAGCGGGCCGAGTCGATGGGCATCCGCTACGTCCGTTCGTTCATCTCGCGGACCTACGAAATGCCGGGCACGAAGAACCTTCGGCTGGTCCATGTCGATGAAGGCATGAAACAGGTCGAAGAGGAATTTGATATGGTGGTTCTCTCGCTCGGCTTGGAACCGAGCGCAACGCTGCGGCAGCAGGCCGAACGACTCGAGATCGCGCTGAACGAGTGGGGATTCGCCCAGACGGCGGAGCTTCGCCCGCTGGATACCTCACGGCCGGGTGTCTTCGTCGGCGGGGCGTTTCAGGAGCCGAAGGACATTCCCGACACGGTGATGCAGGCCAGCGCGGCCGCCGCCCGGGCAATGACGCTGCTCGCACCCGCCCGCGGCACCCGCGTGAAGACGAAAACTTATCCGCCCGAGCGGGACATCACCGACGAGCCGCCGCGGATCGGCGTGTTTGTCTGCCATTGCGGCAGCAACATCGCCTCGGTCGTCGACGTCGAAGGCGTCGTCGAGCGGACCCGAAAACTACCAAACGTCGTCTTCGCCGAAACGAACATCTACGCCTGTGCCGACGACAGCCACGACCGGATCAAGCAGATGATCGCCGAGCACCGGCTCAACCGCGTGATTGTCGCCTCGTGTACGCCGCGGACCCACGAGCCGATCTTCCGCGATACGCTCCGCGATGCGGGGCTCAACCCGTACCTTCTGGAGATGGCCAACATCCGCGATCAATGCTCGTGGGTACACTCGGAAACACCCGAACAGGCCACCGATAAGGCCGCCGACCTGGTCCGCATGGCCGTCGGGCGCACCGCGAAGCTGACGCCGCTAAAGGAAGAAACCGTACCGGTCAACAACGCTGCGCTCGTGGTCGGCGGCGGGATCGCCGGCATGACCGCCGCGCTGGCGATCGCCGACCAGGGCTTCCCCGTCCATCTGGTCGAAAAGGAACCACAACTCGGCGGCACCGCCCGCCAAATCCATCATACGCTCGACGGCGTGCAAAGCCGCGACCAGCGGTCGCGGAACGAGCGGGGCGACGTGCAAGATTTCCTTGTCCGGACCATCCGGCGAGTCACCTCGCACCCGAAGATCAAAGTCCATCTCCAAACGCGGGTTGCCAAGGTCGACGGCCACATCGGCAACTTCACCTCGACGCTCTGCGATGGAGACAGCGACAGCACAGACCGGCGCGAAATCGAGCACGGCGTCGTCGTCCTTGCCACGGGGGCCACTGAACAAAAACCCGAGTCGTTCGGCTACGGACAAGACAAGCGTATCGTCACGCAGTTGGATCTCTCCGACCGCCTTGGCCGCGAAGAGGTCCCTCTGCCCAAAGGCGCCACCGTCGTCATGATCCAGTGCGTCGAGCAGCGCAACGACGAGCGGCCCTATTGCAGCCGCGTATGCTGCACGACGGCGGTCAAGAATGCCCTGCTGTTGAAGGAGCAATACCCCGACGCCCGGATCGTTGTGCTCTATCGCGACATGCGGACCTACGGCTTTCGCGAGGCGGCGTACCGCGAGGCCCGCGAGCGGGGTGTCCTGTTCGTGCGCTACGAGGCCGAGCAACCACCCAAGTTGAGCTTGGGTGGGGAACTCCGCGTGCAGGTCCGCGAGCCGGCCTTGGGACGAAACCTCGAACTCGAACCGGATATGGTCGTGCTGGCCGCCCCGATGGCGCCCCGGGCGGACCGCCAGCAGCTTTCCGAGCTGCTCCGCGTGCCGCTGAATGCCGACGGTTTCTTTCTCGAAGCCCACATGAAGCTGCGGCCGGTCGATTTCGCCGGCGAGGGCCTTTTCCTCTGCGGCACGGCCCACGCCCCAAAATTCATCAGCGAGTCGATCTCCCAGGCCAACGCGGTGGCGGCCCGGGCGGCCTCGATCCTCTCGCGCAACGAGCTGCCCGTCGCCGGGCAGATCGCCTGGGTTGATCAGGACAAGTGCATCTCGTGCATGACGTGCGTCCACGTCTGCCCGTACATGGCGCCGCGAATCAATGAAGACAACAAGGCCGAGGTGCAAAGCGCCGCGTGCATGGGTTGCGGAAGCTGCACGGCCGAATGCCCCGCCAAGGCGATCTCGCTGCGGCACTATGTCGATGCCCAGATCCTCGGGGCAATGGACAGGCTGCTCGGAACCGCCTCGGGAACAACAACGGAAGAGGAAGCCCAAGAACGGCCCGTAAATTTTGTGTATCTCGAAAACGTCGGCGTGGCACAGCCGCGCTGGAAGTAGTAGCGAGTAGCGAGTAGTGAGTAGTACGCAGTGGATCGTCAATATTCCGAAAGCCCCCGCATTGCATGCGGGGGGTGCGAAGCCGCAAGCAGCAGAATTATAAAGCCGCGACCGCCGGTCGCGCCCTGCGGGAGAATAACATGATGGACAACCAACCGATCATCCTCGCATTCTGCTGCCACTACTGCGCCTATGCCGCGGCGGACCTGGCCGGCGCCATGCGGTTGCAGTACCCCGACAACGTCCGCATTCTTCGGCTCCCGTGTACCGGAAAGGTCGAAGTCGACTACATCCTGGCGGCCTTCGAACGCGGTGTCGACGGCGTCATCGTGGCCGGATGCCTCGAAGGCGGCTGCCACTTCCTCGAAGGAAACCTCCGCGCCCGAAAGCGGGTCGAACGGGCCAAACAGTTGCTCGAAGAAATCGGCCTTAAACCGGAACGCCTGGAAATGTACAACCTCTCGTCCGCCGAGGGCGCCCGGTTCGCCGAAATCGTGACGGAGATGAGCGGGCGGCTCGCCCGGCTCGGCCCGAGTCCCTTGCGGCCCGACAAGACCACCGTGGAACGACGCATTGACGAAATGACCCAACAGGCCGAAGCGGCCGTCGCAGGAGAAACCGAATGATTGTTGCCGACCGAAAAAACGTGCGGGAAATCCGCGACATGATCAAGGGGCACAAACGCGTGCTGCTGGTCGGATGCGGCACCTGCGTCACCGTCTGTCTCGCCGGCGGCGAACGCGAGGTGGGAATCCTCGGCTCTGCACTCCGCATGGCCTTGAAACTCGACGGGCACGGCGGCGTCGTGGTCGACGAATGCACCATCGAACGCCAGTGCGAGGACGCCTTTATCGACATCCTGGCCCCCCGGGTCGCCGAATACGACGCCGTCTGCTCGCTCGGTTGCGGGGCCGGCGTCCAGGCCCTCGCCGAACGCTTCCCCGGTACGGCGGTCTATCCGGGGCTGAACACGCAGTTCATCGGCATCCTCGAATCGCAGGGCGTTTGGACGGAAAAGTGCGCCGGCTGCGGCAATTGCCGGCTCGGCGAGTTCGCCGGCATCTGCCCCATCACCCGGTGTGCCAAGCGGCTTTTCAACGGCCCGTGCGGCGGCTCCCGCGACGGCCGCTGCGAGGTCGACCCCGAGTTGGACTGCGCGTGGCAGTTGATCTACGACCGCGCGAAGGCGCTCGGCATCCTCGACCAGTTCGCCTCGATCGCCGAAGTCCACGACTGGTCAACCGGTCCCGACGGCGGCCCCCGCCGCGTCGTCCGCGAGGACCAGTGCATCGCCGGGTTGGGCCCGAATGCGTGAGGGCAGAGGGAATCGGGGATCGGGGATCGGGTATCGGGGATCGGGGCGTGGCACCCCGGTGTTTAGCCGCCGTCGGCACGACGGCGTGCGTGGGAGTGCCCGAAAAACGCGGCAAATCTCTATCCTCTCATTTCCCCTCCGGCTTGGCTTCCGGTGCCGAGTCCCAGTACAGCGTGACGATCACCTCCCGGCCCTTGCCGGAAAAGAACGCCGCCTGGTCGCCCGCGTCGTCGTAGCAAAACCCGTAGGCCTTGTGGCCGATGGCGTGGTCGTGAAAGAACTTCGCATACCAGTTGCAGGGCTCCGCCTTGTAGAACGCCGCCGGGTTGTCCCAGTCGGCCGGGTCGGCCAGCACGTGACGGTTCGCAGCCGCGCAGAAATGCGGATTCGCGGCGAGGACTCCCGTGCCCAGGAAGACGTCCTGGGTAGTCGGCTTGCCGGCGCAACGGATCGGCTTGCCACCGCCGACGGGCGTGAACGTCAACGCCCCGTCGACCACCTTGCCGATCCATCGGCCGCTCGGCGTCTTCTTCTCCCGGGCGTACGCGGCCCACACCTCGTCGATGTACCGGTCGAAGTACCGGGCGTTGGGCCCAATCTTGCCGAAGCCGGCCCGGCAGGGCGAGAGGATCCAGAAACCGCCCTTCACACACGCCCGGAATTCCTTCGGGGCCTCCTTGCGGAATGCCTCAAACAGCTTCCGGCGCGACTCACGGATACCCACCCGCTTGTCGCCCAGCTTGATGGTGATCGGGATACAGAAAGCGTCCACCTGCGTGGTGTTGCCGTGCCAGACCCCTTTGTTGTAGGTGTACTCGATGAAATCCCAGTACGCCTCGCGGTCGTCGAGATTCTTCGGCGCCGCCCCGAGCCGGAAGTACACCCGCCCGCTGCCGGCCGGACAGCGGACCGTGGGCTCGTCGGCAAAGGAATGCCACCGCCGGCCGCCGTCCAAGCTCCAAAAGCACTGATCGTCCGCAAACGCGCCGTTCGTCTTGTTGACAAACTTGTAGACCAACCCGTCCGCCGCTTGGGGCCCTTGAGCCTGGCCAAAAGCGCTCACCGCCCACAGCAGCCCAACCCCCGCCAGCCCCATGCCCTTCAGAAACGAACAATACGTTGTTCGGTTCGCCATCTTAACACTCCCGGTTTCGTGGGTCGACGTACCCGGGCCCCCAAAGGACCCGCCGTCTGAGCCATCCCTAGCGCAACTGCCGCAAATCGCCGTTGCTTCAGGCGAACGCTCGCCTTCAGCCGGCGGCGATAGCCGATCGGCTGGAAGGCGTTGTTAGGACATCAAGGTGTCCACTCAATGAATTCACTTTCGTAACGGTCCAGGTAGTCTTCCAGACAATCCTCAATCTTCTTGGTACAGCTGCCAAATGCCGTATCAAGGTCATGCATATCCACTTCATCGTATCCGGCGATGAACTCCTCGACTGTTTCGGGGTAGCGTATATCTTGGGAAAATCCTGCCAAAGCCTTCTCGAGAATCTCTGCCTGCTCTTTCGCACCAACTGCGAGCAGCGACTCAACGACTTCTTCGTGATCGTAGTGGACCTTGTTGCAAAAATACTGCCAATGGCCTCCATTGTAGACTTCACTCATATACCAATACGCAAGATGTGCTTTGCGCTGTATCGGGGTCAGATCCTCCAACTCCGATAGTGCAAGAAGATCGTTCATTGCATTCCAACGCTCGCCCTCGAACACTTGGAATGCCTTTCTACTGAGTTTTCTTGGTGCCGTCATTTTTTTGTGGTCCAACCTGCTATTCTACCCAAAACCTCCATTTGCCGGGCGAAGACGCCAGAGTCGCACGGGTGCCTGTGATTGAAACTGCGGCACTGCTTCACCGGAAGCAGTGCTGACGCAGTGTGTGGTCTCCAAACTCCGGTTCCCCTCCCGGGCTACTCACTCCCTAACAGTACAAACTCACAACTCCTCGCCCGACTCCACACTGCCTCTGCCGAAGCAGTGGCGCCCGAGCCCGTCTTCACCACGAATCACGGGCGCCGGCGATTGTTAGCCATCCTCTTTCATTTCTGGAAAGCAACCGGCCATCATGGATGTCAACACTGACAGCCAGCAAATGGCTTGGTCGCAGACGAAGTCACACAGCTCAGGATTATCGGTTACCCTCCCGACACCGTATCCAAGGGCATCTTCGCTCAATGCTACGAGGTTGAATTCCGCCCCCATCGGATCACCATGCACAAGGTGGTTGAACGTGGAGCAAACTGCCTTCGCGCCCTCAAGGTCCGTGTCCGGGTGCATGTCCGCAAGCATCTTAGTGAGCGACGGGCGCTCTCGATGTCGCCACCCGTCCTCCCACGTGGCGATTTCGTCTGGATTACGCCAAAGATAGGATATGATTGCGGCTCTTTCGATCAAGGACCTCAGGAGAACCGCCGCGGAGAACAAGTGCCCCTGCCGGAGAAGCTCTCGAATGCTGAGGGCAAGATTGATTCCCTGCGGAATGATTTGGGCTGCAGCTCGCTGGAGGCGCGACTGCTGATGGCTGTGTGTGTATGCCGCGACCGCAGAGTTCATCTCGAGCGAAGAGATGATGAGGGTGTCGAAGACATAGAGGGGATGCCGCCCCAGGTAAGGCTCGTCATCCGGCGTGAACACAGGTGGATCAGCTTTGTTGATCATGGCTAACTTGTTATTCTACCCAAAATCTCCATTTGCCGGGCGCCACAGCCCTGTCCCCCACGATAGGCTAGCCGACCTTGGCGACCGAATCAAGCGTGCGAGGCAAAAACCCCGCGGAAATCTCGACCGGCGGCCGGCACACGGAGAAGCGGCGGTCTTTTCCCGGCCGGGTGGTCGCTTGCAGGAAAGTGTGCCAGACCTCCCCGATATCACCGCCCCGCCAGTTGCTTCTTGACCTGCGCGAGCCACTCGTCGGCCGCCGCCCGTAGCGAGGCGGTTTGAGTTTTCTGCTATGATGCTGGAGGCCGACCGCCGATCCTTTCATTTTCCCTTCAACGGATTGTCCGGCCGGCGCATATAGGGTGGTAGAACACCCTTGGGGAACGGAGCATGAACCAGCCGAACCACCCGAAACAGTCGGACGAATGGCTGATGGGCCAGGTGGCCTCGGGCAAGCAGGACTGCCTGGCCCCGCTCGTGCGCCGCTACGCCAGCCCGCTTTTGACCTACATCGAGCGGATGGTCGGCGACCGGCACCGGGCCGAGGAGCTTTTCCAGGACGTGTTTCTGGCGGTCTGGGCGAAGCGGAAGACGTACAAGCTGCCAAAGCCGTTTCGCGCGTGGCTTTTCGCGATCGCGACGAACCGTTGCCGGGCGGCGTTTCGACGCGCATCGCCGGACGTGGTGCTGCCACTGAATGAATATTCGCCGGAGAGCCCCGCTTCGGCCGAGCCCTCGCCCGCCGCTGCCGCCGTGGCCACCGAAACCGCAAACCTCGTTGCCCGAGCCGTCGCCGGGTTGCCCACGCAGCAACGCACCGTCGTGGTGCTGCGGAACTGGAACGGGCTCTCCTACGCCGAGATCGCCAAAGTCACCGGCACGACGGAGGGAACGGTCCGCTCGCACATGCACCACGGGCTGGCCGGGATGCGGAAATATCTGGAACCGAGAATGAAATCATGACTAGGGACTGGGGGCTAGGGGTTGGGGAGAGTGGGGCCGTTTAGCCGCCGCCGGCACGGCGGCGTACGTTGAAAACTACTACACGCGATAATCATGGGGGTTTGAGAAATGCTCAAGCCAAATCAACACGTCCTGGACTACATCGACGATTACCTGCACGGCGCCCTTTCGGCGTCGGATGCGCAGGTCGTCGAGCGCCACTGCGCGACGTGCCGCATCTGCAAGACGGCGATGGAAGAAGCGGAAAAACGCTTCGAGGCCATGAAGACCATCCCCGCTACCGAGGCGCCCGAGCGGCTGATCCGGCAAACGGTAGAGAATGTCACTGCGTGCATCCAGAGGCGCCGCAAGTTCCGCAAGCACTTCGGGGGTGCCGTGCTGTTGGCCACCGCCGTTTCGGTGTTGATCATCGGCGTGGCGAACATCTACTACTACCGGCTCGCGCCTTCGCCCTGCGACCTGCGGATACTGGGCCAGCACGATCTGCTGGCCGACACCGGGGCCTCCTTGCGCGTGGCCATGTTGAACCACGAGACAGGCGAACCGATGGCCGGCGTGCCGGTCGAAATCGCCGTCTACGACAAATCGGCCCAAGATTGGCTCCACCTGGCCAGCTTCGAGACGGATTCTCGCGGCGCCGGCAGCCCGCGGTTGACCATGCCCGACTGGGACGACGGGCAATACCGGCTCCGGGTGACTGCCCAGCCCGGTGGCCCGCCGGAAGTCCTCACGCAGACGATCGAGCTGCGCCGCGAATGGAAGCTGATGCTCAGCAGCGACAAGCCGGTCTACCAGCCGGGACAGACGATCCGCGTCCGCTCGCTCGCCCTGCGCCGGCCCGATCTGAAACCGGTTGCCGGCCGGGAAGTCATCTTCACCATTACCGACCCGAAGGGCAACGTGATCTTCAAACAGAAGGAAGTCACGAGCAAGTTCGGCATCTCCTCAGCCGATTGCCCCCTGGCGACCGAAATCATCGAAGGGCCCTACCAGATCGAGTGCCGCGCGGGCGAGACGACCAGCCGGACGACCGTCGAGGTGAAGAAGTACGTCCTGCCGAAGTTCAAAGTAGCGGTCACACTCGACCAGCCGTACTACAAGCCGGGCTCGCAAGTCTCGGGTACGGTCCGGGCCGACTACTTCTTCGGCAAACCGGTCGCCGGCGGCGACGTCCAGATCGAGGTCCGGGGGATCGACGTCGAGTCGTTCGAGATCTGTTCGATCAGCAAGAAGACCGACACCGGCGGCAAGGCCGAGTTCACGTTCATCCTGCCCGACCGGCTCGCCGGACGCGACCAAGACGCCGGCGACGCACGGTTCATGCTCGTCGCCACGGTGACCGACTCGGCAGGCCAGAAAGGCTCGAAGGGCGCCTCGCGGACCGTCACCGTACATCCAATCCAGCTCGAGATCATCCCCGAGTCGGGCGCGCTGGTGCGCGGGCTGCCGAACAGGATTTACGTCTTCGCCACGTACGCCGACGGGCGGCCCGCCCAGGTCCGGCTCGCGATGCTCGACGCCGACGCGGAGGTCGAAACCAACAAGCTGGGCGTCGCGTCGTTTGAGATCACGCCCCGAGAAGACCCTCTCTATCTGACCGTCAAGGCGACCGATGACGAGGGACGGGAGGGCCGAAAGCAAGTCCAACTGACCTGCGGGCGTCTGAGCGGCCATTTCATCGTCCGGACCGACAAGGCCGTCTACGACGGCGGCGACACGATGAGCGTCATGACGCTCGGCGGCGGTGTCGAGCCGGTCTTCCTCGACTTCATCAAGGACGGCCAGACGATCCTGACCCAGTCGATCGAGATGAAAAACGGCCTGGGCCGGTTCGAGTTCGACCTGCCGCCGGACATGTTCGGCACCATTGAACTCTGCGCGTACCGCTTCGACACGAGCGGTCTGGCCGTCCGCCAGTCGCGGATGATCTACGTCAGCCAGGCCCGGGCGCTGAAGATCAAGGCCACCTTCGACAAGGACGAGTACCGCCCCGGCGGCCGAGCAAAGCTCAAGCTGGCCCTGACCGACGACGAGGGGACGCCCGCGCCCGGGGCCATCAGCCTCGCGGCCGTCGACGAGGCCGTCTTCTCGGTCCTCAGCCAGCAGGCGGGCATGGAGCAGACGTTCTTCCTCTTGGAGCAGGAGTTGCTCGAACCGCTTTACACGATCTATCCCGGCTGGTCGCCCGAGTTGTTTTCCGAACTGCCGATCGGCCAGCGGATGGAGTTCGAGCAGGCCCTGTTTTCGAGAACGGCCCGGACCCTGTCCGGACGGAACGCCCTGCCCGGCGCGTTCGCCGGACGAGACCTCGTGCGGTCGATGCGAAGAGGCCGCTACGTTGGCATGGAGCCGCGTCCGGATCGGGTTCCCCGCGCCCAGAGCGGGTCGCCGTTTACGCTGGCGGACGCGAGCTTCCTGCAGAAGTGGAGGGCCGTCAACGCCCGCCGCCAGTCGGGCCTGATTGGCGTGGCCACGGCGTGGTTCTCGCTGTTCGGCGTGCTCGCGATTCTGGGGGCTGTTAGCTTCGCCGTCTCGAAACCCAAGGCATTTCTGATCACCCTCGGCGTGGCCTTCTCCATCTTCTGGGGTTTGGTTGTGCTTCTTATAGTGTTCGCGATACTGATATCGCTCGGTTGCAGCGCCGCGCCAAGGGAACCCCAAGCCGTAGCAGAGTCGTGTGGAGCGAAGATGGCCGCGGACAAGCCTTCGGACAAGCCCCCGGCCGTCCATTCCCTATTAGAGGACGCATACGCTCCGCCGCGCGTGCGGCAGTGGTTCCCCGAAACGTTGCTCTGGCGGCCGGAACTGGTGACCGACGACGACGGCGTCGCCGAATTGGAAATCGACCTGGCCGATTCGATCACCACTTGGCGGCTCTCCACCAGCGCCGTCTCCGGCGAGGGACAGCTCGGCGGCCAGGAGTTCCTGATCCGCGTGTTCCAGTCGTTCTTCGTCGATTTCAATCTGCCGGTGGCGCTGACGCGCAACGACGAGGTCGGCGTGCCGGTTGTGGTCTACAACTACCTCGATAAGCCGCAGACGGTCGAGCTGGAATTGAAAGACGCCGAGTGGTTCGAGCGGCTCGACACCGACGAGAACCAGGAGGCTGGAACGAAGACCATCGAACTCAAACCGGGCGAGGTCCGGTCGCTCAACTATCCGCTGAAGGTCCTGAAGGTCGGCAAGCACACGCTGGAGGTGACCGCCCGGGGCTCCGGCATCGCCGACGCGATCCGCCGCGAGATCGAGGTCGTGCCCGACGGCCGCCGTGTGGAAGAGGTGGCCAGCGGTACGCTCTCGCAGCCGGCCGAAATGACCCTGAGCGTCCCGCAAGACGCCATCGAGGGCAGCACGCGGGCGATCGTGAAGCTCTACCCGTCGAGTTTCAGCCAACTGGTCGAAGGGCTCGACGCCATCTTCCGGATGCCCGGCGGCTGCTTCGAGCAGACCTCGTCGACCACCTACCCGAACGTCCTGGCGCTCGACTACCTGCGGCGGACCAACAAAAGCGTGCCGCAGGTCGAGGCCAAGGCCCGGCAGTACATCCACACCGGCTACCAGCGGCTGGTGAGCTTCGAGGTCGCCGCCGGCGGGTTCGACTGGTTCGGCCGCCCCCCGGCCAACCGGACACTGACCGCCTACGGCCTGATGGAGTTCGAGGACATGGCGAAGGTCTACGACGTCGATCCGCGATTGGTCGAGCGGACCCGGCAGTGGCTCTTGGCCCAGCGCAAGGGCGACGGCTCCTGGGCAAACGAGTCGGGCATGCTCAACGACGGGCTGGCCGGCAACGTCAACCGCGGCGGCGACCTCGATTTGGCCGCCACCGCCTACATTGCCTGGGCCGTCTTTGGCAACGGCAGCGGTCGAAACGAAGCGGGGCCGACGCTCGGCTACCTCTTGGCCCATCGACCCGAATCGATCAACGACCCGTACTTGCTGGCGATCACCGCGATGGCGATCGCCGGAATCGACCCGAACCGCGGGAGGCTCGGCAGTTACCTTGCCCGGCTCGACGAGATGAAGAAGACCAGCGACGACGGGAAGCAGGTCTGGTGGGAGCAGCCGGCCGGGTCGCAGACGACGTTCTACGGCTCCGGCCGCAGCGGCGATATTGTCACGACCGCCACGGCCACATTGGCCCTGCTCGAGGCCGGACGGTATCCCGCCACCGCCCGCGGGGCGCTCACCTGGCTCGTCGAGCAGAAGGACCCCAACGGCACGTGGCACTCGACCCAGGCGACGGTCCTTTCGCTGAAGGCCCTGCTGGCGGGGACCGGGGCGCCGCTCGGCGGCGAGAAAGAGCGGAAGATCGACATTGCTCTTAACGACGAAATAGCCCGCCAGGTCGTTATCCCGGTCGACCAGTCGGAGGTGATGCAGCAGATCGACCTGTCGAACATGCTCACTGCCGGTAACGAGTACCGGTTGACGCTGACCGATCAAACAGACACCGCCGTCGGCTACCAGGTCACCTTCCGGTATCACGTCGAAGGGGAAGCACCCGAGCCGGTCGAAAAGGAGGCCCTTTCGATCGACATCGAGTACGACCGGCAGCGGCTCAACGTGGACGACACGGTAACGGCCGTCGCCACGGTCACCAACAACATGTCGGAACCGGCGCCGATGGTGATCGTCGATCTGCCGATCCCCGGCGGGTTTGCGATCGACCCGGGCGAGCTGGACGAGCTGGTCGGATCGCAGAAGATCGCCCGTTACCAGATCACCGCCCGTCAGGCGATCGTCTATCTGCGGCAGCTTTCACCGGGCGAGAAGCTCGCTCTTCGCTACCGGCTGCGGGCGACGATGCCGGTGAAGGTTGCCGTGCCCGACGCCCGGGTCTACGAATACTACGACCCCGACAAGAAGGCCTCCGGCGGTGCGGTGCAGCTCGAGGCGACGATCAGGATCTAACCATAAAGCCGCGACCGTTGGTCGCGCCCGGCGTTGTCGCAAGCTGTACCCACTGGTCAGATCGGCGCGACCAACGGTCGCGGCTTTATGGCTCGAAAATTTGAAACTCCCAAATCGTCGGGCCGTCGGTCGATTGGAGGATGTTCAGGCGGAACGACTGCGCGGTGACCGGCTTGAACTTGATCTCCCGATTCTCGCCGATGCGCTTGCCGGTGGCGAAAGTTTTCCATTGGTCGCCCTGCTGCTTCTGGAGTTCGAACTGCTGGACGCGGCCGGCGTACGCCTCGGCGATCCGGGCGCGGTCGATCGTTTTCGGCCCGCCCAGGTCGACCTCGAGCCAGGCCTTGGCGGTGCCGGTGTCGGTGGCCCAGCGGGTGTCGGGATCGTCGTCGAGGGCCTTTTGCGGGCCATATTCTCCGACCATCTTCTGGTAGACGTTCGAGGCGGCCGACTTCTTTCCGAAGGCCGCGCTGCCGGACTTCAGCCGCTCGGGGTTGACTTCCGCCGCCGGCCCGTCGAGCTTCAAGACGACAATCGTGTCGATCTCCCGGCGGCTGTCCTTGGGCACGGAGACACGGATCGACTCGCCGGTCTGCTCGACTTTTACGCTGCCGCCGGTCAACACGCTCGAAGAGACGATTTTGTTCTCGATCGTCGGCAGCACAACCGTTTCGAGCCCCGGATCAAGGATGTGGACGTAAACGGTATCGCCGCGATACGTGGAAGCCCCCCACGGTCCCGGGCGGAACGGCCCGCCCCGGGTGTCGTAGATGCTCTCGCCATACTTCTTGAGCCACGCACCCATCTCTTTGAGGCGTTCGACCTGGCGTGGTTCGATCCGCCCGTCGGGCATCGGGCCGACGTTGAACAGCAGATTGCCGTCGCCCCCGACCACGCGCACGAGCGTGTGCAGGCATTGCTTGAGCGATTTCATCTGGTCGTTTGGCTTCCAGGCCCACTGTCGGCAGATGGTCATGCAGGTTTCCCACGGGCGGCCGGTCTGCATCTTGCCGATCCGCTGCTCGGGCGTGTCGTTGTCGCAGGGCAGCCCGGCCCGGTTGTTGATGATGATGTGCGGCTGCAACCGGCGGCACATCTTAATGAGCGGCGGCGAGTCCCAATCGGCCGACGACCCGCCCAGGCCGTCGAAGAAGATCATGCTGACCTCGCCGTAGTTCGAGAGAAGCTCGCGGAGCTGGCCGTGCAGAAACTCGATGTACTTCTTGTGCCGCTGGCCGTTTCGGTAATCGGGGTGGTACCAATCGACCGGCGAGTAGTAGATGCCCCACTTGATCCCGCCTTCGTGGCAGGCATCGGCCAGTTGCTTCACCACGTCCTTCTTGTAGGGCGATTCGGGGCTGGTGATCTTGTAGTCGGTCAGCTTCGAGTCGAACATCGAGAAGCCGTCGTGGTGCTTGGTCGTAAAGACCATGTAGCGCATGCCGGCGTCCTTGGCGACGTCGACCCACTCTTCCGCGTCGAACTTGACGGGGTTGAATTCCTTATACAAGTTATCGTAGACCTCGGCGGGGATGTTGCCGCGCCCGCGGCGGCCGCGTCGCTCGCCGCCCCGCGACCAGCCGATCTCCGTTCCCTTCAGGCTGACCGGCCCCCAGTGGATGAACAAACCGAATTTCAACTTCCGCCAGGCGGCAATGTCCTCCGGCGAGGCATTCTGCCAATCCTTTTCCTTCTCGGCTTCGGCCCCGGGGGCCACGACCGATAGACCGAGCACAAGGAGCAAAGACGAAAACAAGACGCGGTGGACGCGATTCATGAGGGTCTCCCTATTTGTTTGGGTGGCAAAGTCGCCCATTCCGTGAATGCCTGCTACTTGGGTTATTTCGCGCGGATGTCGTAGCACAGCAGAATATCCTTGTGACGCAGATACAGCTTGCCGTCGTGGATGACCGGATGGGGCCACGCGGGGCCGCCGCCCTTGGGCGGTTCGAGCTTTCCCTTGATCTTGAAAGCCTCGGGCGTCGCTTCCACCAGAAAGACCGGGCCCTTGTCGTAGCGGAAGATGAAATTGCCGTCGGCGTAGAGTACGGCCGTTGATCCGCCCGCCGGGGCCTTCGGCTTCCACGCTATTTTACCGGTCAGAAACTCCAGGCAGACGGGCGTGCCGTTGTTCTGGCCGTCGCCGCCGTAGATGTGGTCGCCCACGAGGATCACGCCGCCGTGGTGGTTCTCGAAGTCTTTGTGCGTTAGGAAATAGACCTCGTCGACCTTCATCGAGTCGCCGTCGCGGGTTAGTTTCAGCAGCGCACAGCCGGTCTTGTAACTGGTGGTCACGAAGACGTGGTTTCCGCGGGCCACCGGCGTGGGGATGCTGGCGGTCCCGTTCGCGATGCGGTTGTAGCCCCAGAGGAATTTCCCGTCGGAGGCGCGGATGCCGACGGCCCCGCGGCCGATGATCTGGATGTACTGCCGCACGCCGTCGATTTCGGCAACGATCATCGACGAGTAGGCGGCGCCGTCCTTGCCGCGTCGGCCGATGTCGGGCAAGGCCGACTTCCAGATCAACTCGCCCGTCTTCTTGTCCAGCGCGACGAACATGGCGTCGTTGCCGCCGGGCGTGCAGACCAGCTTCTCACCGTCCACGAGCGGCGATTCGCTGAACTTCCACATCGACATCATCTTGCCGCCGAAGTCCTTGGGAAAATTCTTCCGCCAGACGATCTTGCCGGTGGCCGTCTCGACACAGGCCAGATCGCCGGAGGTGCCGATCACGTAGAGCAGATCGCCGTCGACGGTCGGCGTACATCGCGGGCCGTCCGAGTGCGGCGGGCCGATCGGCGTCGACCAGAGTTCCTTGCGGGTGTTCAGGTCGTAGGCCATGACGCACTGTTTTTCGGCGCCGCCCAGTTCGCGGTCGCCCATGGTGAAGATCTTGCCGCCGGCGATGGCGACGGTCGAATAGCCCTTGCCGAGCCCTTCGAGTTTCCAGAGCAATTCGGGGCCGCCTTCGGGCCACTTTTGCATCAGGCCGGTCTCGATGCACTTGGCGTCCCGGTTGGGGCCGTGAAACTGTGCCCAATCGGGCGCGGCGGCGGGCGAGACGTTCGCCATGACGATAACGATGGAAACGGACAATAGCGTCGAGAACACACATGAGTTGCGGGACATGGTCTTTCTCTTTCAGAAAGGAACAAGGGGGTTTGCTCGGTAGTCCGTTGATTATGCGAAAGTGCTCCCGGTTGGTCAAGCGAGTGCCACGGGCTGCTTGTCAGCCCGTGCTGGGTCGCCGCGCGGGCCCCGGCTCGATGCAACGCCGGACGCATTTTGCTCCAAACAGTCTGGGGATTCACGCCCAATAGTCTACCCCGGGACAGCACGGGCTGGCAAGCAGCCCGTGCCACCCGTCTGCCGACTCTTTGCCATGGCGATTCCGTTCCGCTAAAATGAGATTGCTTGTGGAGCGACTCTCCGAGTCGCATTTTCACGACACGGAGTGTCGTGCCACATTCCGTGTACCGTCCGCCGAACGCGTTTTCCCAACACAGGAGATCCTCAATGTTTCGCAACTCCATGAATGCCCTTGCGTGTAAGCCGCTCTTGGCGGCCTTGTTCTTAGTTCGGGTTTTGCACATTTCACGCGGTCGTTTGCGGCGGGCCAAGGGCTATCCTGCAAGCGTCGCGAGGTAGGTCAGCAGCGTCAGCTTTTTCTTCCATAGTGTGCTTTTCCGCAGCAC